>Ga0208717_1000354_pt1 | contig 16224 bp, 16 predicted proteins | sample NGESurF53shallow_FD_184489 | JGI IMG/M metagenome (GOLD analysis project Ga0208717, IMG submission 184489) | Arctic peat soil microbial communities from Barrow, Alaska - NGEE Surface sample F53-3 shallow (SPAdes) | ecosystem: Environmental > Terrestrial > Soil > Wetlands > Peat ... | reverse complement strand
GACAGCTCGAGGGTCAGCGAGTCCCCCACGTGCTTGCCGGAGGACGCGGCGAACTTGGGCGTGACGACGACTTCATCGGCACGGTGCGGGTTGAACAGCCTCCCGGCCAGGATGACCGGGCGTTCTGTGGTCCTGGTCATCTGGTCGTCGGCGAGAGGGAACCCGCTGCTCGCCGCCGGGTAGCCCTGGGCCTCGAACCCGAACGTGACCGCGAATCTGGTCAGCGCGGCCACCTCGGGCAGGGCTGCGACCCTGGCCCAGTCGAAGCCGGGCTGGTTGGGCAGCACGGTGGCCGTCGCGGGCAGCGTGCGGGCCCACAGCCGGCTGAAAGCGCTATCGCCGCGGCGCGCTCCGGCGATAGCAGTCAGGACGGTCGCAGTGCCCAGGCCGATGAGCACGGCCAGGACGACCAGCGACCGCCCGCTGGCGCCCGTCCAGCCGCAGCCAGGTCGCAGTAATCAGCACGACCTGCTCCCACGCGATCTCCGCGATCCACGCGGTCCCCGCCCCCCACGCCATCCATGGAGACAAGTAGATGGCCAGCTCCGGTTAGTCACAAGGGTGGCGGAACGAGCAGCACCCGGTGGTTACCCTCACCAGGAATGGCGTGCTGGCACCATGGAAAGGTGATTGGACGCCTCCACCACGTCATCGTGGACTGCCCGGACCCGGCCGCGCTGGCCGCGTTCTACTCAGAGCTGCTCGGGCTGCCCATCACCTGGCAGGAGGACGACTTCGCGGTCGTCTCGGCCAGCGACACCAGCTCCGGGATTGGCTTCCAGCTCGCACCGGACTTCCAGCCGCCGCAGTGGCCGGATCCGGCCCGGCCGCAGCAGATGCACTTCGACGTCATGGTCGATGACGTCGAAGCCGCCGGGCCCCGCGCGCTGGCCCTGGGGGCCCGGCGGCTGCCCGGAGGAGATGCCCGCTCACCCGTGTACGCTGACCCGGCCGGCCATCCGTTCTGCCTGATCCCGCGCCCCGCATGGGCCCCGCCCATCGGTGCTGAGTGAGGCGGGGCGGCTCCCCCGGGGAGCGCGTACTCCCCCGGGGCCGGCCCCCGCCGTAGAGTGTGCCCATGACGGGCGAATTGCGGCCAGCTGACCACAGCGAGAATCCCGTCCCCCGCGGCGAGCTGCGTGTCTCGTACGAGGACCGGGACCGGGTGGCCGAGGAGCTGCGGGTGGCTGCCGGTGACGGCCGTCTCACCGCCGAAGAACTCGACGAGCGGCTGGAAGTGGCGCTGACCGCGCGCACCTACGCCGAGCTCGCCGCGGTCACGAAGGACCTGCCATCCGCTGCCGGGGTCATGCTGGGCGCACCGGCACCCAAGGATCTTGTCCGCATCGACTGCCAGTCCTCCAGCGTCGAGCGCACCGGGCCGTGGCTCGTCCCGCGCCGGATGGAGGTCCGGGTGAAGAGCGGCACCGTGACGCTGGACTTCACCGAGGCGGTGATCACGCAGCCGGTGCTGCCCATCGAGGCCGAGGTGGGCGCCGGGGCGCTCAAGCTGGTGATCAAGCCCGGCATCGTGGTGGACATGGATGATGTGGCGGTCCGCAGCGGCAAGCTGGAGGTCCGGGCGCCATGGGGCCATGACGCGTCGGTACTGCGGATCCAGGTGTCCGGCAAGGTCGGCAGCGGCCACATCACCGCCCGGCCGCGGCGCCCGCCACGCCCGCCCCGGCCACCGCGGCGGACGTTCTGGCAATGGCTGACCCGTCAGCCCCGGCCCCGCCCGGCCATCGGGCGCTAACTGAGGATCCATCTGATCGCAGCCCTAGCCCGCGCCCGGACGGCTGAAAGCCCGTCGGCTGTGCACCAGAAGCTCCGAGAGGGCCGGGCTTTCGCCCCGCGTCCAGACCAGGGCGAGCAGGGACGGCGTCACGACGTCCTCGATGGCCACCGCGGCCAGCCGGCCGGAGAATCCGGCCGCCATGGTCTCGGAGAGGATGGCCACGCCCAGCCCGCGGCCCGCCAGGTCGGCGACCGCGCCGGGCGCGCTGGCCTGGAGGGCGATATCCGGCCGCCGCCCCTGGGCCGCGCAGGCCTGGTCGAATACGGCGCGTACCCCGGTTCCCGCAGGCAGGCTCACGATCGGGTACCCGGTGACTTCGGCCAGCGTGACAGCGTCCCGGCCCGCCAGCGGATGGCCTGGGGGCACCGCGGCCACCAGGCCCTCGCTGATGACGGTGAGCGCCTCCAGTCCCTGGGGCGGGTTACCAGCCGCGCCGATGAGAGCCAGGTCGGCCGCGCCGCTCTGGACACGCTCGATCAGCCAGTCCGAGTTGCCTTCCACCAGCGCGATCTCCACGCCGGGATGGGCGAGGTGGAACGCGGCGAGGGCGTCGAACAGCGGGGTGACGGTGCAGGCCGTCACCATCCCGACCACGATCCGGCCGGAGAGCAGCCCGGTCACGTCGTCCACCGCCTGACGCACCGCGGCCGCGGCCGCGAGCGCGGCCCGGGCGTGCGGCAGCGCCGCGGCACCGGCCCTGGTCAGCGTGGCCACCCGGCCCGACCGGTCGATCAGGGGGGTGCCGAGGTCCCGCTCCAGCTGACGGATCTGCGCGCTCACCCCGGACTGGCTGACGTGCACGCGCTGCGCGGCGCGGGTGAAGTTCGCGTCCTCGGCGACGGCTACGAAGTACTCCAGCTGCCTCAAGTCCATAACCAGTAATTCTAGTTTCAAGAAGAACTATCTGTTGGACTTCTCATCCGGCCCCGGCCAAGCTGGGGTCAGGTAGCACGCGGAGGACCACGCGGCCACCAAGACAGCACGCGGCCCGGCTGGCCGCGAGAACGGAGGATCATGGCTGCCCAGGACAAGGCCCCCCAGGACCAGGCCACCCGGCCGGAGGATCTCACCCGGCTGTTCGTGGAGCGCGCCAACGCCGGCGACGCGGCTGGGATCGCCGCGCTGTACGAGACCGGCGCGGTGATGGCTTACCCGCCGGGCGGTCAGACGACCGGCCGCGAGGCGATCCACGCGCTCTGGGAGAAGGTACTGGCCAGCGCGCCGCGCTTCGAGCCGGAAACACCGCTGCCCGCGCTGGTCAGCGGGGACATCGCGCTCACCGCCACCGTGGCCAGGGACGGCACGGGGGTCCGGGTGCAGGTGGCCCGCAGGCAGCCCGACGGGACCTGGCTCCGCCTGCTCGACCAGCCCGAACTGAGCCCGTAGCGGTAGCACCAGGACCGGCGGGCCAGGTCAGCGGGCCCGCTGATCCTCGAGGTCGATGACCAGCCCGTCGCAGTAGTGCGTGAACCCGGTCCGCCTGGCCACCGCGATCGATGCCGCGTTGGCCCGCCAGGCGCGGTACTGGACGACCGCCCGGCGCTCCAGGCCCGCCTGGGCGGCCGCGGCGACCACGGCCCGGGCCAGGCCGCGGCCCCGGTGCCGGGGGTGGGTGAGCACGCCCAGGGTCGGCATGTCGTGCCAGACGCCGAGGCAGGCGACCGCCAGCAAGCCGTCCCTGCCGAAGTAGCCGAACGCGGGCACGCCCCGTCGTGCCGCTCTCGTCCCGTTCCGCGGACGGCGTCTGCTCGTGCAGGCGGGTGAGCAGGGGGAGGTCAGCCGGCGAGAGCGGGCGCACCGCCGGGCTGCGCCCGGCCATGAGGTCGTCCGCGGTGACGTAGCCGTACCAGGCGGGCCCGATCACCGCGCCGGGCCGGGCGCCTAATGCGGTGCTCACCCGGGTCGCGGCGGCCGCCAAAGGGCCGCCGGGCCGCAGGTCGCTGTCCGCCAGGAGGGGATCATCCGCGGTGACCTGCCGCAACGCGGGGAGCGTCCAGGCGGGCCCGTACCCGAGCGGCCGGCCGGCGCCGGTCACCGCCATCATCCCGACGTGCCCCAGCAGGGGAGCCAGGTAGGTCCCGCCCGTGCGCAACGCGGCGGGGGGCAGGCCCAGCCGCCGCGCCCACCACGCGTCAACTTCGCTCTGCCAGTCGGTCATGGTCTGAGTCTGGCGCGGCCGCGCCCCGGGGGGAACCGCGGCCGGCCCCGCCCGAACCCGGGCGTTCGCCGGGTGGTCATGCTCCCGTCAGCCGGGCCTGGCACACTCGGCGCCCCATGGACGTCACCGCGCTGGCGCGCTCCCTGCTCGAAGCGGTGCCGGCGCACCGCACCGCCGGTCTGCAGGTGCTGCGCGCGGCCGACGGCGCCGCGGAAGTCTCGCTGCTCACTCCGCTCATGCTCACCAACGTCATCGGCTCGCTGCATTCGAGCGGCCTGGTCATGCTGGCGGACGCGGCCGGCCTGGCGGCCATCATCGCCGCCTGCGAGACCGAGGACGAGATACGCGGGGTGCTCCCGCTGGGCGGGGCCGCGACGCTGGAGTTCCGCGCGCCCGCGCGCGGCCGGCTGGTCGCCTCGTGCCGCCTCGGCGCGGCCGCGCAGCAGGCACTGCGGCCGGTGCTGTCCGGGACGCAGAACCGCGCCCGGATCAGCACCGTGGCCGAGATTACCGACGAGGCGCACGCGCTTGTGTGCCGGGGGACGTTCGAGTGGAGCGTCCGCCGTCCCTAACGCGCGTGGCCGCGGCGCTAGCCTGCGAACGTGTCCGGGTCGGGGCCGGTCCGCTCGTTCTTGTTCAGGGCGCTGATGGCCTCGACATCCTCGCCGGACAGCTCGAAGTCGAAGATGGCGAAGTTCTCCCGGACCCGGGCCGGGGTGACCGACTTCGGGAAGATGATGTCGCCGCGCTCGATATGCCAGCGGAGCACGACCTGCGCCGGGGTCTTGCCGGCCCGCTCGGCGATCTCCTTGATGGTGGGGTCCTCGAGGACGTCGCCCTGGGCGATCGGAGACCAGCCCTCGATCGCGATCTGGTGCTCGGCGCAGAACCCGCGCACGTCGTCCTGGGTCAGGTACGGATGGACCTCGATCTGGTTGACGGCCGGGGGAATCTCGGCCTCCGCGTGCAGCCGGCGGATGTGATGCGGCTGGAAGTTAGACACGCCGATCGAGCGGGCCCGCCCGTCGCGGTAGAACTCCTCCAGCGTGCGCCAGGTGGACACGAAGTCGCCGTCGTACCGGGTGGGCAGCGGCCAGTGGATCAGGAACAGGTCGATGTAGTCGAACCCGAGCGCCTTCAGCGACGCGTCGAACGCCGCCCGGGCGTCATCGGGCAGGTGCGCGTCGTTGTTCAGCTTGCTGGTGACGAACACCTCGGAACGGTCGAGGCCAGACTTGGCGACGGCCTCGCCGACCTCCTTCTCGTTGCCGTACATCTCGGCCGTGTCGATGTGCCGGTAGCCGGTCTTCAGGGCGGTGGTCACCGCCTCCACGGTGTCCTCGGGCTTGACCTGGAACACACCAAAGCCGAACTGGGGGATACTCCGGCCGTTGTTCAGCATGACGTCAGGTACTGGGTTCACGAGGGATTCTCTCCTCCGGCGATATCGGATCGCTCGCTGTAGGTACCCCTTCCCCCTGCCCGCTGCGCGCGGCTTCATCCCTCCCCCGCCTCTCGGCGGCCTGACTTGCAGATACTGGTCCTGTGCCTGCCGACTCCGGGCCTGACCGGCCCGCCCCGTCCAGCCCTGTGCCCGCGCTGCGCGAGATCGCGTTCCAGCTCGAACGGTCCGGGGCACCCACGTACCGGGTGCGGGCCTTCCGGCGCGCCGCGGAGGTGGTGGCCGGGCTGCCCCCGGGTGAGCTGGAACGCCGGCTGGGCGACGTGACGCTGCGCGCGCTGAGCGGGATCGGCGAGGTGACGGCCGAGGTGATCACCCAGGCGGCGGCGGGCCGGCAGCCGGATTACCTGACCCGGCTGCTTGAGGAGCAGGGCGGCCCGCTCCCGGCGTCGGCCCTGCGCGCGTCGCTCCGCGGCGACTGCCACACGCACTCCGACTGGTCCGACGGCGGCAGCCCGCCCGGCGAGATGGCTGAGGCGGCGCGGGCGCTGGGCCACGAATGGATCGCGCTGACCGATCACTCGCCGCGGCTCACCGTGGCCAGCGGGCTGACCGCCGAGCGCCTGGAGGCGCAGCTCGAGCTGGTGGCCCGGCTGAATGCGGAGCTGGCCCCGTTCCGCATCCTGACCGGCATCGAAGTCGACATCCTGGATGACGGCTCGCTGGACCAGCGGGAGGACCTGCTCGCCCGGCTCGATGTGGTGGTGGCCAGCGTGCACTCCAAGCTGCGGATGCCCGCGGGCCCGATGACCGAGCGGATGGTCACCGCCGTCCGCAACCCGCACGTAGACGTGCTGGGCCACTGCACCGGCCGGCTGCTGACCGGGCGGGGCGGGCGGGGGCGCCCGGAATCTGAGTTCGACCCCGCGGCGGTGTTCGGGGCCTGCCGGGAGCACGGTGTGGCGGTCGAGATCAACTGCCGGCCGGAACGGCGGGACCCGCCCGGCCGGCTCCTCGCCCTGGCGGCCGGGGCAGGCTGCCTGTTCTCCATCGACACCGATGCGCACGCGCCCGGCCAGCTCGACTGGCTGGAAAACGGCTGCGTGCGGGCTGAGCAACACGGAATCACCCCGGACCGGGTGATCAACACCCGCCCCGCCGTCGAGCTCGCAGCCGGCGCCCGCGAAGGCAGATAACGCCGGCGCGTGCCTCACTCCCGCCGCGCCAGACATGACCAGCGCCGGGGGCTGAACCGGGGTCCCGGCCGGATCCAGGCCACAAGCCCCCGGCCGACGATCACCCCGGATCAGCGTCTGGTTCCGGGTTTCCTCGTGCCATTGCTTCACGCACCCGGCCCTCTCGCCGGTCCCACAACTCGGCCCGGCCGGGGTAGGCCATCCGCGCAATGCCGAGCAACCCGAGAGCCCGGTCCCAGTGCCCCTCGCGGTACGCCTCGCCCGCCAGGCGGTCCAGATCCTGGGGCGTGGCTATCGGCTCGTTGCTGGCGCTCATGAGGCGTCAAGGGCGCAGATCGATTACGGTCATCCCGGCGCCGGACGGCGGGCGGTCCATGGCGGCCAGCGCGGCACCGGCCTGCGCCAGGCCGATCACCTCGCCGACGAGCAGCCCGGGACGGAGTGCGCCGTCCGCGACCTGCGCCAGCATGGGCGGGTAGTCCCGGGCCGCCATCCCGTGCGAGCCGTAGATCTCCAGCTCCCGGGCGATGACCAGGTCCATCGGGACCGGCGGCATGGCGGCCGCCCCGAGGAGCAGGCCGACCTGAACGTGCCGCCCGCGGCGCCGCAGGCTCCGCACCGAACTGGCCAGCGTGTCCGCCGAGCCCAGCGCGTCGAGGGACACCTGCGCCCCGCCTCCCGTGACGTCGTGGATGACCGGGACGGGATCGGTGTTCGTTGCGGAAAGAATTGTGTGCTCGGCGCCGAGGTCGCGAGCGCGGCCGAGAGCCGGGCCGGCCACGTCCACCGCGATGACCCGCGCGCCGAGGGCCACGCCGATGTGCACGGCCGACAAGCCGACCCCGCCGCAGCCGTACACCACGAGCCAGTCCCCCGGGCGCAGCCGGGCGTGCCCGGTGAGCGCCCGGTAGGCGGTGGCGAACCGGCAGCCCAGGCTGGCGGCGGTAACGTCGTCGACCGCGTCTGGCAGCGCGACCAGGTTCGTGTCCGCAGCGTGAATGGCCACCCGTTCGGCGAACGACCCGGGGCCGGTGAACCCCGGCTGGGTCTGGTCCGGGCAGACCTGCGCCTCGCCCGCCCGGCAGTACCCACACCGGCCGCAGCCGCAGGCGAACGGCACCGTGACCCGCTCGCCGGGCCGCCACCCGGTCACCGCCGGCCCGGCCTGGGCGATGGTCCCGGCGAGTTCGTGCCCGGGGATGTGCGGGAGCGCCACGGGGTCGTGCCCCTTCCAGGCGTGCCAGTCCGAGCGGCACACCCCGGTCGCGCCGACGCTGATGACCACGCCATCATCGGGGCAGGCCGGCTCGGGGACGTCGCCCACCTCCGGCACCTCGCCGTACTCGCGGTACGCGACCGCCTTCATGCTCCGCCTCCCGGCTCCCGGCTTCCGGCTCCCGGCCCGCTTACGCGTGCGTGAATGAAAGTTTGGGTCACACCTGACTACCCCAAACCTGCTTTCATGCTGTCGGGCAGGAGCGTGCGGGGCGGGTGGGGTTGACGGGGGCTCTGGGGCTCGTGGGAGGGGTCGTTGGGCGCCGCTAGCTGATGAGGATGACTTCGAGGGTTCGGGGGCCGTGGACGCCTTCGACCCGGTCGAGTTCGATGTCGCTGGTGGCCGACGGGCCGCTGATCCAGGTGAGCGGGCGGTCCGGGCGCAGCCGGGCCAGGGCCTCAGGGACCAGCGCGACCACCTGATCCGCCTCGATCAGGCACAGGTGATAGTCGGGGATGAGGCTGAGCGCGCGGCGGCCCTGGCCCGGCCCGGCGTCGAGGATGATGGTGCCGGTCTCGGCGACGGCCACCGCGGCGCGGGTGATGACGCCGTCGGCCTGGTCGAGTTCCTGGGCGGACAGGCCGCCATCGGTGATCAGTTCCACGTCGCCGAAGGTGCCGGCCTGGCCGGCCTCAGGCTGGTCGAGCCCGGGCAGGTCCAGGCCGGGTGGCAGGACGACCCGGCGGGCGCCCCGCCCGGCCAGCGCCGCGCGGACGGTGTCCAGCAGCTGCTCCGGGCCGGTGCGCCGGACGTGGCTGCGATAGTCGATGAGGCGCCCGGCGAGCAGGTCGAGCAGCGCGGGAGTGCCGAGCTCGCCGTGGGTCCGGTAGCCCGGAGCGGGGGCATCGCCGGCCGGGGGCGCGGAGCTGCCGGGCGGGTCGCCGGCCAGCGCGGTGCGGATCCGGCCGAGCATCTCGTCGCGGGCGGTCACCGGGAGTCTCCGTGCTTGATGTCGCCGTGGTTGATGTCGCCGTGGTTGATGTCCCCGTGCTCGGAGCGCCACCACTGACGGAACGTCTGGGCCGGCGGCTGGGGCGCGTCGCGGGCCGAGGTCCAGGCTGACAGGGGCGGGGGCAGCCGGCGGATCCGGCCGCCGCGGCCCAGCAGCCGGCCGGCCCGCCCGCCCCGCTGCGCGGCCTCGTACCGGGCCGGGCTGGCCATCACCCACGAGGCGGCCGCCATGGTCACCGCCTCCGGGCTGGGCACACGGTGCGCGTCCGCCACCTCGTCCACATGCCGGGCCCGGAGGTGGACCAGCAGCGACGGGATGTCGATCTTCACCGGGCAGGCGTCGTAGCACGCGCCGCACAGCGACGAGGCGTACGGCAGCGACGCGTTGTCCTCGACCCCGGTCAGCATCGGGGACAGCACGGCGCCGATCGGGCCCGGGTAGACCGAGCCGTAGGCGTGCCCGCCGACCCGCTCGTACACCGGGCAGACGTTCAGGCACGCCGAGCACCGGATGCAGTGCAGGGCCTGGCGGCCGGTCTGGTCGGCCAGCGCCGCGGTACGGCCGTTGTCGAGCAGGACCAGGTGGAACTGTTGCGGGCCGTCGCCGGGGGTCACCCCGGTCCACATCGAGGTGTACGGGCTCATCCGCTCCCCGGTGGAGCTGCGGGGCAGCAACTGCATGAACACGCCAAGGTCGTCCCAGCTGGGCAGGATCTTCTCGATGCCCATCACCGTAATCAGCGTGTCCGGGAGGGTCAGGCACATCCGGCCGTTGCCCTCGGACTCGACCACGCACAGCGTGCCTGTCTCCGCGATCGCGAAGTTGGCCCCGCTGATCCCGACCTTGGCGGACAGGAACCGGCGGCGCAGGTGCTGCCGGGCCGCCTCGGCGAGCGCGGCCGGCGAGTCGGTCAGGCCGGGATCCACGTCCCCCATCTCGTGCAGGAAGATTTCCCGGATCTCGGCCCGGTTCCGGTGGATGGCCGGGACCAGGATGTGCGACGGACGGTCGTGGCCGAGCTGGACGATCAGCTCGGCCAGGTCGGTCTCGTGCGCGGTGATCCCCGCGCCGGCCAGCGCGTCGTTGAGGCCGATCTCGTCGGTGACGATCGACTTGACCTTGACCGCCTCGGTGGCACCGGTCGCGCGGACCAGGTCGACCACGATCTGGTTGGCCTCGACGGCGTCGCGGGCCCAGTGCACCACGCCGCCGCGGGCGGTGACCTGTTCCTCCAGCTGCTGCAGGTAACGGTCCAGGTGGGCCATGGTCTCGGCCTTGATGGCCTGGCCTGCGTCACGCAGCGCTTCCCAGTCCGGCAGCTCACCCACGACCGCGGCCCGCTTGGCGCGGATCGTCCGGGTGGCCCGGCCGAGGTTGCGGCGCAGCTGGGTATCGGCCAGCGCGCGGCGGGCCGCGACCGGGAACGGCTCGTCGCCGCGCAGGTGACCCACGCCGCGCGGCGCGGTGGGCAGCCCCAGGTAGACAGGCCCGCTCACCGGGCGCCCCCCGGCCCGGCTGTTTGCGGCCCGGCCGTTTGCGGCCCGGCCGTTTGCGGCCCGGCTGTTTGCGGCACCGAGGCGAGGATCTCCGCGAGGTGAACAGTCCGGGTGCCCGCGCGCAGCCGGGACAGGCCGCCGCCGATGTGCATCAGGCAGGAGCTGTCCCCGGCCGTGCACACCTCCGCCTGGGTGTCCAGGACGCTGCGCATCTTGTCGGCCAGCATGGCGGTGGAGGTGTCCGCGTTCTTGACCGCGAAAGTGCCGCCGAAGCCGCAGCAGGTGTCGGCGTCCGGGAGCTCGACCAGGTCGATCCCGGCCACGTTGCGGAGCAGCCGCAGGGGGCGGTCACCGACCCGCAGCATCCGCAGTGAATGGCAGGTCGGATGGTAAGTGACCCGGTGCGGGTAGTAGGCGCCGACGTCTTCCACCCCGAGCACGTCGACCAGCAGCTGGGACAGCTCGTAGGTGCGGGCGGCCACCGCCTCGGCCCGGCGGGCCAGCGCCTCGTCCCCGTATCGCCGGGCCACCATCGCGTGCTGGTGCCGGATCGACCCGGTGCACGAGCCGGACGGGACGACGATCGCCTCGCAGTCCTCGAACACGTCGGCGTAGCGGCGGACCAGGGGCAACGCGTCGTGGAGGTAGCCGGTGTTGACGTGCATCTGGCCGCAGCAGGTCTGCGCGGCCGGGAACTCGACCTGGTGGCCAAGCCGTTCCAGCAGGCGGACCGTGGCCCGGCCCGCCTCGGGGAACAGCGTGTCGGCCAAGCAGGTGACGAACAGGGCAATACGCATGACGTCAGCTTGCCGCCTCACTGGCCACGGGCTGCTCACCAGCCCCGGCCTCCGGGAGGCGCGGCCTGCGGGGGCGGCGCGGCTGGCCCTGGCTCGACGCGCGTACCACCAGGTCCGGCTCGAAGACGACCTGCCGGTGCCGGTGCGTCCCGTCGCCGAGGGCTTCCTCGATCAGCAGCTGGGCCGCGGCCCGGCCCAGCTGGTGGCGGGGCTGGCGAACCGACGACAGCGGCACCGCTGCCGCGGCCGCGAAGTCCACATCGTCGTAGCCCACGATCGACACGCCGTCGGGCACCCCGATCCGGCGGGTGGTCATCTCCTGCAGGACGCCTAGCGCGAGCAGGTCGTTCGCGCAGAACACCCCCGTGGGCCGGGTCCCGGCGGGCAGGTCGGCGAGCGCGGCGCCCGCGCGCTGCCCGGCGGTCACGTTCAGGGCGGGGGTCTCGATCACGAGCAGCTCAGCGGCGTCGCGCCCGGCCCGCTGGAAGGCGCGGAGCGCCCCGTCCCGGCGATCGCTGACCTGCCGGACGCTCATCGGGCCGCCCACGAACGCGATCCGCTCGTGGCCGGCCTCCAGCAGGTGGGACACGGCCAGGTCGCCGCCGAGCACGTCGTCCACCGACACCGAGCACTGGCCTCGCGACGGTGACCGGCTGTCCACCAGCACCACGGGGGTGCCGCGGCGCTGGACGCTGGCCAGCCGCTTGTCGGCCCCGGACACCGGCGTGATCAGGATGCCCTGGACCCGGTGCTCTTCCAGCACCTCGAGGTAGCGGGATTCCTTGGCCTTCTGGTCGTCGCTGTTGCACAGGATCACGGCCAGCCCCGCCTCGCTGGCCTCGTCCTCCACGCCCCGCGCGACGTCGGTGAAGAACGGGTTGGCGACGTCCAGGACGACCAGCCCGATGGTGCGGCTCCGGCCGGCCCGGAGCTGGCGGGCGGACTCGTTGCGGATGAAGCCCAGTTCCTTGATCGCCGCCTGGACCCGGGTGCGGGTCGGCTCGGCCACCACTTCCGGGCGGTTGAGAACGTTGGAGACAGTGCCGAGTGAGACGCCGGCAAGGGCGGCGACCTCCCTGATACTGACCGGCGTGTCCGCCACGGCTCCTCCTGTGCGGTCAGTGTCGTGCGGAGCGCTGGAACGCGTCAACCAGGCGCACCTGGGACCGGCAGCCGACCGGCGCACCGGGCCCAGCCCCGGCCGCCCCGGGAAGGGCGCTGGCAGGCCAGCGTGCGCCCGGAATCGGCCGGCACAATAGCGGCCACGAAACCTATCTGTAACGATTCGGGCATCGCCACGGACCTCTATTGACAGGCTCGCCGCTTCGCTCGACACTGCTTCCACATACTTGAAACGTTATAGCACATTCTGCTCCAGGCACCCCGCTGGCCTGCTGCCAGACCGGGGCGACCCCCAGCCAGAGACGAGAGGGACCGGGCTGTGACAGCTGGCGACGGCCACGACGGCGGGATCCCCTCGCGCGGCACCACCCTGGGTCCTGAGACGCCGTCGCCTGTCCCGGCGGGGCCGGCCAGTCCAGCCGACCCGGCCGGCCCGACACCGGCGACCCCGTCACCGGCCACCCCGGACGCCGTCCCCGTACTAGCCCTGCACGGTGCCACCAAATCGTTCGGCGCGGTGCGTGCGGTCACCGACGGCACGATCGACCTCTACGCCGGCGAAGCGCACGCGCTGCTGGGCGAGAACGGCGCGGGCAAGTCCACCATGGTGAAGATCCTGGCCGGGGTGCATCAGCCGGATTCCGGCGAGTTGCTGATCGACGGGACACCAGTCACCCTGCACAGCCCGGCCGACGCCCAGAACGCCGGCATCGCGGTCATCTACCAGGAGCCCACCCTCTTCCCCGACCTGAGCGTCGCGGAGAACATCTTCATGGGACGCCAGCCGCTGCTGGCCGGGCGGCGGATCGACCGGCGCCGGATGCACGCGGACTCCGCCGCCCTGTTCCTGCGGCTGGGCGTCAAGCTCGACCCGGGCCGCGTCAGCCGCGGGCTGTCCATCGCGGACCAGCAGATCGTCGAGATCGCCAAGGCCCTGTCGCTGGACGCCCGGGTCATCGTGATGGACGAGCCCACGGCGGCGCTGTCCGCCACCGAGGTCGCCCGGCTGTTCGACGTGGTCCGCACGCTCCGTTCCGGCGGTGCGGCGGTCCTGTTCATCTCGCACCGGCTGGAAGAGGTCTTCGAGATCTGCCAGCGGGTCACGGTCATGCGCGACGGCCGGCACGTTATGACCAGCGAACTGGCCGGGCTAACCGCCGATGATCTGGTCCGCGCCATGGTCGGCCGGCAGATGGAGGCGCGGGCCGCGGGCGAGCGCGGCGCGGCCGGCGAACTGGTGCTCCGGGTGGAGCACCTGACCCGCGAGGGCGTGTTCACCGACATCTCGCTGGACGTGCGGGCCGGCGAGATCGTCGCCCTGGCCGGGCTGGTCGGGTCGGGCCGCAGCGAGGTGGCCCGGGCCGTGTTCGGGATCGACCGCTACGACGCGGGCCGGGTCGTGATGCGCGGCCGCGAGCTGCGGCGGGCCTCGCCCACCGGAGCGATGGCCGCGGGGATCGGCTTCGTCCCGGAGGACCGGCGGCAGCAGGGCCTGGTCATGGACATGTCCGTGCAGCAGAACGTGGCGCTCGCGTCGCTGGCCCGGCTGCGCAAGGCCGGCCTGGTCCGGTCCGCGGCGGAGCGCGCGTTCGCGGCCGACTGGGCGGTCCGGCTCAACCTCAAGTACGGCCGCCTGGTCGACCCAGTGTCCCGGCTGTCGGGCGGGAACCAGCAGAAGGTCGTCCTGGCCAAGTGGCTGGGCCGCCAGCCGACGCTGCTGATCGTGGACGAGCCGACCCGGGGCATCGACATCGCGACCAAGGCGGAGGTGCACCGGCTGCTGGTGCGGCTGGCCCGGGACGGGGTCGCCATCCTGATGATCTCCTCGGAACTGCCCGAGGTGCTGCACATCGGGGACCGGATCCTGGTCATGCGGGAGGGACGGCTGACCGCGGAGTTCGGGCACGCGGAGGCCTCCGAGGAGAAGATCATGGCCGCCGCCACTGGCCAGCTGCAGGAGGCGTCTTGACCACCACCGTGACCGAGCGCCGCGAACCCGCGGGCGCCCCGCCCGGCGGCGGCTCCCGCAGGCTGACCGAGCGCGTGTTCCGGGTCCGCGAGTCCGGCATCATCGCCGTGCTGCTGGTGTTCGTGGCCGTGACCACCAGCATCCAGCCGTCGTTCCTGAACCAGCAGAACCTCCAGTTCCTGCTGATCAACACCACGGTCTACGCGCTGCTGGCCCTGGGCGAGACCATGGTCGTGGTCAGCCGGAACGTGGACCTGTCGATCGGCTCGGTGCTCGGCCTGTCCGCCTACGTGTCGGCCGGGATGTTCGGCCATCACCCCGGAATCCCGATCCCCCTGGTCTTCCTCATCGGCCTGGGTATCGGGCTGGTCTGCGGGATGGCCAACGGGCTCATGGTCGCGGTCGGACGGGTGCCGAGCCTGGTGGTCACGCTGGCCACGCTGTACATCATCCGGGGCATCGACATCCTGATCGTGGGCGGCAACCAGGTGACCGCGCAGACACTGCCCAATGCCTTCACCAACATCCCCCGCGCGACCGTGTTCGGCATCCCGTACCTGGCCATCGCGATCGCCGTGGTGATCGGCGTCGGGGCCTACTACCTCCGCTCGTTCCGGTCCGGCCGTGAGCTGTACGCGATCGGCTCGAATCCGGAGGCGGCCCGGCTGGCCGGCATCCCGGTGGGCAAGCGGATCTTCACCGCGTTCACCCTCAGCGGCGGCATCGCCGGGGTGGCCGGGGTGCTCTGGGCGGCGCAGTACCAGACGATCGACTCGACCGCCGGGACCGGCTACGAACTGACCGTTATTTCCGCGGTGGTGGTGGGCGGGGTGGCCATTTTCGGCGGGAGCGGCAGCGCGGTGGGTGCCGCCGTCGGCGCGCTGCTGCTCAGCAGCATCAACTCCGCGCTGAACGTGCTGGGCTTCCCGCAGCTGTGGCTGGAGGCCATCTCCGGCTTCCTGCTCCTGCTGGCCATCACGCTCGACCGGATCATCTCTGTGCGCCTCATGATCGCCCTGCGGCGAAGGAGTCCCGGCGTTGGAACCTGACCTGAACACGGGCGCCGCGCCCGGCCCGGCCACCGGATCACCCCCCGCCCCCGCCACCGGGCCGGCCGACCCGGACGGGGCTGGCTGGCTCCGTTCCGTGGCGCGCGGCTCGGTACGCTGGGAGACCGGCCTGTTCCTCCTGGTCGTGGCCATCGTGATCTTCGGCGCTGTCACCTCCTCCGAGTTCCTGACCAGCGGCAACTTCTTCAACACCGGGGTGACCTCGGGCGAGATCGCGATCATGGCGCTGCCGATGACGCTGATCATCATCAGCGGCGAGATCGACCTGTCCGTGGCCTCCATCCTGGGCATGTCCAGCGCCCTGCTGGGCGTCCTGTGGAGCCACCACTGGCCGATGCTGGCCATCTTCGTGGCGGTCGCGGTGCTCGGGATCGTGGCCGGCCTGATCAACGGGCTGCTGGTCACCCGGGTTGGCTTGCCCTCGCTGGCGGTGACGATCGGCACCCTCGCGCTGTACCGCGGGGTGGCCCTCATCCTGCTGGGCGCCAACACGGTCTCCAACTTCCCCTCGACCTACACCAACATCGGGGTGCTGCCGCTGCCGCACACCCAGATCCCCTACAACATCGCGATCTTCGTGGTCCTGGCGGTGATCTTCGGGATCGTGCTGCACGCCACCGCGACCGGCCGGTCCATCTACGCGATGGGGGCCAGCCCGGAGGCGGCGCTGTTCGCCGGGATCCGGGTCAAGCGGGTCAAGACCATGCTGTACGTGGTGTCCGGCCTGGTCTGCGCCCTGGCCGGGGTGCTCTGGACGTTCCGGCTGTCCACCGCGGTGCAGAACAACGGGCTGGGCATCGAGCTGGACGTGGTCGCGATCGTGCTGCTTGGCGGGGTGTCGATCTTCGGCGGCAAGGGCACGCTGGCCGGCGTCGTGCTGGCGGTGATCGCGTTCGCGGGCCTGCAGAACGCCCTGCTGCTCACCAACTTCAACCAGGAGGCCACCGGCATCGTGATCGGCGCCCTCCTGCTCGTCAGCGTCTTCGCC
>Ga0208717_1000353_pt1 | contig 16233 bp, 10 predicted proteins | sample NGESurF53shallow_FD_184489 | JGI IMG/M metagenome (GOLD analysis project Ga0208717, IMG submission 184489) | Arctic peat soil microbial communities from Barrow, Alaska - NGEE Surface sample F53-3 shallow (SPAdes) | ecosystem: Environmental > Terrestrial > Soil > Wetlands > Peat ... | reverse complement strand
ACCTGCCCGCCGCCATCACCGTGGGCGGGGTCCGGCTGTCCGGCGTCATGCCGTTCACCTGGCTGGTGCACGTGCCCGGCCTGTCCGCGTTCCGTGAGGCCGACCGGTTCACCCTGCTCGCCCTAGTGCCCGCCGCGCTGCTGGGGGGCAGCACGCTGGGCTGGCTCGCCGCCCGCGCCCGGCCCCTGCTGGACCACCCCGTCCAGGCCGCAGCCGGCCTGCCCTGGGTCCGGGCTATGGCGGCCGGCATCCTGCTGCTGATCGCGGTGCTGGGCGCGGCCCTGGAGGCCGGGTGGCCCGGCGGCGGGCCGGTCAACCAGTCCATGCCGGCCTCATTGCCGGCCCTGGACGGCCCGATCGCGGCCGATCATTCCGGCTCGATCGTGGTGGACGTGCCGTTCGGTATCCGGGGCGGCCTGCCCAAGCGCTACGGCGCGGGGTTCGAGCCGGAGGCCCTGGCCCTGGCCAGTTCGGACGGTCACCCCCGGGCCATCTCCTACACCTCGTGGATCCCGGTCCCCACGGTCCGGGCGGTGCGCCGTCACCCGTTCTATGCGCGGCTGGCCGCCGCCCAGAGCGGCCGCCCCAGCGACGCCGGCCAGGCCAGCCTGGCCCGGGCGGACGCACAGCGGATGGACGTGGGCTGGGTCCTGGTCTGGCGCGCCACTGCGGAGGTCCTGCACTACCTGGAGCAGACCGGCTTCCGCTTCACCTACCGGGCCGACGGGGTCGCGGTGTACCGGCCGGGGCCGCAACACGATATGTGAACGTTTGGTTCAGAAGGTGTGACGCTGGGTAACAACGCAACCGTGGACGAGCACGCGGACGATGGTGTGCCAGGGGGTCGCCTCCTGATCATCGGCGGCGGGGAGGACCGGTGCTGCGGCGCTGGTGTCCTGGAGCGGTTCGTCGAGCTGTGCGGGGGCGAGCAGGCCCGGATCACCCTGGTCACCACCGCGACCGGAATGCCCGACGAAGTGCACGCCGAGTACGAGCGGGTGTTCCGCAAGCTGGGCGTCGAGCAGACCAGGGAACTGAGGCTGCGCGGCCGGGCGGACGCCGACTCCGACGCCGCTGCCGCCGTACTCCGTGATTCCACCGGGGTCTTCATCAGCGGTGGCGACCAGTCCCGGATCCTGGCCCTGGTCGGCTCGCAGGCCAACGACATCCTCCGCGAGCAACTCAGCCGCGGCCTGGTCGTCGCCGGGACCAGCGCCGGTGCGACCGCGATGGGGCGGACGATGATCCTCGGCGGGGAGGGGCCGGAGGTCTCGGCGGCCACGGTGCGTACCGGCCCCGGACTCGGGCTGCTGCCCAAGATGCTCATCGACATGCACTTCGCGGAGCGCGGCCGCCTCCCGCGGCTGCTGAGCGCGGTCGCGCTCGACCCGGATCACCTCGGCGTGGGCATCGACGAGAACACCGCGATCCTGGTCGACGGCGACACCTTCGAGGTGCTCGGCACCGGGGTCGCCACGGTGGCCGACGGCGAGCAGTCCACGGTGGTCCACGCGGCCGGTGACTGCGATCCGATCACCCTGTTTGACGTGCGGCTGCACCTGATGCCGGCTGGGTGCGTGTTCGACATCGCGCGCCGGGCGCCGACCATCGGGCCAGCCCACAACCGCTACTGAGCTCCGCCGCTGGCCTGAGGCCAGGCTGCCACGACGCCCCCACCGAGGAACCGACCGAGGGAGCACCCGTGCGCCTCATCGACGTCCACCGCCTGTCCGGGCCGAACATTTACACGTCCCGGCCGGTCGCCGTGGCCCGGCTGGAACTGGATGGGCTGACCGGCCAGGAATCGTCGGACTGCCCTGGCTTCGCCCGCCGCCTGACCGACACGCTGCCCGGGCTGGCCGGGCATCACTGCGCCGCCGGGCGCCCTGGCGGCTTCCTCGACGCGCTGGCCCGCGGGACCTACTTCGGCCATGTGACGGAGCACGTGGCGCTCGAGTTGTCCGCGCTGGCCGGCCGCGAAGTGCACTTCGGCCGCACGGTCTGGGCTGGCGCCGAGGGCCGGTACGACGTCGTCATGGAATGCCCGCGCGACGAGCCGCCCTCCTCCGACGTGCCGCGCGACCTGCTCACGCTGGCCATCTCGGTGGTGACCGAGATCCTGGCCGAGCACGAGACGCCGTTGCGGGACGCCCTGGACGGGGTCACCCGGTCGGTGGCCGCGGCCCAGCCCGGGGTCAGCACCGCGGCCCTGGCCGCAGCAGCCCGGCAGCGCGGTATCCCGGTCCGCCGCACCGGGGCCCTCAGCCTGCTCCGCCTGGGGTACGGCTGCCACCGCCGGCTGCTCTGGGCGGCGCTCACCCAGAAGACCTCGGCGGTGGGCGTCGACATAGCGTCCGACAAGGTGCTGGCCAAGGAGCTGCTGGCCACCGCTGGGGTGCCGGTCCCCGCCGGAGTGGTGGCCCGGTCGGCCGCCGACGCCGCGGTGGCGCTGGACACGCTGCGGGCGCCGCTGGTGATCAAGCCTCGCCACGGCAATCACGGCGCGAACGTCACCGTGGGGGTGACCACCCCGGACCAGGCCGCAGAGGCGTACCAGCGGGCCAGCGCCAGCGACGGTCAGGTCGTTATTGAAGAATATGTCCCGGGCGTGGACTACCGGGTCCTGGTCGTGGATGGCCATGTGGTGGCCGCGGCCCGGCTGCACCCGGCGTCGGTGACCGGCGACGGCCGCCAGGACGTCGAGACCCTGGTCCGGCAGGCCAATAAGGACCCGCGCCGGGGCGAGGGGCACGCGCGGCCGCTGACCCGGATCACGCTGGACGACCACGCCCTGACCCAGCTGGCGGCGCAGGGGCTGGATCCCGGGTCGGTGCCCGGGCCGGGCCAGGTCGTCACGCTGCGCCGCAACGCCAACCTGTCCACGGGCGGCACCAGCACCGACGTGACCGACATGGTCCACCCGGAGGTGGCCGCGATGTGCTGCCGGGCGGCGGCCGCAGCCGCCCTGGACGTGTGCGGCATCGACCTCAGGCTGGCCGACATCGCCGCCTCGCCGGGCCAGCAGACCGGCGCGGTCATCGAGCTCAACGCCTGTCCCGGGCTGCGGATGCACCTCGAGCCCAGCGAGGGCCGCCCACGCGACGTCGCGGGCGCGATCGTGGACCGGCTCTACCCGCCGGGCGCGCCGTCGCGCATCCCCATCGTGTCCGTGACCGGGACCAACGGGAAGACCACAACGGTGCGGATGATCTCCCACATCCTCGGCCAGGCCGGGCTCCGCGTCGGCATGGCCACCACCGACGGGGTGTACTGCGGGGGGCAGCTGATCCACGCCTCCGACGCCTCGGGCCCGCGATCGGCCGAGATGATCCTGGACGACGCCACGGTGGAGGCGGCGGTGCTGGAGACGGCCCGGGGCGGCATCGTCCGGCGCGGGCTCGGGTACGACCACGCCGACGTCGCCGTGGTCACCAACATCACCGCCGATCACCTGGGCTGTGACGGGATCGACGACCTCGATGACCTGACCGACGTCAAGGCCCTGGTGGCCGAGGAGATCGTGCGCGGCGGCACGGTCGTGCTCAACGCCGACGATCCGCGCTCCGCCGGGCTCGCCCAGCGGGCCGCCGTCCAGGAGCGGAACCCGGTGATCCGGTTGTTCAGCCTGTCGGACGCCAGCCCGGTCATCATGGCCCACAGGATCAGCGGCGGGATCGCCTGCCTGCTCCGCGACGGCCAGCTGATCGAGGCCAGGGGCGGGGAGGAGACCGTGCTGCTGCACGCGGACGAGCTGCCGGGCTCGTTCGGCGGCGCGGCCACCCACCTGCTGGCCAATGCGCTAGCCGCGGCGGCTGCCTGCCGGGCGCTCGGGGTGAGCGTCAAGGACATCCGGCGGGGCTTCGCCACGTTCACCCCGGCCGAGGCCAATCCGGGACGCGGCAACGTCTACCAGGTTGGCGGGATCCCCGTGGTCGTGGACTACGGGCACAACCCGGCCGCCCTGGCGTCCATGGGGCGCCTGCTGCACGAGGCCTGGGAGGGCCAGCCCATCGCGGCCATCACCCTGCCTGGCGACCGCCGGGACGACCTGATCGAGGAGAGCGCGGCCACGGTGGCCACCTGGTTCAGCCGGGTGATCATCTACGAGGACCGCGACCTGCGCGGACGCAAGGCGGGCGAGATGACGCGGCTGATCTCCGGCGCCCTGGCCCGGCATCGCCCGGACATCCTCATCCGGCCAGCCGGAGGGCTGGAGGAGGCGGTCCGCAGTGCCCTCGAGCTGGCCTCGCCGGCCGATCCGGTGCTGCTCGCCTACGAGGAACTGGGCCCGGTGCGCGACCTGCTGGACCGCCTGGGTGCGACCGTGTGGCCCGGCCGGACCTCGCCGGACAGGCCGTTATAAGGCCGCGGGGCCCGGTCACGGGTGCAGGCGGTAGACCGCGGCGCCGTCGGCCTGGTAGGCGTAGCGGAAGCCAGCCCCCCGGAGATAGGTGCGCACGGCGGGGCGGCTGTAGCCGGGCCAGTTCCAGACCACCGCCCAGCCGATGTGCATCCGGCGCGCGTCCCGCTGCGCGGCAGCGAGTTCGGCGGGCGTGCTGTGCCCGCCGTATTGCCGGGCCACCAGCTGGGCGTAGAACGGATGCCGGCGGATCCCGTTGATCGTGGGCAGCGGAACCCGGGATATGTAGCCGACCGACCGGGGATGGCCGTCGGCGGTGGCCAGGACCTGCGCTTCGGGGTCGAACCCGGCACCGAAGCCGTAGGTGCCTCCGCGGATGCCGAACGGCACGTCCAGCACTATGGACGCGGAATGATCGGCGGCGATCGGGTGGTCGACCGCGGGCAGCGCGGTGCGCATGGTGCCAATGCCGGCGTTGCCCAGCCAGCCGGCCTCCAGCACGCCGAGCACGAGCACCAGCGCGACGGCCGGGGCGAAGTGATACCGGAGCCAGTCCACCACGGCCCCGGCCAGCAGGGCGGCGGGCAGAAGGCCGAGCATCAGCATGCGGTCCGGTTCGCGGAACCCGGAGAGGCCGGGCAACTTGGCGAACCAGGTGAACGGCATGAGCGCGGACACGCGCCGCCCACCCAGTACCTCGGCCGCCGGGGCGTAGATATGGCTACCGACCCGCAACGCGGGGCCCAGGGCAAGTACGGCGCAGCCCAGCCACAGGAGGGCGAGCAGCCAGGTGCTGGCCCGCCGCCAGCCCACGATCACGCCGAGCACGGCCAGGATGGTGAGCAGCAGGCCGAAGGTTTGGATGCCGTCGTTCGTCGGCCCGCTGTAGATGAACCCGAGGCCCCCCAGCCCGAAGTGGCCTATCTGCGGGGATGGCGCGACCACGTCCGGCAGCCGGGCGGAGTACCTGATGTAGGCCTTGGCCAGGGTGGCGGGCGGCGAGGTGGCCCCGCCGTTTTTTGTCTGCTGGAAGATGGCGGCGAGCTGTGGGCTGGCCAGCACCAGGGTCACCACTGCGGCCAGCCCGGTGGTGCGCAGCTTACCCACGCTGACCGGCCGCCGGAGCAGCCAGGTGGCGAGGGCCAGCACGGTCACGAGGATGACCAGGACGGCCATCTCCTGATCGGTCAGCACCGCCGCGCCGAGCACGACGCCGAGGATGACCGCCTGTCGCCAGCCGGGCCGCCGGGTCAGCCGGACGGCGGCTTCCAGAGCGATCGGGATGAACAGCTCACCGGCGGCCAGGTTGAGGTGGTACCAGGAGCGCCAGACCAGCAGGGAGGACAAGCCGAAGAACGCGCCCGCGGCGATCGCCCCGGGCTGGGAGGGCAGCCACAGCCGGGCCACCCGGTAGGTCGCGTAACACAGCAACCCGGGCATGGCGATCGAGAGCAGGTTGTAGGACACGCTCGGCCCGAAGATCGCGGTGACCGGCGCGAACAGCACACCCGGCAGTGGCAGCAACGCGTGCAGCCCGAGCTGGGTGCCGACCGGGGCGGCGATACCGCGGGTGAACCACGGGTTGCTCAGGTGCTCGATCTGGTGGGCGACCCACCAGAAACCCCACACATAGGAGCCGGCGTCCCGGGTGGCGGGAAGCTTCCCGGACAGGTAAGTGGCCCTCGGCCAGCTGGCCGCGACCCCGGCGGCCAGGTAGCTGGCCAGCACCACCAGGTGAACCAGGACCGGATGCCTCAGCCGGTCACCCGGGCCGGCCTGGCGCGGTGGCCGGGGCACAGTGTCCTCAGCCGGGCTGGCCGGGGCGAGCTGCGCATACCCGCCGGTCTCGGTGGCCTCCCCCCGGTCGAACTCGGGTGCTGGACCGGAGCCAGCGCCGCGCTGACCTGGCTGGCTCCCTCGTTCCATCGCTTCTCCTTGCCTGGCCGCGGCGGTGCTAGAGTCGCCCTTCCTTGACAGCTTGCTCGATCCAGGGGATGACCTCGTCGAGCATCTGGTCGAGAGTGGTAGTGGCCTGATAGCCAAGCAGGCTGGCGGCCTTGGTCACGTCGGGCACGCGCTTCTGCACGTCATACTCGTACGGATCGTCCGAGGTCAGCCGGAGCGGCACGGCCGGGCCCTTGATCTTGCGCCAGATCAGCGCGGCCAGCTCGGCAACCGTGGTGGACTCCGCGGTGGACAGGTTGAAGTCCTCGTTGACCGCGGCCGGGTGCAGGAGCGTGGTCACGATCCCACAGGCCAGGTCACCGCCGTAGGTGTAGTGCCGCACCTGGTTGCCCTGACCCAGGATGTGCAGCGGATCCTGGCCCTTGAGCACCTTCTGCACCAGGTCGGGGACCACGTGGGACATGGCCAGCTGGACGTTGCCGGACAGGACCTCGACCTGGCCGAGTGCGCGGCCCTCGCCGACGCCGACGCAGTTGAACGGGCGGACGATGGTGTACGGGAGCCGGTACTGATCCCATGCGGCGCGCGCGTAATACTCCACGGCCAGCTTCTGGAACCCGTAGGAGGACAGCGGCGGCGGGATCTTTCGCTCGTCCCCTTCGGCCGAGGGCCAGGAGTCGGCGCTCTCGTACACCATGGACGAGCTGACGTAAGTCATCTTCTTCAGCGTGCCCGCCTGATAGGCGGCCAGCGCCGCATCACAGCTCGCCGCCATGATCCGCTCGTTGGTCGCCAGCAGGTCGTAGGCGTAGGCGTGGAAGTAGGAAATCCCCCCGATCATCGCCGCCCCGGCGATGAAATGGTCGCAGCCATCCAACAGCTCCGTCACCAGGCCGACGTCACGCGCGTCACCTTCGACGAACCGATAGTTGGGATGCTCGTCGTAGCTGTGCTTCACTGGACCATACTTCGAGAAATTATCCAGCCCAACCACCGAATGGCCGCCATCCAGCAGCTCTTGCACCACATAGCCGCCGATGAACCCGGCCGAGCCAGTGACCAGAACTTTAACCACGAACTACTCCTCGACTATTGCCTTTGTACGCTGGCTGAGTCTTTCCAAAGTGAGTTTCGGCCCAAAAGCGAATCGGTACCAGTGCAGGTAGCTTGGCAGCCAGCGGACCAGCTCGAACCGGGAGTCGCCGAGCGAGCGATCCAGCCAGATGGTCGGGATCTCGGCCACGGGCAGGCGCAGCCGGGTGGCCTTGATGGTCAGCTCCAGGCCAATTTCGAACCCGGAGCGGGAGTCGATGCCGACCTGGCGCACAAACTCGGTGGAGTAGGCCTTGAAGCTGTTGGTCGCGTCCCGGGTACCCACCCGGCCCAGCACGTGCAGCGACTTGCCGGCCGTGCGGGACAGGGCCCGCTTCAGCCGCGGCCCGCCCACCTGCTGACCGCCCGGCATGTAGCGCGACGCGGCCGCCACCACCACCCCGCGCTCTACCAGCCGGGCCAGCTCGTCGATCTGCATCGGGTCGTCGCTGCCGTCGGCCATGGTGACCACGGTCACCGGGGACCGCGCCTCGTCGAACCCGAAGCGGATCGCGTTGGCCGGGCCGCGCCCATAGACGTTCAGCACGCCGCGCACCCGTGAGTCGGCCCGGCTCGCCTTCTCGATATAGGGCACGGTGGTGTCCTCGGCCATGTCGTAGACGACCAGCACCTCGCACGGCAAGGTCACCGCGCGCAGGATCCGGTCGAGGCAGGGCATGATGGCCTCGCCTTCGTTGTAAACCGGGATGACCACCGTCACATCGGGTTTCATGGCTGGTCTCCGCTCATATCCGGGTCCCCCGGCCCGTTATCCCCCAGATGTCAGCCACCGGCTTCTCGGTGACCAGATCGCGGTACTCCGGATGTGGCGCCGCGATCACCAGCAGGTCGGCCAGGCGCAGTACCTCGTCCAGCGGCGTGAACCGCTCGTCAACGATGTACGGGTCCGAGCACAGCGTCTCGTTCGCCTTGAGCAGCAGGATCTTCCGCAGCTTGTAGGACAGGCTCTCACGCGGATCATCGCTCCCCGCCTTGAACGCCATGCCCAGCACCCCGACCGTCAGCGACGGCAGATCGAACCGTTCCTCGAGCCGGGACACGATATACAGCGGCAGGCCCTCATTGATGAGCATCGCCGAATGCCCGAGCACGAACTTGTTCTGGTTGAACGCGGCCAGCTGCATGGTGTCCTTCAGCAGGCAGGGGCCGGCCGCGAACCCCGCCCCCGGCATATCCGCGGCCCGCGGATAGTCCTGCCGGATGGCCCGGCGAATCCGCTCGAAGTCCAGGTTGTAGTCGTTGGACATCATCCAGAACTGATTCGCAGTGGCAAATTTTATGTAGCGCCACGTGTTCGTGAACAGTTTCGCCAGCTCTGCCTCTTCAGGCTCAAGCCGGATGATCTCATCTGTAAGCGTCCGGAAGAATTTTTCCGCCCGGTCGCCGGCCCGGCCTGTCCGGGCCCCCACGATCTGCGGCAGATCGAACAGCTCGGTCATGGCGTGGCCCTCAGCGATCCGCTCCGGGCAGAACGCCACATCGACCTGCAGGCCACGCTTGCTCAGCATCCGCTCAGTCAGCGCCGTCACGGTGGGATGGACGGTGCTGCGCAAGATCACCAGCTGGCCGTCCACCATATGGTCAGAACACAGATCCAGCGCGGCGGGTACCGCGGCCAGATCGGGGTTGAGGTGCTCGTCGACCGGAGTGCCGACGACGACGACCAGCACCGCAGCCGTGCCGACCACGGCCGGATCAGTGGTCGCCACCAGGCTGCCGTCGGCGACCGCGGCCCGCAGCGGTTCGTCTGCCCCGTCCTCCGCGAACGGCATCCGGCCCTGGTTCACCATGGCCACCGTGGCGGCGTTGAGGTCATAGAGCCGGACCGATTGCCCTCGCGACGCCAGCGCCACCCCGAACGGGAGCCCGACCCGACCACATCCGCCGATGATCACCACATCAGCGGCAAACGCAGGAGACCCCGTACGCCCGGCAACCATGTTTCCTCGCTTGCTTCCTCGTTGAGGGATACGGTGATCAGCCCGCTCCCGGCGGACGCCACAATTCGCCCCGAACCCAGACAGGAGTGGAGCAAGTCGTCACCTTACCGGATTTTGTCCTCCGCTTCCGACTGCCGCATAAGGTCCATGAGGGTGCGAATAGTGTGACGTGGGACGAACGGAGGTAGGGGTGGGCCTCATCTCCTCGGCAGCCGGCCACGCCCGGCCGGCCAGCCGGCTGCGGCCGGCCCCCGGATCCGAGATGAGCTGGCTGGTTTTGGGCTGTTATCTGCTAGCCGCGTTCGGACTGACCTGGCGATTGTGGGCCGATCCGGGCTCGCGAACGCAGGTTGGCGACATCACTGACGTTAACCTATTCGCCTGGTTTATGCGCTACTCAGCGTTGTCGGTGGCACACGGGAGCCTGCCGGCTCTCGTGACCACGGCGATGAACGCGCCGCATGGCATCAACCTGATGTGGAATACCTCGCTGCTGCTGCCGGGTGTGCTGCTGACTCCACTGACGCTGCTGGCTGGCCCGCAGACCAGCCTGACCCTGCTGCTCACGCTGGGCTTCGCGGGATCGGCGGCCGCGCTGTACGGGGTGCTGCGGCGCTGGGGAGTGCGGATTGGCCCGGCGGCGCTGGGCGGGGCGGTCTACGGCTTTTCCCCGGCGATGCTGGCCTCTTCGGTCGGCCATTACCATCTCGAGTTCGCCGTCCTGCCGCCACTGATGATCGACGCCGGGCTGCGTATCGTCACCGGCCGCGGTCAACCCGTCAGGACTGGCATCTGGCTAGGGCTGCTGGTCGCCGCGCAGTTCTTCATCGGGGAGGAACTGCTGGTCGACACCATCTTCGCGGCCGGTGTGGTGCTCATCGTGATGGCCGTTATGGCCCCGCACGCCGTGGCCGGACGAGTGAGGCAGAGTGCGACCGGCCTGGTGATCGCGGCTGTGATCTCGGTAGCGATCTGCGGATACGCACTCTGGGTGCAGTTCCACGGCCCACTGGCCGAGCACGGCAGCCCGTGGAACGGGAACCACTACCGGAACCGGGCCGCTTCGTTCGTGACCCCGGCTGCAAACCTGTTGCTGCACACCTCTTCCCAGGCTGCCTCCCTCAGCCGCCACCCAGGCCGGCTAGCCGAATACGTCGCCTACCTTGGCTACCCACTGCTCGTGCTGCTGATCATCGCGACGGCCATGTACTGGCGCGACATGCGGATCCGCGTCGCCGCGCTGGCCTGCGCGGTGCTGGAGATCTTGTCTCTCGGGGACAGGCAGGTGGTCCGCGGGATCACCGTCCCCCACGTCCTGCTGCCCTGGCACTGGTTGGGCCACCTGCCGGTGCTCAGCCAGATGCTGCCGGACCGGCTGTCCCTCCTGGCCGACGGACTGGCCGCCGTGGTGCTGGCGGTCTCACTCGACCTGGCCCTTTCCGTGGCGGACCAGCCGTGGTGGCGGCGCCAGGGCATCCCCGTGACGCTCGCGGCGCTCGCGGTGGTGCCGCTGATCCCACTGCCCATACACACCGCCCAGGCCGCCGCGGTCCCGGCCGGATACCGGTCGGCTTTCACCCGGCTCGCGCTACCGCGGGACGCGCGGGTCCTGGTCGTGCCCGTGCCGTACGGATCGGTCTGGCAGCCGCTGCGCTGGTATGCGGAGACGGGGTACCCGGGCTCGATGAACGGTGGCTACTTCCTCGGGCCAAACCGGCAAGGCCAGGCCGAGACCTACGGCGGCCATGAGGTCCGGGCTGTCGCGCGATCGGTGGATACATTGTGGGAGCCTTCTCTCGGCTATAAACCCCCCACGGCCGTCCAGATGCGCCGGTACCTCGCCGGCTGGCGCCCTGCCGCCGTGGTCGCAGTGACCTGGCGCAGTTCCCGTCTGGGGCAGTTCCTCACCAGAATTCTCGGGCCGCCCAGCTTCACGTCAGGGCGGGTCGTCGTATGGCGGCGTTAGCCTACTCTGGGAGATGCTTTCCCTGTGCTTTGCCTAGCTCGCCAAGGTTCGGGGCATATTCGGTATATAGTCCGTTGACCAATTCGCGACAACAGGATGGCGCCGCAGTGAAGCTATCGATCCTGATGCCGGTCTACAACGAGGCGGAGACGGTCCAAAACGCCATCAAGCGCCTGCTAGACGTCGAGTTCCCCTGCGCGGTCGAGGTCGTGATAGTTGACGACGCCAGCACGGACGGGACATCCGGGATCATCGACGCCGTTGATGACGACCGCCTGATTAAGCTCCGGCACACGGTGAACCAGGGCAAGGGGGCCGCGGTGCGAACGGCGGCCGCGGCCGCGACCGGCGACTACATCCAGCCTTTCGACGCTGACATGGAGTACCAGCCGGAAGACATCGTGGAACTGCTCAAGCCGGTGCTCCGCGGCGAGGCCACGGTGGTCTTCGGGAGCCGGACGTTCGGCAGCCACTCGGCCTACTCATTCTGGTACGTCATGGGCAATAAGGGCGTCACGACCGTCGCCAACGTCCTGTTCAACGCCTACATCGCTGACCTGGAGACCTGCTTCAAGCTGATGCCGCTCGACCTGTACCGCAGCCTGGACATCACCTCCAACGGGTTCGGCATGGAAGCGGAGATCACCGGCAAGCTCCTCGCCCGCCAGATCCGGCCGTTCGAGGTCCCCATCACCTACCGTGCGCGCAGCCGCGAGGAAGGCAAGAAGATCACCTGGAAAGACGGGGTCCAGGCGGTCTGGCTGCTGACCCGCATCCGGATGACGTCCAAGCGGGCCCAGCGCCACGGTCTTTAGAGCAGCAGGTCCACCGCGACCTGGTGGCCCTCACCAGGCGGGCGGATCCGGTCCGGGCGGCGGAGGGTGCTACTGCGCCGGCGGAAGCTTGACGCCGGCGTGGGCCCACGGGCGGGTGAAGCCGACCACGGTGCCGTCGCCTGCCGCCGAGGCGGACGTGCCGTAGGCGGAGATCCGGATGGGGAAGCCGGTGGCGTAAGCCTCGAGCATCATGCCCTTGCCGATGACCAGCCCGACGTGCCCCGGGGCTGTCGCCGTGCCGTCCGAGCCCGCGAAGAACACCAGATCGCCGGGCCGCACCTGGCTGGCCGGGATCTTCGGCCCCCAGGCCCACTGCTGCTGCGAGGTCCGCGGGATGCTGATGCCCGCCGCCCGGTAGGCCATCATCACCAGCCCGGAGCAGTCGAACGCGTCGGGGCCGGTGCCTCCCCACAGGTATGGCTTGCCCAGCTGCTCCCGCGCGTACCCGATCGCGGTGGCCACCACCTGATTCGGCACCGCGGTCGTCTGCGCGCTGGTCAGGCACTCCGGGGCACTCACCGTGGTCGTGTTGCTCTCGGTGTAGCCACCCCGGCTGTAGAGGCCCGCCCAGTACAGGACCGTCTGCACGTAGGACTGGAGGTGGTTGTAGGCGAAGATGGCCCCGCTGACGTTGTTCTGCACGCCGTGGGCGAGCAGGTACTTGGCTGCGCCCGCGATGGCGTCCGCGGGCTCATAGACGCTGGCCACGCCGTCGCCGTTGCCGTCGGTGGCCACCCCGCTGACCACCTCGGATGCCGCGTGCACGGGCGCACCGCCCCAGGTGTCGGTGGAGGCGCCACCGATGCCGATCTGCATCGGCCCGGCGGCTCCGAACCCGTTCTGCCCGGAGTGCACGCCCGGGAGGTTGGACTGGCCGTCGTCGGACTCCACTTTGCCGATCCCGGCCAGGATCACCCAGGGCACCCCGTACTGCTGCCCGGTCTTCTTGAACAGCGCCAGATAGTCAGCCGGGATGGAGTTACGGGCCGCCGTGGTCACCACCGGCTGGGTGGCCGCCCCGGTACCCGAAGACGGACACCCAACTCCCGCTGCGAAGAGCATGCTGGCCCCGCCGACCATCGCCATCGGGATGACGGCCACGGCCGTAACCAGCAGCGCAGCCACCCCGATCGCCACCAGCACGGCGAGCCGGCCAGCGCTGAAGCCGAAGCGCCAGCTCACGTATTCCCTGCCGAGGCCAGCTCGATGTCGTTGACCAGCCAGCTCTCTCCGCTGCCCGTCAGGGTGATCGCGTACTGCCCGTCGCTATGGCTCTTTCCCTGCTTGGTGTGCATCGTCTGGACGATGGTCACCACGAAGGTCAGGCTGCCGGAGCCGAAGGTCCGGATCGAGTTGATCACCGTCCGGGCGGACGACACCTGCTGCCGCTGGGCACGCTGGCTGGCCACGCCGGGTGTGCTGTAGGCACGCGCCAGCGTGCTGCTGAGCTCACTGGTGGCCAGGCCGCGCATGCTGGCCAGGTAATCGGACGAACTCTCCCGGTAGGAGAACGTGTCGTATGCCGTCCCGAACGCCACCGTGACGCTGGCCGCCTTGGCCAGGTCGGCCTGGCTGAACGGGAGCCACTGGTAGATGTCCGGTGCCGACCCGCTCGGGACGGGCGACGCCGGGGTGGCAGGGGCGGTGGAGGCCACGGGGGCGGCGGGGGACGTTGCTGCACCGCCCGCCGACGCTGTGGGTGTGGGTGTGGGCGAGGCTGGTGGCTGCCCCTGGCCCAGCGCCGAGCGCACACCCGGAATAAGCAGGTATGCCCCCATGCCGCCAAGCACGACGACAATGCCGAAGAAGGCCAGCACCCGCTGGGCCGGGCTCAGGTCCATGTCAGTCCGCTACTTCTTCCGGCGCACCGGACGCAGCCAGAAGGGACCCGGCGGGCTGGAGTCCCCAGCGGGGCCGGCCTGGCCACCCCCAGCCTGGCCGCCTCCGGACGGCGGCGCGGCGGATGGGCCCGCACCGCCAGCAGGCCGGGCGGAACCGCCGCCAGAGCCACCGCCGGAGCTGCTGTCCCTGCCCCGCAGCGGCGGCGCGGCGTTCCGGGACGGCCCGCGACCCGGGCTCGCGCTAGGGGTTGGACCGGCACTGCGGGACACGCCGCCCCAGAAACCGGAGCCGCCACCCTGGCTGCTGCCCCGGGTCGGCGCGCCGCTGCGAGAGGGAGCACCGCCTCGTGGCGAGGTCGCACCAAACGTGGACGGGGCGGAGCCGGAGGCCGGCCTGTCGCTGCCCGCAGATGGCGGGGGTGCCGCGGCGGGGGGGCGCGGCGCGGCGCCCGGCCAGCGCTGCCGGGCCGCTCCCGGGCGCGCCACGGCGGACCCGGAACCGGGCGGCGCGCTCGCGGGTGCCGCGGGCGCCCGGCTGGCCGGAGCCCGGCCCGCTGGCGCACCGCCCGAAGGCGCACCGGCGGCCCGTTGGCCACTGGCCGCGTCTGGGCGGGCCCGGCCTGCCGCTGCGTCGGTCGCGCCGGAGCGGGCCCAGCCTGACGGTGAGCGTTGCTGGCCGCCGCCATCGCGGTCCGGCAGGTCCAGTGGCGGCGCCGCACGCGGGCTGCCCTCGGCGTCTGCCGCGGCCCGGCCCCGGCCGCGGGCGGACAGCCCGCCCTGGCCCGATCCGCCCTGGCGGCCCTCATCGGACGAATCGCCGGGGGCGCCGGCCTGATCTGCCCTCTCCTCGCTGCCCACCGTCGCCCCGGAGGCCGCCGCAGCCCCTGCGGCCGCGGTGCCCGCACCACCGGCCGCCGCGACCTGCCCGGCCATGCTGGCGGCCTGCGCCGGGTTACGCCTGGCCCACCGGGCGGCCCGGTACGCGGAGACGCCGGGGACACCCACGGTGGCGGCGTCCAGCGTGTTCCGCCGCGCCGTGCTGCCCGCCTGGGCCAGCCCGGCCTCGGCCCGGTCTCGCGAGCCGACCATGCCGTAACCCACCGCCGAGAACAGGTGCACGAACGGCTTCCTGTAGATGAACACCGCGACGGTGACCAGGGCGATCATCAGGATTTTCAGCGCCCAGGGCAGTACTGCGTCGCTGGTGCCCATGATCAGGGAGTAGGCGTACAGCAGGATGCTGAGCACCACGGCCACCGCCGCCTGTTTGAGCAGCACACCGACGAGCATCTCCAGCCAGCGCAGCGCTACCACCCGGCCGAACCCGGGATGGGTGCCGACGATGAGGAAGAACGGCCCGGCCACGAGCAGCAGCAGGAACCCGAGTTTCAGGATGATCAGCGTGATCGCGATCAATAGCACCAGGACGCCCGCGACCAGGGCCGCGAACAGTGCCGCGAACGCGATCTCCAGCCGGGTGGGGTACTGGTTCCCCTGGAACAGCGAATAGACGTCGGGATCGTTCTGCTTGATCGCCTGGGCGATGCCTGCGTAGGCATCTTCCTTGGCCTGGATCAGGGACGGCGTGGGGTTTTCGTTGGTGGCGATGGCCTGGGCCCACAGCAGCTGGCGGCCATACTGGTTGACTACCGTGGGCTTCGCGCCCTTGGCGGTGGTGTAGACGGTGGTGCCGAACTCGCCGTCCAGCCACGGCTTGCAGACCAGCACCGTCCACAGCTCGTTAGCGTTCTGGTCTACGATGCCTGACCCGCCGGTGAAGTTGTAGTTGGCCGCTGCCACCTGCGGGTCGTGGCCCTGAACCGGGACGCAGTTGCTCGCGGCCGGGGCGGGCAGCCCGGCGAACGCGACGTTCAGGGTCTGGGTGATCCCGTTAGACACGGTCTTGCCCAGGCCGGTGAAGTCGGCGGGCCGGCCGATGAGCCAGATGGCCGCCGCGCACGCGACGACCATCCAGATGGTGCCTTCGATCGTCCGGGTGGCACGTTTGCGGATCAGCCCCTGCCAGGCCAGCCAGATCGCGCCGAGGATGACCACCGGGGCCAGGAACGGGAAGTAGATCGCGTTGCCCAGGCTGGTGATCAGCCGGTCCACCGCGGTGGTCAGCCAGGACAGGATGCCCTCGCCGGCCGCCGACTGGTACACGGTGATCGTCACCCGGTCCAGCGCCTTCGAGGCGTCGAACACCATCCCCGCGACGCTGTTCCCGATCAGCGAGGTCATGTCCGAGCACTGCATGTCGTAGGCCGCCCAG
>Ga0208717_1000352_pt1 | contig 16275 bp, 14 predicted proteins | sample NGESurF53shallow_FD_184489 | JGI IMG/M metagenome (GOLD analysis project Ga0208717, IMG submission 184489) | Arctic peat soil microbial communities from Barrow, Alaska - NGEE Surface sample F53-3 shallow (SPAdes) | ecosystem: Environmental > Terrestrial > Soil > Wetlands > Peat ... | reverse complement strand
CACCGGCAGCTGACCTCAGGCGGGGGCAAGGGTGGTGACCGTGCCGGTGGTGCCCTTGAACTTCAGGGCTCCGTCCGCCGAATCCACGTACAGGACGCCTCCCCGGGCAGGTGTGGCCGGCTCGGGCTGTGGCGTCAGGGCCAGCAACCCGTCCAGGTTCAGCTGGCCGTCGTTGTCGGGCGACGGCACCACGGTCTCTACGCCGGTCAGGCCGTTGTTCTCCAGATCCAGGGTGGCCGCGCCGTTCGCCTCCGGGGCGACCGAGATGATCGGGCTGTCTGTCCCGGTCGTGACCGCGAGCCCGGTGCGCTCCGTCCCGCTGGCGTCCAGGTAGTTCAGCTTGACGAACGTCCCCGCGCCGCCACGGGCCAGCAACTCCAGGTTGCCGCTGGGCAGGGACGTGATGAACGCCAGGTTGTCGATGGACTGGCCGTGGCCGGCCAGCTGGCCGACGAGGTACGCGTCCGCGATGCCGCCGTCCGCCTGAAAATGATCGGTCACCAGACGCAGCCTAACGGTCACGGAACTGTGACGCGGGTCACTCCGGCGACGGCTGATGCCAGAGATCGCGCAGGAGCCAGGCAGCGGCTTTGGGCTGCCGGTCCCGGGTGAAGACGCCCTTGTGGTTGCCGCCCGGCCGGTGCACCGCCTGGGCGGTGGCGAAGTCCGCGAAGTTCCACACGTGCTCGCCGATCACCTCAGGGATTCGCCGGAACACCCGCGCGGACATCGCGATCAGCGCTGTCTGGTAGTCCTCGGACCACATGACCGGCGGCAGCGCGTGCAGCCCCGCGAGGGCGTCGGCCCCGAACTCGGTCACCACGATGGGCTTGCCGTGCCGGGCCCAGGCCCGGAGCTCGGCTTCGAGGTTCCGCTCGGCCGACTCCAGGTCACCGCTGTCGGCGTACCAGCCGTAGTAGCGGTTCACGCAGACGAGATCGAACAGGTCGGTGACCATGTCCGCCTCGGGCGGCGCGGTCGCCACGTTGGCGAAGCAGACCGGGCGGCTCGCATCCAGGTCCCGGGCGGCGGCCGCCAGCGGCGCGAAGTACTCGCGGGCGGCCGGCTCGGCGGTGTCCGGCTCGTTCGCGATGGACCAGGCGATGACGCTGGGGTGGTTGCGGTCCCGGGCGATGAGCTCCCGGATGGCGGCCAGGTGGGCGGCGGCGGCCTCCGCGCCGATGACACCGGGCCCGAAGGTGCGCGCCCCGGGATCACCCATGTTGCCCAGGCTCATGTGCAGACCGACGGCCGGGGTCTCGTCGATCACGAGCAGCCCCTGCCGGTCGGCGTAGTCGAGGACCTCCTCGGCGTAGGGGTAGTGCGACGTCCGGAACGAGTTGGCGCCGATCCACCGCAGCAGCGCGAAGTCGCGCACCATCCGGGCGTCGTCATGGCCCTTGCCGTGCAGCACGCTGTCCTCGTGCATGCCGAAGCCGCGGAGCCGGACCTGCTCCCCGTTGAGCAGCAGCCTGGGCCCGTCCACCTGGACGGTCCTGATGCCCACCGGCAGCGGGTACTCGTCATCGCCGTGCCGTGCGTCCAGCCGGTACAGGTACGGGTCGCCCGGGCTCCACGGCCGGGCCCGGGACACGGCCAGGACTCCGTCCGGGCCGGTGCCCTCGGCGACCACGGCGCCAGCGGCGTCCCGCAGCAGCACCGACGTCGGGCCGTCCCCGACGACGTCGAGGTGGTAAGTCACCTGGCCGGCCGCCGTGCCGGGATCGTAGGCGGTGCCGATGGCCAGGCCGGCGAGGTAGCTTCGCGGGGTGGAGTAGAGCCACACCGAGCGGTGCAGCCCCGCGTAGTTGAAGAAGTCGTGGAAGTACCGCAATCTGGTCTGTCCCGCGGCACTGCGGGACGCCACGCCGGGCGGGATCGTGGCCAGGCTGAGCTCGCTGCCGACCCGTATCGTCACCCGCAGCACCTCGCCGCACCGGACCAGGTCGGTCACCTCGGCCTCGAACGGCGTGTAGCCGCCGGCGTGCTCAGCGACCTGGGTGTCCCCGGCCCAGAGCGTGCCGTGGTGGGTGGCCGCATCGCAGCGCAGCATGATGCGCCGGTCCTGCCACGTCGCGGGCACCCGGACGTCGCGCTGGTACCAGACGTCGCCCACGTGCTCGCGCTCCGCCGCCTCGGTCACCAGGTCGTTGTAGCTGGCCGGGACGGCCATCTCCCGGGCGTCCGGCAGGGGGCCCTGCCACCAGCGGCCGGCCGTGCCCTCGCCACCGGGGTCGAACCGGAACCGCCAGAGCCCGTCGAGGCGACGGCAGTCCCGGCTGCGGCTGTCCCGTGGTGCCAGCATCGCCAGCCCAGCTCCTTCCGGTAGATGGCGGCACAAGGCTAAAGCCTGCGCTCAGGGTTGGGCAGAGAAGATCTCGCGTACCTCGCGGACCGCGTAGAAGACCAGCACGTAACCAGCCGCCGGGTCCGCCCACCACCAGCCGAAACCGGCGTTGAGGGTCAGCCCCAGCAGGACCGCGACGGCCAGGACCCCGTCGATCATCGTCACCCGGCCCTCGGTCCGCAGTACCGGGTTGCCCAGGGCCCGGCCCGTCCGGGCCTTGCCCGCCGCCAGCAGGAACATGACCACTGCCGTCACCGCGGTCCAGGCGATCCCGGGCACGGAATGCCGCGGGCGGTACCCGGTGGCCAGCACGACGCTGGACTGGACCAGCAGGTAGACGGCCAGGGCCGCGAACGCGTACCCGATCAGCCGCAGGCCCGCGCGCTGACGGTCCGCGCCGGTCCCGGACAATTCCCAGATAACGATGGTCGAGGCGCCGATCTCGATGAGTGAGTCGAGGCCGAAACCGGCCAGGGCCACCGACCGGGCGGCGACCGCAGCGAACGCGAGCACCACGATCCCGGCCACGTTCCAGGACAGGGTCACGTACTCGAGGGCAAAGCCCCGGCGCAGCAGGGCCTGCCGCGCCGGGTCACCCACAGCGGCCATGGGGTCAGCCTGCCAGCCGTACCCGGCGGCCCGCCAGGGTCATAATCTGCTGTTCCCCGAACTGTCCGTGCCCTGAGAGGCGACACCCGTGCCCGAGCAGCAGCCAGCCGCGGGCCGCGCGGAGCGGCTTCGCCTGATCCGCCGCGCGCTGTGGCTCGTTTCGCTCTCCGTGGCCTTCGGCGTCGTGTCCGGGCTCTTCTCGGTGACCAGCGGGCTGCGGGATCACAGCCTGGGGGTGTTCGCGATCGGGCTGGGGGTCCTGGCCGACGTGACCGGGTCGGCCACCCTGATCTGGCGGTTCCGGGCTGAACGGCGCGACCCCGGATCGTCGGTGGCGCAGGAAAAGCGGGCCGCTGTCATCGTGGCCCTGGCCCTGGCCGCCGTCGCGGCGGCGCTCCTGGCGCAGTCGGCGGCTGCACTCGCCAGCGGGTCGCGGCCCGGTTCCTCGGGCACCGCACTGGCCGCAGCGGGAGTGTCCCTGGCCGTCCTGACGCCGCTGGCCTACGCCAAGCGCCGCCTGGGCCGGCGGATGGAGAGCCGCGCCCTGCAAGGTGACGGGGCGCTCAGCGGCATCGGGGCCGCCACCAGCCTGCTGGCGCTCGCCGCCCTCGTGCTATACGACACGCTCGGCTGGTGGCAGGCCGACCGGATCGCGGCCCTGGTCGTCGCGGCCATCGCCGCCGTCGAGGCGTGGCGCACCACCGGTCCGTGGCGGTCGGCCCGGTCCTCCCGGGTCAGGCGAGGATGAGGAACATCTTCTCCATCTGCTCCTCGGACATCGGGGCATCGCCGTCGCCGTCGCTGGCTGCCAGGCACTGGCGCATGCCGCTGGCCACGATCTTGAAGCCGGCCCGGTCCAGCGCCCGGGACACCGCGGCCAGCTGGGTGACCACCTCGGTGCACTCCCGCCCGGACTCGACCATGGAAATGACCCCGGCCAGCTGGCCCTGGGCCCGGCGGAGCCGGTTGAGCACCTGGCCCACGGCCTCGTCGTCGATCTGCATCACAAGCCTCCCTGGCGATCTACCTGAGGATACCCCAGAGGGTATGTAGCCGTTGCCCCGGCGCAGCCCGGGTCCTGTGGCGCCGCCTCGGGAACGGCCGGCCGCATGTGACACCGTCCGGGGCCGTCGGCCCGGGTCCGGTGCGGCATGATGGCTGGCATGCCCGGGGAGTACCGCCTCTACCAGGAGCTGGCGGACTGGTGGCCGCTGATCTCACCGCCGGGTGAGTACGCGGCGGAAGTCGCCTACCTGTCGCAACTGTTCGCCTCGGCGGCCATCGATGTGCACGACGTGCTGGATCTGGGCAGCGGCGGCGGGCACGTCGCGGTGCACCTGAAGGACCGGCTGAACCTGACGCTGGTCGACCTGTCGGACGGGATGCTGGCCGTATCGCAGCGGCTCAACCCCGAGTGCCTGCACCAGCAGGGCGACATGCGCACGATCCGGCTGGGCCGGATGTTCGACGCCGTCCTGGTCCACGACGCGGTCGACTACGTGACCGAGGCGGACGATCTGCGGCAGCTCATCGCGACCGCGTTCGAGCACTGCCGGCCGGGCGGGATGGCGGTGTTCGTGCCGGACTACACCGCCGAGACGTTCCAGGCCGGGACAGGCGGCGGCGGGAGCACCGACCCGGACGGCCGCCAGGGCAGCTTCCGGGAGTGGACCTGGGACCCGGACCCCGCCGACGACTGGATCCGGGTGGAGTACGAGTTCACGCTGCGGGAGGCGGACGGCGCGGTCGAAGTCGTCCGTGAGGCCCACCGGCTGGGCGCGTTCCACCGTGATCTGTGGCTGCGCCTGCTCGCGGAAGCCGGGTTCGAGCCGGAAGCGCGGGTCGCCGCCGACCCCCCGGACCGTCCGGGCGACGACGGGATGCCCGCGCACCTGTTCATCGGCCGGCGGGCGCCGTAGCAGTGGCCGGCGTAGCGGTGGCCTGCGTAGTGGCGGCTGCCTACGGCTTGGTGGCGACGCCCTCGTAGGTGTAGCCCACGGCGCGCGGGCGGTGGAAGTAGTAGTTCTCCAGCCTGGCCAGCCGGAACCCGGCGCCCGCGATCAGGTCCGCGATCGGCCGGTCCAGGTGACAGCCGCCGACCACCCGCTGGTGCAGCGGGGTCAGCCGGTGCTGCACGCGGGCCACCCGCACGTCGGGTGACAGCCCATGCTCCACGAAGTGCAGGGCCCCGCCAGGCCGCAGCACCCGGTAGGCCTCGGCCAGCGCCCGGCCCGGGTCCGGGATCGTGCACAGCGTCCAGGTGCTGAGCACGAAGTCGGTGCTGGCCCCGGCGACGGGGAGGGCCTGGGCGTCCGGGCCGGCGAACTCGACGGCCACCCCGTGGGCGGCGATCCGCGTGGCGGCGAGACGCCGGCCCACGGTGGCCGGGTCCACGGCCACGACCCGGGTCACCCCGGCCGGGTAGTGCGGGACGTTCAGGCCCGACCCGAAGCCGATCTCGAGCACCTCACCGGTCATCCCGGCGGCGACCCGGGCCCGAACCTGGCGCACATCCGCGCCGCGCATCCACAGATCGAGGGCCCGGGGCAGCACCTGATCCCGGTAGACAGCCACCCCGCAAGTCTGGCACGTGCCGTGGGACGGGTCCGGCGGGTGAGGTTCTCGTTGCGGAAAAAACGGGGTAGATCGGATCGCCGCGGCCGCCGGCCGGCCCGTGCGTTGCGCGGCAGAGCGCGCGATGATGAGGAGGTGACGACTGCGTGGCTGTTCCAGGTGGATGCGTTCGCGCCGGGTCCGTTCGAGGGGAATTCCGCGGCGGTCCTGCTGCTGGAGTCCGAGCCAGAGGAGGAGTTCGGCCTCCAGATCGGGGCCGAGCTCAACCAGCCCGCGACCGCCCTGGTCTGGCCGGAAGGCGAGCCCGGACGGTTCGGGCTGCGCTGGTTCACCGCACACGGGGAGCTTGAACTCTGCGGGCATGGCACGCTCGCGGCGGCGCGGGTGATTCTCGACCAGGGGCATCCGGTAGGCGACCGGATCCGGTTCGACACCCGGTACGGCCCGCTGGAGGCCCAATCGGCCGGCGAGCTGATTCAGCTGCGCTTCCCCAGCCTGGCCCCGCACCCGCTGAAGGACGGGGGGCTGGCCGACGCGGTACGGGCCCTGCTGCCGGTCCCGGTGACCGAGGTGCTCCGCAACGACCTGGACGTGATGGCGGTGCTGGACTCTCCGGCCGCCGTCCGTGACCTCAAGCCCCACTGGGCGGCGCTGCGGGAACTGCCGGTGCGCGGCCTGATCGTCACCGCCGAGCGCGAGGACTTCGCCGGGGAGGACGACATCGCCGCGGACGACACGGCCGACTTCGTGTCCCGGTTCTTCCAGGTGGCGACCGGGACCGAGGACGCGGTGACGGGATCCGCGCACTGCGCGCTGGGACCGTACTGGATCGCGCGGCTGGACCGCGAGCCGCTGACCGGCCGGCAGCTGTCCGCGCGCGGCGGGGTGGTCCGGGTGGCCCTGGACGGGGATGACGTCTTGCTGGGCGGTGAGGCGCTGGTCATGGCCGAGGGCGTCTGGCGGGTGCCGGTCACGGACTAGCTCGTTGTGGAGCCGGGTGAGGAGGCCCGGCCCTGGGAGAGAACACGGCCGGTGCCAGGGGAGCGGGGCGGCCGGTGCCAGGGGAGCGGGGCGGGCCTGGCCGGCGGATGGCCAGGCCCGCGCCCGCTCAGGAAACCGGGAAGTTGAAGTAGTGCAGGCTGACGAAGGGCGGACTGCCCGACGCGCCGGAAGAGAATTCCAGGTAGACCGTGTGGGTCCCGGTCACCTCGGAAATGTTGGCCGGAATGGTCTTCCAGGCATTCCAGCCGCCGGTATTACCGACCGCGAAGCTGCCCACCGGGGCACTCGACGGATTATCAAGCACCACCTCGACCAGGCCACTCACCCCGCCGGCCGCGCCGGAGGCCACCTGGGCGTCGAATTGGCTGGATCCCGAGCCGAAATTGACCCCGGGATACTCCAGGTATTGGCCGTTCGTGAGCTGGGCCACCTGGTTGCCATCCACCCGGGACGGGTTGGTGTCCCCAGAGGCTGTCGTGACCGAGATGGGCCCGGACGAACCCTGGTAACAGTCGGCGGAGATGTCCGCGGTCGCGGTGGACGAGCAAGACGTGCCGCCGCCGCTGCCGGACGTGCTCGTGGGCGTGGGCGTCGGGGTGGGGGTGGGCGACGCGCCGGATCCGCTGGTCTGGTACACGGCCACGTAAGCCGACGCTCATCGACGCGCCCGAACTGGTCGAGGACGTTGGTGAGCTGCAGCCGCAGATGGCGTTCGGGTAGGCGCCGCCCATGGCCAGGTCCAGGATCAGGAAGAACCCGTGATCCACCGCGGCCTGCCAGGTGGCTGTGCCGACCTGGCTCTCGGTCACGGTGTAGTACGCGGTCCCGTTCAGGTAAAAGGTGATCGACTCGTTGCTGGTGTCGGTGCGGTTCACGATGGCCGAGTAGGTGTTGTACCCGGTCTGGCAGCCGGTGCAGGACTGCAGCCCGCTGCCCAGCCCGGTGGTCTCGTTGCAGGGACCACCCGGATCGACGCCGCAGTGGAAGGTCCCCGAGTGCTCAGACAGCGCGTTGACGTCCTCCATGATGTCGATCTCGCCGGTCGAGGGCCAATTCGAGCAGTCCATGGTGCCGGACGTGCCCGCGCCGCTGGACCGGAAGCCGGCGCCGAGCATCCAGAACGCGGGCCAGTAGCCGACGCCGCTGGACGGGTTGGGCTGCTTGATGGAGGCGGTGACCTCCATCTCGCCGCCGGCCGGGGCCTCAAAGCTGTCGCTGGTCGTCTCGATCCGGCCCGAGGTCCACGAGCCGCCCGAGTTGACCGCGGTGATGTTCAGGTGCCCGCTGCCGTCTTCGGAGACGTTCGCGGTGGAGTTGGTGTTGTTCTCCACTTCGCCGGTTCCGTACTGGGCGATGCAGCCGGTGCCGTTGTACTGGGTGCCGGTGTCGTAGGTCCAGCCGGAGTCCACCCCGCTGCCGGCGGCTCCGGAGAACGAGTCGCTGTAGGTGGTGGTCCAGCCCGACGGCGGCCCCGGCACGGTGGTCGCCGAGCTGCTGACCGCGAAGGTCAGGCTGGTCAGCGTTGCGGCGAGTAAGGCGGTCGCCGCCGCTCCGGCGGCGAGGGCAGCGCGCCGGGCCGGGCGGAGGCCAGACAGGCTGCGGACGGTTGGTCGCATCCGGTACTTCTTTCTGCTGGGCAGGCGCCGGGCGCCCGCCTGGGCCGGTATGTCCGGCGGTGGGTTCGGGGCTGGGGCTGGGGTTCGGAGCTGGGGTCCGGGGGGTTCGGGGCGTTGGGCCCCTCAGCGGGCCCCCGGGGCAGGGCAGCCGCAGCTGGCCCTGATCGTGCAGGTGGTGGGCAGGATCTCCGTCATCGCGGGCAGTTCGCGATCCTCGATCCGGGCCCGCAGCCGGTGGGCCGCCCGGTGGCCAAGCTCGCGGAAGGGCTGTCCCACGGTGGTCAGCGGCGGGGCTACCACCCGGCTGGCGTAGATGTCGTCGAAGCCGGTCACCGCCATGCCGCCGGAGACGGACGCGCCGGACTCCTGGAGCTGCAGCAGCACGCCGATGGCCATCTGGTCGTTGGCGCAGGCCACGACCTCCGGGGCGGGACGGAGCGCCAGCAGGGTACGGGCCGCGGCCGCGCCGCTCGCCTCGGAGAAGTCGCCTTCCAGCACCGGGTCCAGGACGCAGCCGGGGTGCTCGGCGATGGCCCGCCGGAAGACCTCCAGCCGTTCCCGCGCGTCAGGGGAGTCCGCCGGGCCGGCCAGGAAGCCCAGGCGCCGGTAGCCGTGGTCCTCGATCAGGTGCGCGGCCAGCACCCGCATCCCCGCGGCGTTGTCCACCGCCACGACGTCCAGTTCCGTCTCGTCCCGGCGGCCCGCGATGGCGACCACCGGGATACGCCGGGCCAGCGCCCGCAACTGGCCGGGGGGCATCACTTCCTCCGCGACCAGCAGCCCGTCGACCTTGCCGGACAGCGACCGGATCCGCCGCTGGAACGGCTCGCCGGCCGGGCCGAACGTGAGCAGCAGCGAGCAGTCCGTGCCGCGCAGGACAGACTCGACCGCGTGCACCAGCTCGTCCATGAACAGGGGGCTGGTCTTCTCGATCCCGACCTCGGTCACGCCGCGTTCCAGGGCGGCCAGGCCGATGATGTCTTTGCGGCGGCGGCTCAGACCCTGGGCCGAGCCATCCGGCACGTACCCCAGCTCCTCGATCACCGCCAGGACGCGCTCGCGGGTGTCCGGGTGGACGAGGTTGGAGCCGTGGATGACGCGGGAAACGGTCGCCGTGGACACCCCGGCCCGGTCCGCGACCTCGTAGACGGTGCTCACCGGCGCGCTCCCGAGCGTGGTGGTGTGCGGGTCATCGGAAGGCTCCGCGGGTCCGCCGGGTTGGCCGGGTTGGCCGGGTTGGCACCTTCGTGATCATGACATTGGTGTCGTTGGAACGACACCAATGTCATGATCACGAAGCGGGTGCGGGGGGCTGGCAGGGTGCGGGGGACTGACGGGGTGCGGGGGACTGGCGGGGCGCGAGGGGTTGGCAGGGTCCGTGGGGTTGGTGGGGTCCTGCGCGGTGGGCGGAGCAGGACGCCAGGGAGTGCGGTGCGGGCCGGGGCGGGTGCCCGGCGCGGGTTGTGATCATCTTTGACCGCCAGCGCGTGATTGGCCTACTGGTGCTGTCCGGGAACGGCGTGTTGTAAGCGGTTACATCAGATCGATACCACAGATGCTAGGAATGGATGTAAGCGCTGTCAATGGGGTCCATTGAATGGCATCCCTTACTGATTCCTTACATCTGCCCCTTCCGTACTCACCTGGGCCGCCGACCTGCCAGCATCCTGACCTGAGAGGGAGGCAGCCATTCGCGGAGCGATGGACGGTCGGTCACCTGAACGGCAAGAGCTGCCGCGGCCGGTGGCCCCAGTGGCGTTTCCGCAGCCAGGAATGGTTCCGCAACCCGTGATGGTGCCCCACCCGGGCACGTTCGCGCCGCCGGGAACCATCCCGCCCGTTGCCACGCCCGCGCCCGCGCTGGCCTGGCCTTTCGCCCAGCCGGGCCCACCCCCGATCTCCGGGCCCCTCCCTGCGGTACCCGCGGACCCGTCGATTCCGCCGTACCAGCCGGCTCCTGCCTACCGGGCGGACCGCGGCTATCAGGCAGATCCCGGATCTCCCGCCGGTCCGGCTTATGCTGCGCCCGCGGCCTACCCGGCGGCTTCCAGCTATGAAGCGGCTCCGGTGTACGAGATGCCGGCGGTATACGGCCAGCTCCCGTCCTATCCGCCATCTCCCGCATACGAGCCGGCCCGGGCGTATGAGCCATCCGCGCACGAGCCGGTCCGGGGGCACGAGCCGCCGCGTGAGGCGGTCCCGGTATACGAGCCGCCGCGCAAGGCGGTCCGGGCTTATGAGCGCCCCGTATACGAGCAGCCGGTCTATCAGCCGTCCCCTGCCTACGAGCTCTCTGCGTACGATCCGCCGTCGTATCAGCCGTCCCCGGTGTACGAAGCGGTCCGGGTTTACGAGCCCCCCGTGCACGAGCCCCCCGTGCACGAGCAGCCGGTGTATGAGCCGCCCTCGGTGTATGAGCCGGGCCGCACGTATCAGCCGGCGTTTACGCCGACACGCGCTTACCAGTTGCCTGCGGCGGCTGCGCCGCCAGCACCGGGCGCGCCTCCCGCACCAGCTGCGCCGCCCATGCCTGCCACGCCGCCCATGCCTGCCACGCGGCCTGCACAGTCCACACCGGCGTCGCAGGCCCTGCTGGCCGCGCCGGGCGCCGGCCCGGCCGTCCCCGCTCTGCCGGAGGCCATCCCGGCCGTCCCGGCTGCCCTGCCGCTTGTGCCGCCAGCCCCCATGCTGCGCTGGCGGCGGGTCTTCCCGGGGCAGCAGGCGGAACTGCGGCGCGTCCGGGGCTGGCTGGGTGAGCTGCTGCCCAGCGGCCCGGCCCGCGAGGACGTCGTCACAGTCGCGATCGAACTGGCGGCCAACGCGGTGCGGCACACCGCGAGCGGGGCCGGCCAGGGCTTCTTCGCGGTGGAACTCACGTCGCAGCTGCCGCCGGTGACGGTCCGCGTCGCGGTCGCCGACGGTGGCGCGCGCGGCGCCCCGCACCTCACTCCCGGCACCGACCCGCTCGGTCCCGGCCCGCTCGGTATCGAGTCGCCCAGCATCGGGCCGCTCAGCACCGGGGCCCTTACGGCCGAGCAACTCGGCAGCGACCAGCTCAGCGAGCACGGCCGGGGCCTGCGGGTGGTGCGAGCCCTGGCGGAACGCACCGGCATGTGCGGGGATCACCGGGGCAGGCTGGTCTGGGCCGAGATCCGGTGGAACGCGGAGGGAGCCGCTGAGCCTGAATTCCCGGACGGCTACGAGGCTTCGTTGCGGGACATCCAGGCGGTGATGGCGGCCCGCTACCCGGAGGCCGACATCTGGTTCGGCCGCACCACCATGCAGTGGTGGGCCATGATCGGCCGCCCGGAAAAGGGCCATCCGGAGGCCAGGCGGCTGCTCACAGCCGAGTCTCCCGCGGACCTGGCCCAGTTGCTGGACGTGGCCCGGGCCACGGCGCCGCCCCCGCGCGGCCGTAGCCGTGGACGGCACGGGCTCACCGGACTGCGGTCCGGGCCGCGACCGGGCCTGCGGTCCGCCCGCCCCGCCGGGCAGCAGGCCTGGGCGGGTGTCCGGACGGCCTTAGTGCCACCACAGCGGCTCCAGCCGCGTTTGCAGCCGGTGACCCGCGCCGTCCGGGCCCGGTTCGAGGGCCGCTGACCGTATCTCGCCGGGAGATCGTGGACGCAACCCGTCTGGCCCGGTCAGGGCCCAGCCAGCAGGTCTGCGACGGCCTCCCGGAAGACGGCGGTGTGGCGGTCGACGTCGGCCTCCCGGGTGACGGGTGACATGAGCGCCATGTTGTGGAACGGCGTGATCAGCACCCCGCGGTTCATTGCGTGCAGGTGGAAATAGCGCTCCAGGTCGGAGTCCGCGGCCTGGTAGGCCTCGGTGCCGTTGCGCGGCGGCCCGGGCTGGAAGCGGTACTCGGCCCGGCAGCCGAGCTGGGTGACGTGCCAGCTCAGGCCGAACTCGCGCAGGACATCTTCGACGCCGCGGCGGAACCGGCTGGCCAGCGGGATCATCTGGTCCCAGGCCCCGGGGATGAGCACGGTGCTCAGCGTGGCCCGCATCGCGGCCAGGGACAGCGCGTTGCCCGCCAGCGTCCCGCCGATCCCGCCGGTGTCCTCATAGTCCGCGTCGACCTGGGCCAGCATCTGGCCTACAGCCTCGCCGCTGATCCCTAGCGCCCCGGACGCGACGCCGCTGCCGATGGCCTTGCCCAGCGTCACCAGGTCCGGGTCGAGGCCCCAGGCCGCGGTACACCCGCCCGGCCCGGCCGAGAGGGTGTGCGTCTCGTCGATGATCAGCAGCGTGCCCGCGGCCCGGGTGAGTTCCCGCAGCGCCTCGTGGTAGCCGGGGTCGGGCAGGATGATGCCCATGTTGGTCATGGCCGGCTCGGCGAGCACGCAGGCCACGGTCCCGTCGGCCAGCGCTTCCTGCAGGGCGTCCAGATCGTTGAACTCCACCGCGATCGTGGTGGCCGCCGGATCGACCGGCGGTCCCACGTTGCCTTCCCGGGATACCGTGGCGCCGTCGTGGTCACGGACCGCGAACGTCTCGTCCACCGAGCCGTGATAGCAGTAGCTGAATACCAGGACCTTGGAGCGTCCGGTGATCTGCCGCGCGATGCGCAGCGCCGCCCGGTTCGCGTCGGTCACGCTGAGCGTGAACAGCCACCGGGCCACCCCGAACCGCCGGGCTAGTTCCTCGGCGACCCACAGCGCGTCCTCCGTGGGCAGCATGGTGGTGATGCCGCGCTGGCCCTGCTCGGCCAGGGCCGCCAGCACGGACGGCGGCCCGTGCCCGGTCATCGCGCCGGTGTCGCCCAGGCACAGGTCGGCATATTCGTGCCCGTCCACGTCGGTGATGGTGGCGCCCGCCGCGCGCGCCGCGAAGGGCGGGATCCCGCTGGCCCAGCGCATCATCCAGGGCATCGGCACCCCGCCGATGAGCGACCGCTGGCCCCGGGCGAACAGGCCGGCCGACACCGGGTGCCCGTCGGCGAAGCAGCGCAGCTCGCCGTCAGTCAGCTCAGCGAGGCGGCTGCGGTCAATGGTGGACGGCTGATCGGTCATCACAACTCTTTCCGTTGCCGATGAGCAGGTAATCAACTATTTCCGCGTGTACAGCAACCTAGGAGGCAGTTTTCCGCACCGAAGGTCCCCAGGTCAACGGCCTTCACGCCGTCCCAGGTGGCGTGGGCGACCAGGGCATATCCTGACAACTGGGCGAGCCGTCAGCACCACGCGGCGTGATGGTGTTCAATGGTCGGTGGTTGTCGCAGAAGTTCGTGAGCGTGTCGGCGCCGGTCAATTCGCTGGCCGGTGCCGTGGGATCACACAGTGCCCCGCCGTTGAAGGGCAGGCTGTCGCAGCAACCCGGGAGACACGTCCGTGGATCCCGATAATCGTTCCCGTAGGAGAAGAGCACGTGGCTCAGGGCACCGTGAAGTGGTTCAACGCTGACAAGGGCTATGGTTTCATCGCCCCTGATGACGGCACCGCCGACGTCTTCGTACACCACACCGCCATCCAGACCGACGGTTTCCGCAGCCTGCAGGAGAACCAGCGCGTCGAGTTCACCGCAGGCCAGGGCCCGAAGGGTCCGCAGGCTGAGCAGGTCCGCCCGGTCTGACCGGATCCGGTTGCTCAGGCGGCTAGGCCGCCTACGGCCGGCATTCTGCGAGTGCGCGGGCAGTCCCGGAAGGGGCTGCCCGCGCACTTTTTGCTTTTTCTTTACTCTAACGGTGCCGTGGCTGGACTGCGCGCACCCGTGTGGGCCCCCATAGGGGCAGACCGGAAAAACCCAAAAATCTGCGGCGAAACCAGGAGCTACCTGAATAAAGGTTGACAGAAACCTCAGGGAGGCAATAGGACATCTGCAGAGCCCGTTTGGATGAGCTCTGGGCGGTTGCGCTGGGGCCATCACCGGGGCTCCGCGTAGGCGCCCGCATGTCGGTTGTGTGTGTTCTGGCGAACCCCCGGAAGGACCACGATGGGCAAGCGGTGGGCGCGACTGTGCGCGCTAGCAGGATCATTAATCGTCATCATCGGAATCGTGGCCGGAAGCGGGCTGTCGGCCAGCGCAGCTTCCGCGAAGCCGGCAGCGGCGAGCGCCAGCACCAGCGTCGCGCCGAAGCCGACCAACCTGCTCGACTGCAACGGGCACAGCACGAAGTACAAAGAGGTGAAGAAGGACCTCGGCGGTCTCTGCACCGACCCCCGCGGTACGTGGGGTGGGCGCTTCGAGGACAACGGCGTTTACGTCGGCCACGACGAGCCGTCGGTGAAGTTCATCTCCAGCGCTCCCGGCAGCGGCAATGACATGACGTACGTCAACACGCTGGGGAAGGACCCGCACGCCAAGCCGACCACCTCCCCGCACGGCAAGACCGTCAGCGACTATGCTGAGCTGAGCCCGGCGCCGTGGTTCGGCCTGCCGATCTGCGACCCCGGTTCCTACCCGCAGAACCCCTGCACGCCGGACAGCGACTCCAACAGCGGGGCGATTAACGACCCCAACGCCGCGGGCTCGGCCTTCATGGAGCTCCAGTTCTACCCGCCGGGGTACCAGCCGTTCGTGGATGGGCCGAGCTGCGACGCCACGCACTGGTGCGCCGCGCTCACCATCGACAGCCTGGAGTCGCAGTTCAACTTCGCCAACCTCAACCCGGCGTGCGAAGAGCCGGTGAACTTCGCTTTCCTGCAGCGCAATGGGGTGCCGGCCGGCCCGCCCAGCCCGCAACTGGCCGACGTCAGCACGCTCACACCGAACGCCGAGACGCTGCTGATGAACCCGGGTGACACGGTAGCCACGACCGTCAAGGACACCCCGCAGGGCCTGCTGGCCAGCGTCTCGGACTTCACGACGCACCAGACCGGCTACATCGTGGCCAGCGGCAAGAACGGCTTCATGAACACGAACTACAAGACCTGTGCTGGCACGCCGTTCAACTTCCACCCGGAGTACAACACCGCCAAGCAGCAGAACCAGGTGCCGTGGGCCGCGCTCGAGGGCGGCGTCCTGATGCAGCAGGAGATCGGCCACTTCGAACCGTGCTCCTCGATCACCAACACCTACCCTTACACCGCCAGCTACCCGGACGGCCAGACGTTCAGCGACCCGAAGACCGCGCAGACCTGCGTCGGCGGGTTCGAAGGCCCTGGGAAGGTCGGTGAGGGTCCGTGTAACGCCAGTACCGGGGTGTGCCAGAACGCGACCACCCAGGGCGGCGTGGCCTGCCCGAGTAACAACTTCACGTCCGGCGCGCTCTGTGAGTTCTCGGACATGACGTGTGCCCCGGCAGGGCCCCGGCCGATCAACGTCAATGGCGCCGCGGAAACGGTGTCCTGGCCGGTAGCCGGCTGCCAGGATAACTATTTCCAGAACGGCGACCTCGATTTCGATGGGAGTTCCTACATACCTGACTGGCCGGATGGTTCACCTAACCACCCGACATCGTTTGCCTATATAGGACCGTCCTCGCACGGCAAGAGTTACCCGCAGATCCAGTTCGAGACGGACGTCGCGGGCTCCGAGGCTGACTGCAACGTCGCCACCGGGGCGGGCTGCACCGCACCGCCTACGGGCGCCAAGTTCTACCCGTTCTGGACGCTGGGCCACGGTGGCCGGCTCGGCGCCTGCGTGTGGCACTTCGGGAACTTCATTGCCGGCCAGACGACCAGCACGTTCGGCCGTGACGCGCAGTACGGCGTCGCGGACGTGGCCAGGTACGGCGGGACCCTGGCCAGCCCAGTGCTGGCCAACCCGCAGACCAGCCGGAGCTGCTGATCTGGCGGCCCGGCCAGGCTGAGACCTGGCGCTAGCTGCTGAACCCACCCGGCGGAAGCCTGGCGGTAACAGCTGAGCCCCCCGGGCGCGTCCGGCGCCCGGGGGGCTCAGCGCATCCGGCTGAGGGCCGGCCGGGTTAACCGCCGCTTGCGCGGGCGGCCTGAGTCCGTCAGGTGGTCGGGCCGCAGGCCGAAGAACAGGGCCAGCATGACCAGCAGGTCGAGGATCGCGATCAGGCCCCCGATGTAGGGCCCGGGACCGCCCAGCGAGGCCAGGTACCCGCAGAAGGCGAGCACCAGGATCATGGCGCTCAGCGCCCGCGGCCGGCCGCTCTGGGCCAGCCGTTCCGGCACCTCGTAGGGCGCGCGCTGGACGTAGTTGATGGTCGCCGCC
>Ga0208717_1000351_pt1 | contig 16289 bp, 18 predicted proteins | sample NGESurF53shallow_FD_184489 | JGI IMG/M metagenome (GOLD analysis project Ga0208717, IMG submission 184489) | Arctic peat soil microbial communities from Barrow, Alaska - NGEE Surface sample F53-3 shallow (SPAdes) | ecosystem: Environmental > Terrestrial > Soil > Wetlands > Peat ... | reverse complement strand
GCCTAGGTACGGGTAGCCTTGAGATTCTTGACATCCGCACCTTTTGGCGAAGAGGCGAAAACCCGCAGTGTCTTCCACATCAGCCCATCCGTTTGCCGGATTCGGGGCCAACGAGTGGCTCGTCGACGAGATGTACCAGCAGTACCTGAAGGACCCGAGCTCGGTCGACAAGGCCTGGTGGGATTTCTTTGCCGACTACTCACCCGCCGACCCGGCGCCGGCCACCGAGACCAACGGAAGGGCGCCAGCGGCCAACGGCAACGTAACGCCGACTGCCGCTCCTCAGGAGTCAGTTCCCGCGCCGGTCAGCGCACCTGCGGCGGCGACGTTCACTGCTGCACCGAAAATGGCAGCCCCGGCGCCCGCGCCGAGTGCTCCATCGATCGCCGCCGATGTCGCCATCCCGGTTGTGGCCGATGAGGTCGTCCCACTCAAGGGCGCGGCCGCGCGCACGGTCGCCAACATGGAGGCCAGCCTCCATATACCGACCGCGACGAGTGTTCGCGACATCCCCGCCAAGCTGGTCGCCGACAACCGGCTCGTCATGAACAACCACCTCAAGCGTGGCCGCGGCGGGAAGATCTCGTTCACCCACATCATTGGCTACGCGATCGTCAAGGCCACCGCCGCGCAACCGGAAATGAACGTCGCGTACACCGAGATCGACGGCAAGCCGGGCGTGATCCGGCACCACGACGTGAATCTCGGGCTTGCGATCGACATGACGAAGGACGACGGCAGCCGCCAGCTCCTGGTGCCCTCGATCAAGGGCGCTCAGAACCTCGACTTCGCACAGTTCTGGGCCGCGTACGAAGACATCGTCCGCCGAGCCCGCACCAACAAGCTGACGGCTGATGACTTCGCCGGAACAACCATGACGTTGACCAACCCCGGCACGCTCGGCACCGTGCACTCAGTGCCGCGGCTGATGCAAGGTCAGGGCTGCATCGTCGGCGTCGGCGCGATGGAATACGCGGCGCAGTTCCAGGGCGCTTCTGCCGAGACACTCGCCAACCTCGCCGTGAGCAAGGTCATGACGGTCACCTCGACGTACGACCACCGGGTGATCCAGGGCGCACAGTCGGGTGAGTTCCTGCGGCATATCCACCGCCTGTTGCTCGGCGAAGACGGTTTCTACGACGACCTTTTCCGGGCACTGCGCATCCCCTACGAGCCGGTGCGCTGGGTTCAGGACATCGCGTCGACGCATGACGACGAGGTCGGCAAGCCGGCTCGCGTCATCGAGCTGATCCACGCCTACCGGGTGCGCGGCCACTTGATGGCCGACACCAACCCGCTGGAGTTCGAGATGCGCAAGCACCCCGATCTCGACATCGTGAACCACAACCTCACGCTGTGGGATCTCGATCGGGAGTTCGCGACGGGTGGCTTCGGCGGCGTTGAGGTCATGAAGCTGCGCGACATTCTCGGAGTTCTGCGCGACTCGTATTGCCGCACAATCGGCGTCGAGTACATGTACATCTCCGACCCTGAACAGCGCCGCTGGATTCAGGACCGCATCGAATTCGCGCACAGCAAGATCAGCCGCGAGGAACAGCTCTACATCCTGAACAGGCTCAATGTCGCCGAGGCATTCGAGACGTTCCTGCAGACGAAGTACGTCGGCCAGAAGCGATTCTCACTCGAAGGTGGCGAAACGCTGATCCCGCTGCTCGACAGCCTTCTTGACGAGTCGGCGAAAAGAGGCCTCGAAGAGGTCGTGATCGGCATGGCGCACCGCGGTCGCCTGAATGTCCTGGCCAACATCGTCGGCAAGAGCTACGGCCAGATCTTCCGCGAGTTCGACGGCAACATGGACCCGAAGTCCGCGCACGGCTCCGGAGACGTGAAGTACCACCTCGGGGCGAACGGTCACTACACCACGGCCGACGGTATGTCGATCGACGTTTCGCTCGCGTCCAACCCGAGCCACCTTGAAGCGGTTGACCCGGTGCTCGAGGGGATCGTGCGCGCAAAGCAGGACGCGCTGAATAAGGGCGCTGCCTACCCGGTTCTCCCCGTCGCGATCCACGGCGACGCGGCGTTTGCCGGCCAAGGAGTCGTGGCAGAGACGCTGAACCTTTCGCAGCTACGTGGGTACCGCACCGGTGGCACCGTGCACGTCGTCGTCAACAACCAGGTCGGCTTCACCACCTCGCCACTCGCGGCGCGGTCGAGCGTGTACGCGACCGACGTCGCCCGGATGATTCAGGCGCCGATCTTCCACGTGAACGGCGACGACCCCGAGGCGGCGGTTCGGGTGGCGAGGCTCGCCCTCGAATACCGGCAGGCATTCAAGAAGGACGTCGTCATCGACCTCCTGTGTTACCGGCGCCGCGGGCACAACGAAGCCGACGATCCGTCGATGACGCAGCCGCTGATGTACAACCTGATCGATTCGAAGCGGTCGATCCGCAAGCTCTACACCGAGGCGCTGATCGGTCGCGGCGACATCACGCTCGACGAGGCCGAGGCCGCCCTGCGCGATTACCGCGGGCACCTGGAGAAGGCCTTCACTGAGACCCGTGACTCGACCAGCGCACCACACGAACCAACCGTCATCGGCAATGCCCCGTCTCCGGCGCCCGAGGTCGAAACGGCGATCAGCCTCGACGTCCTCAAGAAGATCGCCGACTCGCAGGTCAATCTTCCTCCGGGCTTCGTTGCGCATCCGCGACTGCTGCCGCAACTTCAACGGCGCGCGGCGATGGTCGACGATGACGCCATCGACTGGGCGATGGGAGAGCTCATCGCCATCGGCTCCTTGCTGCTCGACGGTCACCCCGTGCGGTTGGCCGGCCAAGACACCCGTCGCGGCACCTTCACGCAACGTCACGCGGTCCTGATCGATCGCCAGACCGGCGACGAGTACACGCCGCTGGCGAACCTCGCGCAAGGGCAAGCGCCCTTTTACGTCTACGACTCGTTGCTGTCCGAATACGCAGCCGTCGGCTTCGAATACGGGTACTCGGTCGTGCGCCCCGAAGCGCTCGTCGCATGGGAAGCACAGTTCGGCGACTTCGCCGATGGCGCACAGACGATCCTCGACGAGTTCATCTCGTCCGGCGAACAGAAGTGGGGCCAGCGTTCCGGCGTCGCCATGTTGCTGCCGCACGGTTACGAGGGCCAAGGCCCGGACCACTCATCGGCGCGGGTCGAGCGCTACTTGCAGCTATGCGCCGAAGAGAACATGACGGTCGCGATGCCGTCGTGCAGCGCGAGCTACTTCCACCTGCTGCGCTGGCACACCAAGAGTCCGCATCACCGTCCGTTGATCGTGTTCACGCCCAAGTCGATGCTACGGAATAAGGCCGCTGCGTCATCGGCGTCCGCGTTCACCGACGGCCGGTGGGAGCCCGTGCTACCCGATCCTCGACCGCTTCCGGCCGACGGCGTACGGCGGCTGATGCTCTGTAGCGGCAAGGTCACCTGGGATCTCGTCGAGCAGCGCGAGAAGGTCGGCCGTACCGATACCGCGATCCTTCGCGTCGAGCAGCTGTACCCGTTGCCCGTCGCTGAGCTGAAGGCCGCCGCGGCGCAGTACCCGAACATCGAAGAAATCCTTTGGGTACAAGAAGAACCCGCGAACATGGGTGCCTGGTCACATATGGCGATCCGGCTGCACGCACAGCTCGGGCTACCGATCACGCCGGTCACCCGCCCCGAGAGTTCGTCGCCAGCCACCGGTTCGCACGTGCGAAGCGAACAGGAAACCGAAACGCTGCTCGCGACCGCGTTCCCGGAGTAGTTCGTGTACTTCACCGACCGCGGCATCGAAGAGCTGGAGACGCGCCGTGGTGAGGAGTCAGTCACCCTTGCATGGGTTGCCGACCAACTGCGTACGTTCGTCGATCTCAATCCGGAGTTCGAGATCCCGCTCGAGCGACTCGCGACCTGGTTAGCCAGGCTCGACAACGAGGCGGACGACGAGTAGCCGGCCTTATGCCTGCCTGATACCGAGCGTGTTTCCGTCGGGATCGTGAAACCAGGCGCAGCGCGCCGAACCCAGTTGCGCGATGTGATCGGTCGTTGCAAGCGGTCCGTCGGTGTAGTCGAGGAACTCGACACCTTGGGCTAGGAGGTTCTTGACTTCGAGCTCGACGTCGCCGACCTCGAAGTGAGCGAGGGTGTGCTCGGTCGTGATCGGCGGCCGCTTGAAGATAGAGAGTTCGCTTGCGTCTCCGCATCGGAAGCGGACCGCGACCGGCGTTTCCCAGAGGAATGTCAGGCCCACCGTCTCCCCGTAGAACTTCTTCGACCGCTCGAGATCCGTCACCGGGATCGTCGCCACGACCATCGTTGCAGTCATCATCAGGACACTCCCGCTGCCGACATCACCTTGTAGACGTCGATGGTGGTCTCTTGCGGCGCAGATGTGAACCCGCCCTCGATGCCCTTTTGCATCCGCGGCAACAAGATGGTGTCGCGGAACTGCTCCCAGCTGTTCTGCGTCTCGTGCACGGCCACGATCGTCCAACCACCCGGTGACGCACCCGACGCGTGAAAGACCTGACCCGCAGGAAGCTGGCCCGCTCCCGGGTGAACTGCGGCGATCGATACCTCGTACTGCTCAGCGATACCCCCTGGGAAGAAATGCACGACCCCGAACGGCTTGGTGCTCATGTCTGCTCCTTAGGCGTGAAAGGTACTTGACATGCCAAGTAATAGTCCTGGTTACTTGGCATGTCAAGCATTTGTCGTAGACTCCGTTTGTGAGTACAGACGGAGCGGACACTGTCGAGCGCTGGACGCCCGCATGGCTGGCGCTGATCCGGACGCATGCACGGCTGTGGGACCAGGTCGAGGCGCGGATGCGCCGCGATAGCGGGCTCACGATGCCGCGCTACGACGTCCTTATGCAGCTGGAGATAGCGGGCGGGCGCCTCGGACTCACCGACCTGGCCGGGGCGATCGTGTTGTCGCCGTCAGGTCTGTCGAAACTTCTCGATCGGATGGAATCGTCTGGCCTCCTGCGTCGCGAGGATGATCCGCACGATGCTCGGTCGACGTTCGCGACGATCACCACGCGTGGCAAAACGCTGGTGAAGAAGGCCAGGCAAAGCCACCACGCGTGGTTAAAGCAGCTATTCGGGGACGCACTCGACGACCGAGATCTGGCCGACCTGACACGGGTCATGGATCGGATAGACATGCGTGCACCACGCGCCTAGACCCATCGCACTTATACCGGAACGCGTCACAGGGTGAACACGACCTTGCCGAACACGTTGCCCGACACCATCGCGGCGAAACCCGCACGCGCGTCCGACAGTGGCAAGACGCGGTCAATGGTCGGCCTAACACCAGTAACCGTAAGGAAATTCAGCAGTTCGACGAGCTCGTGACGCGTGCCCATCGTCGACCCAATCACGCGCAGTTGTTGGAAGAAAACCCGACTGAGTTCGGCCGATGGCGCGTTCCCGCTGGTCGCACCGCAGGTGACGATCGTGCCGCCAGGCTTCAAGCAACGCAGCGAATGCGCCCACGTCGCCGCACCCACGCTGTCGAACACGGCGTCGACGCGTTCTGGCAAGCGGCCACCCGACTCGTACGCCGCGTCCGCGCCGACCCGCAGCGCGAGGCCGCCGCGATCCAGCGATCGGCTGGTCACCCACACCCGGCGTCCGGCTGCCTTTGCCAACGCGATGAGCGCAGTTGAGACACCGCCACCGGCTCCCTGAACCAGCACGGTGTCGCCGGGACGGGTGCCTGAGTTGGCGAAAATCATTCGGTACGCGGTCAGCCAGGCGGTCGGCAAGCAGGCGGCCTCCTCGAAGCTGAGCTCGGCCGGCTTTGGCACCAGATTGCGGGCCGGAACGACAACGAATTCCGCAAGTGCGCCATCGAATCGCTCCGACAACAGGCTCCGAGTCGGGTCCTTGGTCTCATCGCCACGGCCCGCGTCCGGATCGCCGATGACGCCGTGAACGACGACTTCGTTGCCGTCGTCGTCGAGTCCTGCCGCGTCGGAACCGAGAATTCGAGGCAATTCGTCGGCACTGAGGCCGACCCCCCGCAGGCTCCAGAGATCGTGCTGGTTCAGTGCCGCGGCCTTGACCCGCACCCGTGCCCAGCCACCGGTAGGCAACGGATTCCGTACCTCACCGACACTGAGGCCAGCTAGCGGATCGGCAGGATCAAAGGACGTCACGCTCGCGGCAAGCATGAAAGCGACGGTACGCCGTCCCGCGAGAGCCACCCATCGACGTCCCGACGTGGGCCCTCGGCATTTGTGTCCGGATCTTTACCGACTGCCCCCGCAGTAGGCGCTTAACCTGCTGGAAAGATGCACCAAGCATGATGTGCACCAGGCCGGGCGACCCCCGGCTTGAGATCGCCGGAATGCGGGCCCGTATTGGGAGCCGGAAAGCCGGCCACTACCTGGAGGATCTGTGACACCGCTTCGCCTTCGACCACGAACCCAAGCAGCCGGCGTCATCGCGATCGCGGCCGCCCTTGCGCTAACCGGTTGCGCGAGTAAGAAGAGCACGGCCGGTTCTAGCCCGAGCTCGGCAGCGCCACCGCCCGCCACGACCGCGGCGGCGTCCGCAGCCCCATCGACCGCGGCTGCGTCCACTCCAGCGGGTAGCGCCGCAGCCGATCCCGCATCGCTGTTGCCGGCCGCGATTAAGTCAGCCGGGGTGCTCAATATTGCAACGGACGCGTCGTACGCACCCAATGAGTACTTCGACACCGATGGCAAGACCATCATCGGTCTCGACGTCGACCTCGGAAACGCGATCGCCGCGAAGCTCGGTCTGAAGGCCAACTTCCAGAACGTCACTTTCGACGCGATCATCCCGGCCCTCGCCGCGGGCAAGTACGACCTCAGCTTGTCATCGTTCACCGACACGAAAGCTCGCGAAGCGACGGTCGACTTCGTCGACTACTTCAATGCCGGCGAGTCGTTGATGGTCCTTGCCGGGAACCCGAAGGGCGTCACCGGGCCCGACCTGAGCCTGTGCGGCCTGACCATCGCCGTCGAGAAGGGCACCACCGAGGAGAGCGAGATCCCGGCGCTCTCCAAGAAGTGCACGGACGCCGGAAAGAAGGCCATCACAGGTCTCTCGTCCGACGACCAGAACGGCGCCAACCTCGCGCTGACGAGTGGTCGAGCAGACGTTGGCTCGGCGGACTCCCCGATCGCGGCATACGCCGTGAAGCAGCTCGCCGGCAAGATCCAGCTCGCAGGCCAGATCTACGAGACCGCCCCGTACGGCATCGCTATTCCGAAGAGCCCTGGGCTCGCACCCGCCATTAAGGCCGCGCTGGCCTCGATGATTGCGGACGGCAGTTACAAGACGATCCTCGACAAGTACGGCGACAACGCGGGCGCGATCACGGCACCGGCGATCAACGGCGCGACCAGTTGACCCTGACATGACGTCGGGTGGCGACGCTTCTGTGGCACCACCTGACAATGTTGTGACGGGACGGCCCGAGAACATTCGGGCCGTCCCGGTTCGACATCCTTGGCGATGGGTTGCGATTGCCGTGATCGCCGTGCTCGTAGCGATGCTCGTGCACATGCTGTTCACCAACCCGAATCTCGAGTGGCCTACAGTCCGCAAGTATCTCTTCAGCAACATCATCCTGCGCGGCGTGTGGATGACCATCAAACTGACCATCCTGTCGATGGCTATCGGCATCGTGTTGGGCACGCTGGCCGCCGTCATGCGGCTGTCGGAGAATCCGGTGGTCAAGGGAGCTGCCTGGCTCTACGTCTGGTTCTTCCGCGGTACGCCGTTGCTCGTGCAGATTGTCTTCTGGTTCTCGATCCACTTGCTGTTCAAAACGCTCGCGTTCGGCATACCGTTTGGCCCGCATTTCGCCGGCGAGAACACGAATAACCTGATCCCACTGTTCACAAGCGCCCTGCTCGCGTTGAGCCTGAACGAGGGCGCATACATGTCGGAGATCGTCAGGGCAGGAATTCTTTCAGTCGACGAAGGCCAGAGTGAGGCTGCGCACGCGCTCGGTATGACAAAGACTCAGACGATGCGTCGCATAGTGCTGCCGCAGGCAATGCGTGTCATCGTGCCACCAACCGGGAACGAAACGAACAGCATGTTGAAGAGCACGTCACTTGTCAGCACGATCGGCATTTTCGAGTTACTGCGATCGGCCCAGGCGATCTACAACAACAACTACAAGACGATCCCGCTGCTCATCGTCGCCGTTATCTGGTACCTCGCCATGACGTCGATCCTGCAAGTCGGGCAGTTCTACCTCGAACGTCACTATGGCCGGGGCTCGACCCGTACGGTTCCACTTACCCCAGTGCAAAAAGCCAAGCTTCTCTTCTCGAGCGTGCAGAACCGCGGTAGCCACCCATGACCAATCTCATGGTCGACGCCCAGCAGGTGCACAAGTCGTTCGGCCCTGTACAGGTTCTCAAAGGCATCGATTTCCAGGTCGCGCCAGGACAGGTTGTCTGCTTGCTTGGCCCATCGGGCTCGGGCAAGAGCACGTTTCTTCGCTGCATCAACCATCTCGAGAAGATCAACGCAGGTCGGCTGTTCGTCGACGGCGAGCTCGTCGGCTATCGCCAACAGGGCGACAAGTTACACGAGCTCTCAGAGAAGGACGTCGCGAAGAAGCGCACCGAGATCGGCATGGTGTTCCAGCACTTCAATCTCTTCCCGCATATGACAGCTATCGGCAACATCATGGAGGCACCACTCCTTGTGAAGAACGAGCCGAAGGTCGAAGTGCGACAGCGCGCGACCGAGCTGCTTGCCAAGGTCGGCCTGGGCGACAAGGCGAGCGCCTACCCTCGTCAACTGTCCGGCGGCCAGCAGCAGCGGGTGGCGATCGCTCGTGCGCTTGCGATGCGGCCCAAGCTCATGCTCTTCGACGAGCCGACCTCTGCCCTCGACCCCGAACTGGTCGGCGACGTGCTCGCCGTGATGAAGGACCTCGCGAGCACAGGCATGACCATGATCGTCGTGACCCACGAGATCGGATTCGCTCGCGAGGTCGCGGACACGGTCGTCTTCATGGACGGCGGGGTGGTGGTCGAGCAGGGTCCGCCGTCCGAGATCATCGCGAACCCACGCCACGAACGAACGAAGGCGTTCCTCTCACAGGTTCTGTGACGCTCCCACTAGGCTCACCGTCCATGGAAGTTCGCGAACTCGCCGTCCCCGGCGCCTGGGAATTCACACCTCGCCAGATCGGCGACGAGCGTGGCGTGTTCCTCGAGTGGTTTCGTGCCGACGTGGTCAACCGCACGATCGGGCACAGCCTCGAGATCGCGCAGTGCAACCAGTCGGTCTCGCGCCGCGGCACGGTTCGCGGTATCCACTACGCCGACGTGCCACCCAGCCAGGCGAAATACATCTACTGCCCGGGCGGCGCCGTGCTCGACGTCATCGTCGACATCAGAGCCGGCTCTCCGACCTTCGGCGCCGTCGACACGGTCCGTCTCGACAACGTCGACCGCCGCGCCGTCTACCTGTCCGAGGGCCTCGGGCATGCGTTCATCGCGTTGACCGACGGCGCGACCGTCACGTACCTCTGCTCGACCGGCTACGCGCCCGACCGCGAACACGGCGTGAACCCCCTCGACCCGGCCCTGCGAATCCCCTGGCCCGACAACCTCGAGCCGGTGCTGTCCGACAAGGACCGCGCCGCGCCGAGCCTGGCCGAAGCTGCCGAACAAGGCGTGCTGCCGACATACGCCGAGTGCCTCGCCTACTACGCCTCACTGCACCGCGCACGCGGCTGACACCCGATACATCCGGTCAGGGCGGAAGCATGCCGGCCGTCGAGCACTACATCACCGTGGTCGCTGCCACGACGCTGCTGCCCACTCCGCTGGTGCCCGAAGTGTCGTTGTACGGCGCCGAGAACGCGTACGACGTGTGGAGCCTCACTGACGACGGCGACGAGTCGGCGCCGATGCCGTTCTGGTCGTTCCCGTGGGCGGGCGGGCAAGCGTTGGCCCGTTACATCCTCGACCACCCCGACGTCGTGGCTGGCCGCCGCGTGCTCGACCTTGCTGCCGGTTCGGGGCTTGTCGCGATCGCGGCCAAGCTCGCCGGCGCGGCCGAAGTCACCGCGAACGACATCGACCCCTACGCCGCGGCAGCGCAAGAGATGAACGCGAAGGCGAACGGCGTCCAGATCGGCGCCGTGATGGCCGACGTCCTCGATGCCGAGACCGACGCTGACGTCGTCCTCGCAGGCGACGTCTGTTACGAGCGCGAGCTCAGCCACCGACTGCTCGCGTTTATGCTTCGCGCCCGCGACCGCGGCGCGGACGTGCTGTTGGGCGACCCTGGCCGCACCTACCTGCCGCGCGAGTATCTGGCACACGTGGCCAGTTACGACGTCCCGACGACGCTGGTGCTCGAAGACCAGCAAACGAAGCGAACCACGATCTGGACGCTGCGCGCCGACTAGCGGCGACGGAACGGGTAGTACCGGAACAGCACCTTGCCGACCACGCATGCGTCGGGCAGGACGCCGAAGACGCGGCTGTCGTCGAGCCCCGCCGTCGCGTTGTCCGACAGCAGCCACCACCCGCCGTCCGCTCGGCGAGCCGCACGCTTCACAAGGAGCAACCCCTCGACATTCGGCCGGCGGGCAACGACCAGGGCACCCACGTCGACGCGCGACCACCGGGAAACCAGCAGGCAATCACCTGGCCGCAACGCCGGCAGCATCGAATCGCCGGCGACGACCACGCGTGAGAACGGCAGCCGCATTTCGATGATCACCTCCCGCGCGATTGAAGCCCACGATGCCAGGGGTAGTGTCCAGCCAGATCAGAAGATCGACGCACCCGATCCGTTGCTGCGGAGGATTAGCTATGAAGCTGCTTGCCAGAATTCTCACTCCCAAGACCGTGGTTCACGCGCACTGTGACCTGCCGTGCGGCGTCTACGACCCGGCGCAGGCACGCATCGAGGCCGAGTCGGTTAAGGCCATCTGCGAGAAGTACCAGGCGAACGACGACCCGGCCTTCCGTACCCGCGCGCTGATCATCAAGGAGCAGCGTGCCGAGCTGGTCAAGCACCACCTGTGGGTGCTGTGGACCGACTACTTCAAGCCGCCGCACCTCGAGACCTACCCGCAGCTGCACACGCTGTTCTGGGAGGCCACCAAGCTCGCCGGCGCTGCCGGGGCAAAGGGCCAGCAGGACCCCGCCATCGCCCAGCAACTCCTCGACAAGATCGCCGAGATCGACACCATCTTCTGGGCGACCAAGAAGGCCTAGGAGCAGGCGACGAGAGGGCGGACCGAGCGTGATCCGACCAGCCCGGCCCGATGACGTCCCGACGATCTTGGCGTTGATCCGCGAGCTCGCCGCGTACGAGCGCGAGCCCGACGCGGTGGTCGCAACGGAGGCGGGTCTCGAGGCAGCGCTGTTCGACGAGCGAGCGGCGTTGTTCGGCCTGATCGCCGAACATCCTGGCGAGGACGGGCCGGTCGTCGCCGGGTTCGCGCTGTGGTTCCTCAACTTCTCGACGTGGCTGGGCCGCCACGGTATCTACCTCGAAGACCTCTACGTGCGACCGGAGCTGCGTGGTCACGGCTACGGCCGCGCGCTCCTCATCGAGCTCGCGCGGATCGCCGACGAACGCGGTTACGGGCGCCTTGAGTGGGCAGTCCTCGACTGGAACGAACCCGCGCATCGCTTCTACGAATCGCTAGGCGCCGTCCCGATGCAGGACTGGACTATCTGGCGAGTCAGCGGCGACGGCTTGGCGGCGCTCGCAAGCAGGGCGGACGTCGATGGGCGCGCCTGATCACACAAGGGCCCGGTCACGGGAAGGCCTGGTCACGGAACGGCCTGGTCACGGAACGGCCTGGTCACGGACAGGTAGCCGCCCGCGCGGTACCGTGAAGCCCGGCATACCTGGCGGTACCTGCACACACAGATGGAGCGCGACGCGTGTCGACCACAGAGGGCGTGCCAGCACTAGGCGCGGACAGGGACACTTGGCCGGCTCGTAATCGCGCCGGTGGTGACTTCGTATCCGTACGGGTACCGGCCGCCGCGGCCTACCTGTCGGTGCTGCGCACCACGACCGCGAGCCTGGCGGCTCGGCTCGACTTCACCCTCGACGAGATCGAAGACCTGCGTATCGCGGTCGACGAAGCGTGCTGCCTGCTACTCGCAAGTGCGGTCGAAGGTGCAGAGCTGACCAGCGTCTTCGCGATGTCGGCCGACTCGATCCAGATCTCGGTTTCTACGATGACCGACAACGGCCACCCGCCGAGCAGGGACTCGTTCGCGTGGACAGTGTTGTCCGCGTTGGCCGGAGAGGTCGACGCCTGGATCGAAACCGACGGGCAGCAGACGATCTCCTTGATCAAGCACCGGAGCAGGGACCTGCTGACGTGAGCACCAGCCCCGACGTGCACGCGGACGGCGGACTCGAGCCTGCGACGCCGGAAGTGATCCTCGACCCGGCAACCGGCGAAGTCGTGACCGCTGAAGTCCTCGCCGTCGAGATCCCGGGCGCAGATGACGCCGCCCCCGTCGTCACCGCCAGGTCGGAGCAGGCCGCACGCGATCGCGCGCGCGCCCGCGCACTCTTCGCCGAGATGGCGAGCCTGCCGGAAGGTTCCCCTGAACGGCACGCGATCCGCGATCAACTCGTTGAGACGCACCTGCCCCTCGTCGAGTACCTCGCGCGCCGATTCCGCAACCGCGGCGAGCTGCACGATGACCTCGTGCAAGTGGCCACGATTGGGTTGATCAAGTCGGTCGACCGGTTCGATCTGGAGCGCGGCGTCGAGTTCTCGACCTACGCCACGCCCACCATCGTGGGCGAGATCAAACGGCATTTCCGCGACAAGGGTTGGGCGATCCGCGTTCCGAGGCGGCTGCAGGAGCTGAAGCTCTCACTCGCGAAGGCGACTGGCGAACTGTCCCAACGCAACGGTCGGTCGCCGACGGTCGCCGAGCTCGCAATGTTCCTCGACATGAGTGAGGACGACGTCCTCGAAGGTTTGGAGTCGGCCAACGCGTACTCGACGGTTTCGCTCGACACCCCCGAAAGCGGTGACTCCGATGCGCTGGCCGTGGCCGACACCCTCGGGGTCATCGACGAATCCCTTGAGGGCGTGGAATATCGCGAATCGTTGAAGCCGCTGCTCGATCAGTTGCCGCCGCGCGAGAAGCGCATTCTGCTGCTCCGATTCTTCGGCAACATGACGCAGTCACAGATCGCCATCGACCTCGGCATCTCCCAAATGCACGTATCGCGCCTACTCGCGCGCACCCTTGCGCAGCTCCGCGAAGGACTGCTCGTCGAGGAGTAGTCGGTTCAGTCGGTCGACTCGTTAAGACGGTGCGTCGTCGATGGTGCGAAGATGGCGACCAGCCCTGCCAGCCCGCAGACCGCCATCGGAACTCCGACAAGCTCGCCGCCGTGCGCGATCGTGGTCACTCCGATCGGAAGCACGATGAGTTGCGTCAATACGGTCGGCGACCTCGACCAGCGCCGGGCACGGGCGAGACCGCGAACCACCAGACCGAGACCAATCGCGCCAATGGCTGCCATGCCAACGACGGCCCACAGATCACCGGAATCGAAAGGCCGATGCCCCGCCAGCTTGTAGACCGACAACCCAATGGCGGACGACGCGAGCCCCAGCGCCTCGACGCCAGTAGCGACAAGAGCAACAAGCAAAGGGACGCCGAGGGGCTGCGGATTGGAGACGTCTCGCGCATTGCGCTTGGATACCTCGCGCTTGGATACCTCGGGCCTTGGCACGCAGCGAAGATAGCCGGTGCGTCACACGCGAGGTGATGCGGAGCACGCAAACCAACGGCGTACCCTTGATCAATGCGAGCGCTGCTGGTTGCCAATCTGAATGCAACCGCCATGACGCCACGAAAGCGTGAAGTCATCGTCCGCGCTCTTGGCAGCGAACTGAAGATCGATGTCGCCGAGACCGACGGCCGCGGCCACGCCGCTGATCTCGCCGCGCAAGCCCGCGCCGACCAGTTCGACCTCGTGATCGCCGTCGGCGGCGACGGCACCGTGAACGAGGTCGTCACCGGCCTGCTACGAGAAGGTGTCGGACCCGACACCCCACGCCTCGCCGTCGTTCCTGGCGGCAACGCGAACGTCTTTGCCCGCGCGCTTGGCCTGCCGTCCGAACCGATCGAGGCGACCGGGGCCGTGATCGAGCGACTCCGAGCCGGCCGCGAACGGCAGATCGGCTTGGGTCGGTTGACCACCGCCGGGCTCGATCGGTGGTTCACCTTCTGTGCGGGATTTGGGCTGGACGCCGAGATTGTCCGCGAGGTCGAGCGCCGTCGCCTCGATGGCGCGAAAGCGACACCCGCCCTGTTCATGCGAACCGGGCTCCGCCAGTTCTTCCGAACCGACCGGCGCCATCCGGCGCTCGCGCTCGAGACGCCCGGCCAGGATCCGGTGGAGAGGTTGTTCATGACGATCGTCACGAACACCACACCCTGGACATACTTCGGTGACCGGCCGCTCGAGCCGACGCCCGACGCATCGTTTGAGACCGGCCTCGACGCCTTTTCGCTGCGTCGGCTTGGCACGGTCGGCACCGGGAACAATCTGCGGCGACTGCTGGTCGGCGGCCCGACGCGCAAGGGCGTGCTGCTGCACGACCTGCCCCTCCTGACGCTGCGCACGACGCACCCGATTCCGATCGAGGTCGATGGCGAATATCTGGGCGAGCATTCCGATCCGGTCCTCTTCTCGGTGCCCGAGGCCCTCGCCGTCATCGCCTGACGCCGGAGGCATTCCAGTGCCGGATGTGTCCTACGCCACAGGTACAAATCACCACCTGGATGAAATTGACGTGGCCCGACCCTTGCGAAGGGCTCGGTCGCCTGATTTAGTCGAGGGCGGAGCGGCGTTGACGGATGAGTTCGTGAACGTGTTCACAAGGAAAATGGTTTAAACACACCCAGACCTGGGTAACGCGGTGTGTACTGTCGCAAGTCGCCCACCACCCGCCCCACCACCCGAGCCCCGACGAGTAGATGAGCGCGGGATTGTCCCGCTGACTGCTGAGGAGATGGACCACATGGACTGGCGCCACCGCGCTGCTTGCCGTGACGAAGACCCCGAGCTCTTCTTCCCGATCGGCAACACCGGCCCAGCCCTTCTCCAAATCGATCAGGCGAAGGCGGTTTGCCGGCGTTGCCCGGTCGCCGAGCCATGCATCGCGTGGGCGCTTGAGACGGGCCAAGATTCCGGCGTGTGGGGTGGCCTCTCCGAAGACGAACGGCGCGCTCTTAAGCGTCGCGGCGCTCGATTGCGCCCGCAAACCGTCTAGGTCCGCGCAACCAGCTGGTTCCTCACTCTGACCGCACAGGGATCCTCAGCGTCGCCACCGTGCCACCTCCTGGCCGCTCTCTGACGTCGAGCCGACCTCGAAGATCCCCCTCGACCAGCGTCCTGACGATCTGCAACCCGAGCCTCGGCGACCCCGACATAGAGAACCCGACCGGCAGTCCCTCGCCGTCATCGGCGACCACGATCTCGAGTTCTTGCTCAAGGCGGCGGGTCGACACCTCGACCACGCCAGATCGGCCGCGTAGGCCGTGTTCAAGAGCGTTCTGCAGCAACTCCGTCAGGACCATCGACAGCGGAGTTGCAAGCCCGGCCGGCAACTGCCCGAACGTACCCACACGCCGTGGCAGCGAGCCCGACTCAGCGGCCGAAACCTCACCCACCATCGCGATCAGACGATCGGCGACCGGGTCGAAGTCGATCGGACCGTCGAGCGTCTGCGACAGCGTGTCGTGCACCAAAGCAATCGCCCGTACCCGCCGCACAGCCTCTTCGAGGGCCGCCCGCGCCTCCGGGATGTCCAGCCGCCGAGCCTGCAGTCGCAACAGTGCAGCCACCGTCTGCAGGTTGTTCTTGACCCGATGATGAATCTCGCGAATGGTCGCGTCCTTGCTCACGAGAGCGCGCTCGCGGCGCCGCAGCTCCGTGACGTCGCGAAGCAACACCAAGGTGCCGACCCGCTCGCCACCCGGTAGTAGCGGAATTGATCGCAGCCGCAAGACCACACCACGCGCTTCGACCTCGACGTCCGACTCACGAGCCGACCCACCGCTGACCAGCCGGCTGATCGGCTCGTCAATGAGGCCGACCGGAGGCGCCAGCGTCGCGGTCGTCTCACCGAGATGGATGCCTACGACATCGCCCGTCAGCCCGAGACGCCGGTAAGCCGAGACCGCGTTGGGGCTCGCGTACGTCACCAACCCCTCGGCGTCCAAGCGAAGAAGGCCGTCGCCGGCGCGAGGTGAGCTGTCCGAATCGACCTGGCCACCGGAA
>Ga0208717_1000350_pt1 | contig 16294 bp, 16 predicted proteins | sample NGESurF53shallow_FD_184489 | JGI IMG/M metagenome (GOLD analysis project Ga0208717, IMG submission 184489) | Arctic peat soil microbial communities from Barrow, Alaska - NGEE Surface sample F53-3 shallow (SPAdes) | ecosystem: Environmental > Terrestrial > Soil > Wetlands > Peat ... | reverse complement strand
TGACCAGCGCGTAGCCATGTTCCTGCGCGCGCGTCACCGCGACGACGCCCGCCGGCACGACCGTCCAGAACATCCCCGCCGAACAGCTCGGGGCCCCCGACCTCAGCGTTACGACGCCGTTCACCAGTGGCTTCGGCGAGACCGTCGGAAACCTGGAAAGTGACGGCATCGACATCGCCCCCGGGGTGCAGTTCGAAGTTGCGATCTACTGCTTCACGGGAACGCAGGCGAGCGGTGTCGGCGAGTGGGGTCCGAGCACCTTCATGACGATCAACGCCGACGGCTCGTTCACCGCCAACCAGGCGCTGTCCGGACCGCCGCAGGCCGTCAACCTCACCCTGACCGCCAACCCGAACCCGGCCACCAGCGGCGCGACGGTCACCCTGACCGCCACTGCCTCGGTGGCGGGCGCGACCGGCACGGTCCAGTTCGAGAACAACGGGACCAACATCAACACCACTCCCGCCCAGGTCTCGGGCGGCGTGGCCACCACCACCCTGACGGCCCCGACCGTCACCACCGCGACCACGGAGAGCCTGACGGCGGTTTACACCCCGTCCGGCAGCTTCACCGCGGGAACCGCCGGCGCGCTGTCGCTGCCGGTCAACCCGGCTTCGGCCAACTCCGGAACCATCCCCCTCGCCGTGAGCGTTCCCCAGTCGGGTAGCTTCACGCTCACGGTGGACACCACCGACCTGGTCAGCCTGACCGCGGCCGGCCTCACCGCTACGGGCGTGACGACTCCCATCGTGGTCGCCGACACCCGTAACACCTACCCCGGCTGGTCGGTCTCGGGCCAGAACGCGGCCTGGACCGGCACCGGCACGGCCGCCGGCGGCACCTTCCCGGGCTCCCAGCTCGGGTGGCAGCCGACCGACACCGCGCTGGCTCCGGCCGTCACCCTGGGTGCCCTGGTTAACCCGGTCACCCCCGGCCTCGCTACCGCTGCCCCGCTGGCCTCGGTTCACGCGGGTCTGGGCAATGGGTACGGCACCAGCACGCTCGGCGCCGACCTCACGCTGACGATCCCGGCGACGGCGCCCGCTGGTCCTTACACCAGCGGTCTGACCATCTCCGCGGTCACCAGCAACCCGTAACAAGGTTGACAACTTAACAAGCTGAACAACTGAACAGTCTCAAGGCGCGTGCCGGGGACGGGATCCGGCGGGTACCCGTCCCCGGCACAGCCGCCCCTCCCATGCCCCCCGTTCACCAGTCTTTCGCAAACTAGCCGACTTGCCGTCTGCTGCCGGTAATTCCTCTCGTGATTGACTGCATTTCCGCTGCCAGTTCCGAACCCTCATGTGCCCGTTGCCCTATACGCCCCGGAGTCTGCGCGATGAGAATTCTCCCAACTCCCAGCCGAGCCCATAGTCGGATCTGGGCCGGCTGCCTGGTCTTGGCCGGAGCCGTCGGCGCGCTGGCGGCCGGGCCGGCCGCCGTCGCCGCGCCGGCGTCGCCGACGGCGGCGGGCGCCAGGACGCAGCTCGCCGCCAGCACTGCGGGAACACCGTTCGGCCAGGTCACCTGGTCCGTGGTGCCCGCTACGAGCACCGGACCCGACCCGAACCGGCTCGAGTTCAGCTACGGCGTGGTCAAGGCGGGCTCGACGATCGCGGACCACGTGGAGATCGCCAACCGCAGCAGCCAGTCGGCCGCGTTCTCGATCTATGCCACCGACGCTTCAGGTACGAGCGCGTCGGGAGCGCTTCTGCTGCTGGGGTCCAACCAGAAATCCACCGACATCGGTTCCTGGTCCAGCTTCGCCGGTGGCGCCAGGCAGCTGTCGACGATCATCCCCGGCAAGAAGGCCATCATCGTGGCGTTCACGCTCAAGGTGCCACTGCAGGCCACGCCGGGCGACCACACCGGCGCCATGGTCGCGGCGGTCGGGGTGACGCGCAAGAACGCCGCAGGCGAGAGCGTCGTGGAGAACTACCGGATCGCGGTGCCGTTCGAGCTTCGAGTGCCGGGCGCGCTACGGGCCGGGATCCAGGTGCAGTCGATTTCGACCGGCTTCAGCGACCCGCTCAACCCGTTCGGGTCCGGCTCGGCGACGGTTTCCTACACGTTGACCAATACCGGGAACGTCCGGCAGAGCGCGACGCCGACGGTGCGCGTTACCGGCCCGTTCGGCCAGGCCGCGACCGTGCACCCGGCTAAGCTGCCGGTCATTCTGCCCGGTGACTCGGTCCGGGTGGCGGCTAGCCTCCCCGGCCTCTTCCCCGCGGGCCCGATGACAGCGCACATAAACGTCACGCCGGGCTGGCCGAAGGGGACGATCCCGCTGACGCTGGCCGCGTCGGTGGCCACCGGCAGCGCGTCGCTGTTCGCATTTCCCTGGTCTCTCCTCGGCCTGATCCTGCTGCTGGTGGCGATTGGCGTCGGCCTCTGGTTCTACTTCCGCTGGCGGCGTCGGCTGCGCCGGGCCGAGCTGGCGGCGGTCGCCGCGCGGGCCCGCCGCGACACTGAGCAGCGCCTGCTCGGCGGGCGGGCGACGGCCAACGGCCATTCAGCCAACGGTCACTCGGTCAACGGCCATGCGGCCAGCGGCGACGGGGCCGAGCCATCGGCGGCGCCGGCCGAGACCGAGGCCGCGCTTACGGAGACCGAGGCCGCGACGACGGAGACCGAGGCCGCGCCGGCCGAGGCGACGGCACCGGGCGGGACACCGGACGGCGGTGGCACGGCCACCGAGACCGAGACCGCGACCGAGTAATGGGGGTCAGAGCATGGCGGTTATCCGCCAACGACCCGAGCCGGCCTCCTGGTGGCGAGTATGACCACGGTGCATGAACCGGCCGCCGACCCGGCCCCGCCCCCGTCCCCTCCGTCGGCGGCGGCGGCGCCCCCGGCCGAGAGTGCCGCACCCGGGGGCCCCGGGGCAGAGCGTGCTGCGGTAAGGCCGCCGCTGGAGGGTTACCGGCGTCGACAGCCGGTCAGCGTGGGGCAACTGGTCGCCCGGTTGGCCGGCGCCTCGTTCCTGATCCTGGCGATCACCGCGCTCGGCTTCGTCGCCTGGGTCGGCCTGTTCTCCAATCTGCATTACGACAAGGCGCAGCTCAACGCCTACGAACGGCTGCGGGTCGAGCTGGCCAATGGAACGGCGCCGAACGGGCCGACCAACCCGAGCAACCCGAACCAGTTGCTGCCGACGGGCGCCCCGGTGGCGGTCCTCAGCATCCCGGCGATCGGGCTGCGCACGGTGATCTTGCAGGGCACCACCAGTTCGGTGCTTGAGGACGGCCCCGGCCACTTCCGCGGCTCGGTGATGCCCGGACAGGCCGGGGTCAGCGTGATCATGGGGCGCCAAACCGCCTACGGCGGGCCGTTCGGCGCCCTCGCCAGCCTGGTGCCCGGTGACCCCATCACGGTCGTCACGGGGCAGACCGTGGCCGGCTACACGGTGACCGACCTGCGCCGAGCCGGGGACCCGCTGCCGCCCGCGCTCGCCGACGGAGCCGGCCGGATGGTGCTCGTCACGGCCGACGGCGCGCCGCTCGACCCGACCGGGATCCTCTACGTCGACGCCGAACAGACGTCCAAGCCGCAGCCGTCCCCGGGGGTAGTGCTGCCCGCCTACCTGTCGACGACGGAGAACGCGATGGCGACCGAGTCGCAGGCCTGGCTGCCGATCGTGCTGTGGGGGCAGCTGCTGGTGCTCGTCGCCTTCGCGCTGGGCTGGCTCTGGTCCGCCTGGGGCAAATGGCAGACGTGGGTCATCGCCGTTCCCACCGTCGGCTTCCTCGTGCTCTGCATTGCCGACCAGGCGACCCGCCTGCTGCCGAATCTAATGTGAGCGACGTTGCTGACAATCACCCCCGAGCCCCCCGAAGAGAAAGACCCATACGTGACTGACATGGCCAGGGATGCCGACACGGCCGCGGACGAGGTTAGCGCGGGAGACCAGGGTGCGCCCGGGTTCCTGCGGCCGATGTCCGAGCCGCCTACGGCGGTCTTTCATGCGCCCGTTCAGCTGGCCACGCTCGAGGCGCGCGACATCACCGCCTGGTTCGGGGATCACCTGGTCCTCGACCAGGTCTCGCTGACCATGCGGGCCGGCGAGGTGACAGCGCTGATCGGGCCGTCCGGCTGCGGCAAGTCGACGTTCCTGCGCATCCTCAACCGGATGCACCAGATGGTTCCGAGCGCCTCGCTGGCCGGCGAGGTGCTCCTGGATGGCGTTGACATCTACAACCCGTCGCACCGGCTCACCCAGGCCCGCCGCGACATTGGCATGGTGTTCCAGAAACCCAACCCGTTCCCGGCGATGTCCATCTACGACAACGTGGTGGCAGGCCTGAAGCTGACCGGCGTCAAGGTTAGCCGGAAGGCGAAGGACCAGGTGGTGCAGGAGTCCCTGATCAAGGCGGGGCTATGGCAGGAGGTGCGCGGGAGGCTGCGGCAGCCCGGCGGCGCGCTGTCCGGGGGGCAGCAGCAGCGGCTGTGCATCGCCCGCGCGCTGGCGGTCAGCCCGCGGGTGCTGTTGATGGACGAGCCGTGCTCGGCGCTGGACCCGACCTCCACCAGAGTGATCGAGCAGACCATCGCCGAACTGGTCCATGAGGTGACGATCGTGATCGTCACCCACAACATGCAGCAGGCGCAGCGGGTTTCCGACCAGTGCGCGTTCTTCCTCGCCGCCCTGGGCGAGCCCGGTCATATCGTCGAGCACGGCCCCACCGACGCGATGTTCGGAAGTCCGCAGGATCCGCGAACCGCCGATTACGTGCACGGCCGCTTTGGGTAAGCGATCCGGTATTTGCGTCGCGCGAAACTGCACGTGTCCAGACCATGAATAGGTTTCGCGTTTCCCCTGCCGGCAGCGAAGATTCGTTGCCCGTGAGGCCGCCCTTGACTACCATGGTGCCTGGCTACCACGGTATCTGACCTTGCATCGGCCCCATTTCGTCGCCGTGCTTGCTTGTCCTCGGCCAGGTCGGCACATTCCTTTCTCCCGGGCCAGCGCTGCAAGGTTAGCCACAGGGAATTGGAGTAGATCTTGCCTCGATCTTGGAAGATTGGCTGGACGGCGATTCAGGGGCTCGGCCTCTTCGGCCTGGCCGCGGGTGCGCTTGTCGCCCTGTCGGCGATGGCCCTGGTCGGCCTGAGCACGCCATCGATCGCGGCGACCGCTGCGGCGACGACAACCGCCACGGCCACCTCCACCGCCACGCCGACCACCACCGCCACGGCGACCACCACCGCCACGGCGACTGACACGGCCACGGCGACCGACACCGCGACGCCGAACATCACCGATACCGCGACGCCGACGACCACGGCCACCGGCGACACCTCCACATCCGATTCCACGTCGACGGCCACGGCCGACCCGACCGGCGCCCCGGCCACGGGCGGCGGCACCGGGCCGGGAAGCGACGGGACGCTGGCGGTAGCGGGGGTTGGCGTGATGGCCGTCGGCGGCGGGCTGGTCGGGCTGGCCCGGTGGCGTCGCCGACACGGAGCCGCCTGAGCGTGCCCGCCGGTAGCGTGATCTGATGTCCTACGGCCAATACCGGGGCAGGTACGGGGGCGGCGAGCGGGCATCGCAGGGCCTCGGCGTGGGCCCGATCCTCGCCATCGGCCTCGTCCTGCTGGTCGTCGGCGCCGTCGTCGTGGTGCGGGCGCTGAGCGGCGGGGCCCAGCTCCCGCCCGCCGCCGCCCAGCAGATCCCGGTCACGGTGAAAACGACCTCGCCCCGTGGCCCTGACCCGTTGACGGTGGCGGCTGCGCTGGCGCCATCGACCCCGATGCAGATTGAGATACCCGCGATCGGCGTGCGGGCGCCCATCACGCGCGTGGGCCGCAACAGCGACGGCACGGTCCAGGTGCCGCCGCTTGACAACCACAACCTGGCTGCCTGGTATGACGGGAGCGTGCTGCCGGGTCAGGATGGGTCGTCGGTCATCCTCGGCCACGTGGACACCTACCAAGGGCCGTCGGTCTTCTACTACATCAAGAACCTGCGCCGCGGCGACGCGATCGACGTCATCCGGGCCGACGGCAGCACGGCGGTGTTCACCGTCATCGGCGTCGAAGCGGCTTCCAAGACCAACTTCCCGACCGGCGCCGTCTACGGCAACGTCCCGTACCCGGCCCTGCGCCTGGTCACCTGCGGCGGCCCGTTCGACCCGGCCCGCGGTTCCTACCTGGACAACATCGTCGTCTACGCCTACCTGACCGGCGTCGCCGCCGGCTGACCCGGTCGGCGGCGACGAACCACCAGCCGACCGCGTAGCGGGGTAGCTCCACCGCTGCGCGGTCGCGGCGCGCCCGCAATCCGCAGACGTCACCGGACGTCACCGTCGATACCCGGTCGGTGTAATGTCGCCGCCAGGGCGGCCAGCGGTGGCGGCAGAAACTGGGGAGATCACGATGTCCAAATTCATGATCCTTTACCGCGCGCCCGGGTCTGCGCGCGACCAGATGGCCAACGCCACCCCCGGGCAGCTGCAGGAAGGCATGGAGGCCTGGCGGGCCTAGGCGAGCCGGGTGGACTACGCCATCGCCGATCTGGGCACCCCGCTCGCGCACACGACCCACGTCGGCGCGGGCGCGGCCAGCACCGACGGGATCTGCGGCTACTCGATCCTGGAGGCCGGCTCGGCCGAGGAGATCGAGACCATCCTCAACGGCAACCCGCAGTTGGCTATGCCCGGCGGCTCGGCCGAGGTCCTCGAGATCATCCCGATCGGCGAAATGTAACCCCCGCCCGACCACCCGCATCCACCCACAGGGCCCGCCCACACCCGGGCGCCCCACTCACTCACGCCCACCCGCGCGACCCACGCCCACCCGCGCGACCCGCCCGTACCGTGATTGTGTGCCGTTTGGGCATCGTGTTCTCTTATAGGGCCTATACGACCCGAACGGCACACAATCACGTATGTAGTCCGATTTGTCAGATTAGCCGAAGGTGAACGAGTAGGCCGTCAGACCAGGCGACACCTTGATCGTCACGGTGCCGTTGCCGGCGGCCTGCTGGCTGACGACGGTGTAGATGTCGGGCGCCCCGGAGACGTGGATGACCTTCGTCGCGCCGCCGGAGTTGACGGTGAGGGTGCCGGTGCCGCCGATGTCGAGGTAGACGTAGGAGGCGTTGTAGGCCAGCCTGATCGCGGCGTCCTTGCCCGCCGTGATCGACTGCTGGCCGATCGCCCAGGGCCCGGAGAGGCCGAACGAGTGCGCCGGCAGGGCCGAGGGGAACGCGAACGTGTCGGTCGAGTAGTAGTTGCCGTCGTAGTACTGGGCGCGCTCGGAGCCCAGGTACGTCTCCGGTGACTGGTTGGGGTTGGTGGGGGTCGTGTTGGGGACGTTGGTCGCCTTCGGCAGCGCGACCCCGGGATGCGCGGCCAGCAGCAGCTGCCGGACGATCTGCTCCTCCTGGGTGTAGTCGCCTTCCCCGACCGAGACGAGCCGGATCTTGTCGGTGGCGTCGATCAGGTACGCGGCCGGCCAGGACTGGTTGTCGTAGGCGTTCCAGGTGTCGTAGGAGTTGTCGAGCGCGACCGGGAACGTGAGGCCCAGCCGCCGGGCGCCCGCGAGCACGTCGGACGGCACGTGCTCGAAGGCGTACTCGGGCGTCTGCACGCCGACCACCTCCAGACCGTCGGCCGCGTAGTCCTTGTACCAGGCCTCCACGTGCGGAAGCTCGCGCTGGCAGTTGATGCAGGAGTAGGCCCAGAAGTCGACGATGACGACCTTGCCGTTGAGCGAGGCCAGCGTCACCGGCTTGCCGTCGGCGGTGTTGAACCACTGCTGGATGCCCTTGAAGGCGGGCGCGTTGCCGCAGTTCTCAATGCCCGAGCCGCCGTAGAGGGCGGCCGTCTGGCAGTCCTGCAGGGACACGCTGGTGCCGGCCGCGGGGGAGGCGGCGCCCTTCTCCAGCGAGTTGCCCACGGCCTGGGTGTAGTTCGGGACGTGATTCTGGATGATGTCGGACAGGTTGAACGTCAGCGCGACCGCCAGCACGATCATCACCACGCCGCTGACCGCGCGGAAGGCGCCCTGGTGCCGCCGGAAGGCTCCGAGTCGTTCGCTCAGGCCGCGGCCGGCCAGCGCGAAGGCCAGCAGCGGTATCGCGGTGCCGACGGCGAAGCCGAGCGTGAGCCCGATCGTGCGCAGGCCGATGTGATCGGTCGCGCCCGCCACCGTGATGGCGGCCAGCACCGGCCCGGCGCACGGCACGAAGACCGCGCCAAGGGCGATCCCGAGCAGGAAGGCGTTGCCGCCGCTGTTGCTGAGGCGCTGCGGGAAGCGGTAAAAGGGCCGCTCGAGCAGGTGACCGAGCGGGGGCACCAGCAGCCCCAGCCCGACCAGCACCAGCAGGACCAGGCCGACCCAGCGGATGGCGTCGTCGGGCAGGTGCAGGCTGGAAAGGATGAGGCTGCCGAACAGGGTGAAGACGGCGAAGCTGAGCGTCAGGCCGGCCACGATGAGGTACGGCCGCCGCCGCGCCGTCCGGGTGCCGGGCTCGCTCTCGGCTGCGGTGCCGCCGCCGAGAAAGACGACCGGGAGGACCGGCAGCACGCACGGGGACAGCCCCGTGATGATCCCGCCGACCAGCCCGATAAGCACTAGCGTCACGCCGCGACCTCCTGCTGACTGCCAGGCCTGTGAACATTCAAATTACTACGTAGTGTAGTGCCGCGCCGGCGCGCCAGGGCTTAGCCGTGCGGAAGTCTCACTATCACTACTACGTTAGACACGGGCAATCGGCTCTGCGTTACACGCTGCTCCACAGGCCCCCCCGTCGACCCCGCAGCCCACCTGTCGCCTACGCCATAGACCCCAGACGCGACCTGTCGCCTACGCCACAGACCCCAATAGGCGCGGTCGCCGGCGTAGGTGACCGGTACTCCAACCTGTCGCTGGCGTAGCTGACAGGCCCGCCCGGCCAGTACTCGTTGCGCGTCCGGACTAGACCTGGCCCGGACAAAGCGGTATCCGTTACGTCCATGAGCACCGATGCGCCGCCGACCGCAAACACCGTCCCGGCCTACCTTCAGGCACGGGTCCACGCCATGATCGCGGACCTCGGCGGCTACTGGCGGCCGGTCAACGCGGTGGCGCGCCTGCTCGAGGAACTCGCCGAGCTGGGCGAGGAACTAACGCTCGCGAACGCCGGCGACAACCGCGACCGCCTCTCCGGCGAGTTCGCCGACCTCTGGATCATCTCCACCTGCCTGGCCAGCCAGTTCACCGTGACGCTGGCCGATGATCCCGACCCGGCGACGGCAAACCACGCCGACAAAGACAAAGACAAACACAACGAGGCGAACGGCTTCGCCCGCCTAGTCGAGGACGCCGGCCGGATCGCCCGGGTGGTGAACTACTACGACGGCCCGAAGAACCCCCGGTCGCTCGACGGCTTTCCCACCCTCACCGCCGCGATCGGGACGTTCCAGCGCACGCTGCGGATGCTAGCCGCATCCCACGGCGTTGACCTCCACGCCGCCGTCGAGTCGAAGGTCGCCGCCGCCGGCCAGAGAGATCGCGGCCGGTTCGCGGTCAGCTACGACCCGAGCACGGCCGACTCGCTGCGCGCGTTCCGGGCCGCGGTCACGCCGTCGAGCGAAACGGCGCGCTCCTGGGGCGCCCCGGCCTGGGACCGGCGCCTGACGGTGGAGCACAACGTGGACCGGATCGTCCCGTTCCTCACCAGCTTCGCCAAGGCCGCCGAGCGCGAGGCCCTGACCGGGTTCGTGATCCGCCTCGACGACGGCCCGGAGACCGCCGGCCTGCCCGCGCTCTCCCGGCACCTCTCCCGCGTGCTCACCTGCCTCGCCGCCCGCAGCCCGCAGCCGAACGGCGCCTTCAGGCCGGAAGTCCGCCGACCAGGCTGGCAGTTCAGCTTCCACGGCGCCAGGCTCCTCATAACCGTCTTCACCCCGCTGCACCCGGCGCCTCTGCGACACCACTCCGAGCACGGAACCTTCGTGCTCCTCGAGCCCGAGGCGCGTCCGAAGCCGACGTGAAGCCAGGGTCCGTTCGGTAAGAAAGATTTTGAATTTCCGAACGGACCCTGGGTGACTCAGACTCCTGAGCTGTTACTGAAGGCCGGCCCGGACCGAGGTGATGCGGTGGGTGTTGAATCCGAGCCAGTGCATCCGTCCCACGTACCGGGCGTGCTCGAACTTGACGCAGCGGTCCATGATCACCGTCAGGCCACCCTCCTCCGCGATCCGCGCGCCCTCGGCGCTGATCACGCCGAGCTGGCACCAGAGGGTGTCGGCGCCGATCTCGACCGCCTCCCGAGCGATCTGCGGGACTGCGCTCGGCGCGCGGAAGACGTCCACCACGTCGACGTGCTCGGGGACGTCGAGCAGGCTCGGATAGCACTTCTGGCCGAGGATCTCGGTCTCGCGCGGATTGACCGGGATCACCCGGTAGCCGTGCCGCTTGAGGTAGTAGCCGACGAAGTTGCTGGCCCGCAGCTGGTTGCTCGACAGGCCCACGATCGCGACCGTCTTGGCGGTGTGCAGCACCCGCTGGATCGTCATCACGTCCTGGTAGCGACTGAGGTCGAGGTCGTGATCGAGGTTCACATCGGTCATGAGGTCGCTGCCTTCTTCCCCGCTGTCGCGGCCACGCGCTTGAAGCCCTGCCCGAGATCCCAGATCAGGTCGTCGACCGACTCGGTGCCGACCGACAGTCGCACGGTGCCCGCCCCGACGCCGGCCGCCCGCAGCTCGTCGTCGCTGAGCTGCCGGTGGGTGGTGCTGGCGGGGTGGATGATCAGGCTCTTGGCGTCGCCGACATTGGCCAGGTGGGACCAGAGGGACACGCCGCGGATGAGGTCCTGCCCGCCGTCCCGGCCGCCCGCGCAGTCGAACGAGAACACCGCGCCCGCGCCCAGCGGCAGGTACTTCTCCACCAGCGGCCGGTACCTGCTCGACGGGAGGCTGGCGTAGGTCACGTTCGACGCCAGCTCGTGGGACTCGAGGAACTCGGCGACCGCCAGCGCGTTGGTCACGTGCCGGTCCATCCGCAGCGACAGCGTCTCCAGCCCCTGCAGGAACAGGAAGGCGTTGAACGGCGAGAGCGCCCCGCCGAGGTCCCGCAGCGTCTCCGCCCGCAGCTTCATCAGGTAGCCGAAGGTGCCGAACGTCTCGTGGAACTCAAGCCCGTGATACGCCGGCGACGGCTCGGCGACGACCGGGAACCGCCCGTTGGACCAGTTGAACAGGCCCGACTCGACGACGATGCCGCCGATCGAGGTGCCGTGGCCGCCGATGAACTTGGTCGCCGAGTGGATCACGATGTCGGCCCCCCACTCGATCGGGCGGCACAGGTACGGCGTCGCGAACGTGTTGTCCACGATCAGCGGCAGCTCATGCGCGTGAGCAATGGAGGCCACCGTGGAGATGTCGAGCACGTTCCCGGCCGGGTTGCCGATCGTCTCGGCGAAGAACGCCTTGGTGTTCGGCTGCACGGCCGCTCGCCAGGCCTCCGGGTCGTCGGGATCAACCCACGTCAACGAGACGTTCATCTTGCGCAGCAGGTGCTTGAACTGGTTGACGGTCCCGCCGTAGAGGGCCGACGACGAGACGATGTGGTCGCCCGGCTGGAGCAGGGTGAACAGCGCCGCCGCCTGCGCGGCGATCCCGCTCGCGAACGCTACCCCGCCGGCCCCGCCCTCGAGGTTCGCGACCCGCTCCTCGAACACCGCGACGGTCGGGTTCATGATCCGCGAGTACGTGTTCCCGTACTCCTGCAGGTTGAAGTAGGCCGCCGCCGACTCCGGGTCCTCGAACACGTAACTGGTGGTCTGGAAGATCGGCACCGCCCGGGCGCCCGTGTTGGGGTCGGGCCGCTGCCCGGCGTGCAGCTGCCGGGTCTCGAATCCGAACGCGCGATCTTCCTCGCCGCGGTACTGGGTGTTGTCGTCGGTCACGAAAGAATCCTCTTCCTTGAGGTCACTCGCCGGCTACGCCGGCCGCCCCGTTATCAGCATCAGGCATCGGCCGGGGTTGGTTGGCCGAGGAACTCGCGGATGATGGGCGTCTGACGCGCCTCCTCGAGCAGGAAGCAGTCGTGGCCGTAGGGCGCCTCGATCACGTGGAACTCGACCGGCTTGCCGTGCGAGGCAAGCGCGTCGGCGATCTCCCGCGACGCGGTCGGCGGGTACAGCCAGTCGGAACTGAACGCTATCAGCAGCGTCCGGGCCGAAATGTCCGCCAGGGCAGGCGCCAGCGATCCGCCGCCGTACTGCCGCCCGAGGTCGAAGTACGTCAGCGCGCGCGACAGGTACAGGTAAGTGTTGGCGTCGAACCGCTTGACGAACGAGTCGGCCTGATGCCGCAGGTAGCTCTCGATCTGGAACTCCGGCTCGGTGATCGTGTACCGGATGTCGTCGGCGGACTGCAATCGGCGGCTGAACTTGTCGCTCAGCGCCTGCGCGGACAGATAGGTGACGTGGCCGACCATTCGCGCCACGCCCATGCCCGCGTCCGGCGTGGCGCCGGTGCCGTAGTAACGGCCGCCCTGCCAGGCCGGGTCGCGCATGATCGCCTCGCGCGCGATCGCGTTCCAGGCGACCCCCTGCGGCTGCAGGGCGTGCGTGCTGGCGATCGCCACCACCGCGTCGACCGCCTCGGGGAACTGGATCGCCCACTCGAACGCCTGCATCCCGCCGAGCGAGCCGCCCGCCACCGCCGCCAGGCGCTCGATCCCCAACTCGGAGAGGAACGCCCGCTCGACCCGCACCATGTCAGCGACCGTGATCACCGGGAAGTCCGGTCCGTACGGCTGGCCGCTAGCCGGGTCAGGAGACGACGGCCCCGTCGTCCCCCGGCACCCGCCGAGCAAGTTGGTCGAGACGACGAAGAACCGGTCGGTGTCGAACGCCTTGCCCGGGCCGATCATCCCGTCCCACCAGCCGAGACCCTTGCCCGCGGTGCCATCGCGGTCGGTCGCCCCGAAGCCGTCGCGGGTGCTGTCGGTCGCCGGGCTTTTCGCGAAGCCGGCCGCATGGGCGTCGCCGCTGAGGGCATGGCACACCAGGATGACGTTGTCCCGCTCGGGCGACAGCACCCCGTAGGTCTCGTAGGCGACCCGGACCGGGTGCAGATCGCGGCCGCAGTCGAGCCGCACCGGCTTCGGCAGGTCTAGGTACTGCGTCTCCGCGGTACCGACGGAGCCGGCCGCAAGCGTCGGGGCGGGTTCTGACATGGGAGCTATCGTAACTGGTAGGGCCCGATGTATTGTCAATCGATCCCATAGGGAATCCGAACGGGGCAAGTGAGGGGAAGGGGCACAAACGACATGACCACGGTTACCAATGGCGTCAACGTGCAGGCACTGCTCGAGGCGCGCGAAGTCCTGAAGGGCGCGCCCGAAGCCGCCCAGTTCACCTGGCGGGCATCATCCAAGTGGCAGACCGGCGTGCACAGTGAGGTCAAGGTCGAGAACTTCTTCGGCCTCGGCGAGGAGCACGACCACAAGCAAGCGTCGGTGTTCCAGGCCGACCACCCCGAGGTCTTCGCGGCCACCGACAACGGCATCACGCCGATCGAGTACCTCCTCGTCGGCCTGGCCAGCTGCCTCTCGGCGGGCGTGGCGTCGGTCGCGGAGAACCGGGGCATCCAGCTGCGCTCGGTCGAGTCGATCGTCGAGGGCCAGCACGACATCCGCGGGATCCTCGGCGCCGACAGCGACGTCCGCAACGGCTTCAACGACATCAAGGTCACGTTCACCATCGACGCGGACGCCTCCAAGGAGGACATCGAGGCGCTGGTGGCCCAGTCCCAGAAGCGCTCGGCCGTGTTCGACGCGCTCACCAACCCGACCAACGTGACCGTCGAGGTCGCTTGAGCGGGAAAGCCGCCGAGCGCTTCACCGCGGTAGTCATCGGCGCGGGGCACGCGGGCCTCGCGGCGAGCCATTACCTCCTCCAGCGGTCGATCGACCACGTCGTGCTCGAGCGCGGCGAGGTCGCGAACTCCTGGCGGCGGGAACGCTGGGATTCGCTGCGGCTGCTCACGCCCAACTGGCAGAGCCGCCTGCCCGGCCTTCGCTACGAGGGCCCGGATCCCGACGGCTACATGACCGTGCCCGAAGTGACCGAGTTCATCGAGCGCTTCGCCAAGGTCTCCCGCGCCCCGGTCCGGACCGGCGTGAACGTCACGTCGGTCCGGCAGGCCGGCCAGGGGTACCAGGTGACGACGGACCGGGGCGAGCTCGCCGCCCGGGCCGTGGTCATCGCCAGCGGCGCCTGCAACCGGCCGACGGTGCCGTCGCTGGCCGACGCGGTCCCCGCGTCGGTGCGGCAGCTCACGCCGTTCGACTACCGCGACCCGGCCCGGCTTCCGGACGGCGGCGTGCTGGTGGTGGGCGCGTCGGCGACCGGCGTCCAGCTCGCGGCCGAGCTCGCGCGCTCCGGCCGGCCGGTGACCCTCGCGGTCGGGGAGCACACCCGGCTGCCGCGCGCCTACCGGGGACGCGACGTGCTCTGGTGGATGAACGCGGCCGGGGTGTGGGACCAGCGCTACGACGAGCTCGACGATCTCACCCGGGCCCGGCGGCTGCCGTCGCCCCAGCTGGTCGGCACCCCCGAGCGGGCCACGCTCGACCTCAACGCGCTCGACTCGCTCGGCGTCGGGCTGGTCGGCCGCCTGGCCGCCGTCCGCGACGGCCGGGCGCTGTTCTCCGGCGGCCTCCGCAACGTGTTCTCGCTGGCCGACCTCAAGCTGAACCGCCTCCTCGGCACGTTCGACGACTGGGCGCGTTCGACCGGACGCGACGCCGAGTTCGACCCGCCCGAGCGGTTCGCGCCGACCCGGGTCCCCGATTCGGCCCGGCTCCAGCTCGACCTGGGCGGCGGCGAGATCAAGTCGATCGTCTGGGCGACCGGCTTCCGCCCCGACTACGGCTGGCTCGACGTGCCCGTCGTCGACCCCAAGGGCCACCTCCGCCACGAGGGCGGCGTGGTCGACAGCCCCGGCCTCTACGCGCTCGGCCTGCCGGTCCTGCGCCGCCGCAAGTCCACGTTCATCTACGGCATCGAGGACGACGCCCGCGAGGTGATCGGTCACCTGGCGCAATTCCTCACAGGCAAAATCCCAAATCCATCATCCCGAACGGTCGCGGGGTGACTCTTTCCGGCGCTCCGTTGGCGGCGTCGGCGTAGCGACCTGGCGGAGGCGCGCCGGAAGAACACGCGGTCCCCCGCGCCACGCCGACACCACGACCACCGCGTCGAACAGCCGCAACACCTCGACTGGCCGACCCGAGTCGGCGAGAAATCATTGTGCGACAAAACATTCGGATAATGTATTGAAACGTCGCACGTTAATTTGATCTTGCCGGTTACAGGCGCTGGGGCGGGCGCGTGCCCGATCCCCGTCACTGCGAGGTTCAGCCCCTGGCGGCCGCCGCCCCGTCCGCCTCGTCGGCCGCGATCGCCTGGCGGGCGTTGGCCGCGCATCCGCTCGTGCCCAGTGCGGTGTAATCGCTCAGCAGCGCCTGGGAGTATTTCTCCAGCCGGGCGAAGGCGGCGGCCGTATTCGGAAGCGGAGCATTTGACGTCGGCTGCCGGTCAAGCTCGGCGACCAGCGCATCCTGCGCCTGCGACAGCCCGGTCGGCGGCGTCAGCCTAGTCTCACTCGAGCGGAACGACACGAACTCCTTGCTGGCGTCCACCGCCAGCTCATCCACCGACAGATGCTGGCTCTGCTGAAGTCGGGGGAGGGAGCGATTGAAGGCCGCGGCCGCCGCGCACAGCGCGTTGAGGCTCTTGCGGTACGGGGCGGCCGAAGGCGAGCCGCCGCCTCCGCCGCAGGCCGCCAGCGCAAGCAACTGAGCAGCCGCCGCCGCCACGGCGATCAGACGTCGGCCCGATGTCCGCATAACTGAGATTTTACCGGCGCCCGGCTTGATCCCCGGTGCCGTTGGGGATCAGTTCATCGAGATGTCGGAATAGGACTGAGGCTGGCTCGATTATCTCTATTATCCCGATCTCGATGGACGGATTTGGAGCGAACGAGTGACCCCAGACCCCACCCCCCTGCACCTGGCGGTCGCGCTCGACGGGGCCGGCTGGCATCCGGCCGCGTGGCGCGAGCCGAGGGCCCGCCCGGCCGAGCTGCTCACGGGCCGCTACTGGGCCGACGTCATCACCGAAGCGGAGCGCGGCCTGCTCGACTTCGTCACCATCGAGGACGGCTTCAGCGTCCAGTCCGCGCGCTCCGACCGGGTGACCGGCCGCCTCGACGCGGTGCTCGTGGCCGCGCGAGTGGCGCCGCTGACCAGGCACATCGGGCTGATCCCGACCGTTGTCGTCACCCACACC
>Ga0208717_1000349_pt1 | contig 16309 bp, 14 predicted proteins | sample NGESurF53shallow_FD_184489 | JGI IMG/M metagenome (GOLD analysis project Ga0208717, IMG submission 184489) | Arctic peat soil microbial communities from Barrow, Alaska - NGEE Surface sample F53-3 shallow (SPAdes) | ecosystem: Environmental > Terrestrial > Soil > Wetlands > Peat ... | reverse complement strand
CCCGGCCCGGGGGGGCCGGCCGGGCGGTGGCCGGCGGTGACGTGGCCGGCGATGATGACGCGAGAGGGGCAGCCCACCGTGACCAGGGATGAGCTGCTGGCGTACTGCCTGGGCAAGCCCGGGGCCTGGGAAGACGAGCCGTGGGAAGGTGACCTTGTGGCGAAGGTCGGCAGCAAGATCTTCGTTTTCCTGGGCGCCGGATACCCGGGCAGCCGGTCACGGTGGGACTCAAGTACGGTGCGACCCGCGAGGCGGCCGAGGAATGGCGGCTGCGCTATCCGGACGACGTGTCGGTCATGCCCTATATCGGCCGTTTCGGCGAGAATACCCTGCGGGCCGGAGGTGCGATTCCGGACGGCGAGCTTCTCGAGGCGGTGGACGCGTCCTACCGTGCGGCGGTCAGCAAGCTGCCCAGGCGGGACCGCCCCCCTTCAGCGGAGCTTGATGGCCTCCGCTAGCTCCCGGTAACCCTCGGCCGGGTCGGCGCCGGGCACGGTGAGCAGCTGGATGCTCACGTGGTCGGCCCCGGCGTGCAGGTGCTCGGTGAGGCGAACCACCACCTGGGCCGCGCTGCCGTGGACGGCCAGCGCGTCGATCAGGGCGTCGCTGCCGCCGTCGCTCAGGTCGGCGTCCGTCCAGCCCAGGCGGCGCAGGTTGGCCGTGTAGTTGGCCAGGCCCAGATACGGCTTTTCCACCCGGGACCGGCCGATCGCCCGGGCCTGCCCGGCGTCCGTGCTGATGACCACCTTCTGCTCCGGGGCCAGCAGCGGTCCCGGGCCGAGGATCTCCCGGGCCTGCGCGGTGTACTCGGGCGTGACCAGGTAGGGGTGGGCGCCCGCGGTGCGCTCGGCGGCCAGGCGCAGGACTTTCGGGCCGAGCGCGGCCAGGACCAGGCGGCCGGCCGGGACGCCGTCGTCCAGCAGGGTGTCCACGTAGCGGACCAGCGTGTCGTAGGGCTTCGCGTACTGCTGGGTCATCTCGGGGTGGCCCGCACCCACGCCCAGCAGGAAGCGCCCCGGAAACCGCTGCTCGACCCGCTGGAACGAGGCAGCGACGTCGTGCGCCTCGTACTGCCACATGTTGACGATGCCGGTCGCCACCATGAGCGTGGTCGTGGCGGCCAGGAACTCCTCGCCGGCGGCCAGATCTCCGTTAGCCGAGCCCAGCCACAGGGTGCCGAACCCGAGTTCCTCGATGCTCACGGCCAGTTCCGGCGTGACCTGGCGCTCGCCCCGCCAGATGCCGAACCGTCCGAGCTGGTCGCGCACCTGCTCCGTCATTCGGTCTGCTCCCTTGCCTCGGGCCGCGGCCGCCGTCAGCCGGCCGCCGTTCACCACCCCGGGCAACCGCCTCCGGCTGGCCGCTGTTCCCCGCTGGTCCTAGTTGTGAACCGGCCCCAATGGGTACCATGTGCGTAGAGTAGTCAAATGATTACGTAAAGAGAGGGGCGCTCGGTTATGGGGGGACCTCGAGCGACCTCGGCGGCTGCCGTGCTGTCAGACGCGCACACGTCACCATCCGCGCTGCTGGAGTTCGCGGTCAGCCAGGCCCTGATCCGGGACCCGACAGCACCCGATGCGGGCCTGCCCGAACTGCTCCGGCGCGCCGCGGCGGGGTTCGACAGCCGGGCGGCGGTCGCCCTCCGGCTGGGCGAGCCGGGAGAACCCGCGGTCATCGCCGCCTACCCGCCCGCGGCGGTGGACCCCCGCCTGATGGCGCAGCTGAGTGGGCTCCTGATCGCCCATCCGGGGGTCGTCTCGACCGGGGGCTGTGTCCAGGGACCGGTGGTCTGGCCCGGGATGGGACCAGGCCGGAACCGGGGTGGGGCGCTGATCGCCGTGGCCAGGCTGCCGGGGCAATCCGCCCCATGTGCCCTGATCCTGGTGGGGCGGCAGTCCCCGTGGACGGCCGAATCGCAGGCGATCGCGCGGGCCCTGGCCACCGTCATCGCGTCCCGGATGCGCCGGGCCGAGGATGCCAGGGAAATCGCGGAACGGCGGGCGGTCGCCGAGGCGCTGATCAATGCGGCCCCGGACGCCGTAGTCGTGGCCGACGCCCAGCGCAAGATCGTCGCCTTCAACTCCGCCGCGGAGGAACTGTACGGCCGCCGGCGTGCCGACGTGCTCGGCCAGGGCATAGCCGATCTGCTCATCCCGGAACGCAACCGGGCCGTCTTCCTGGAATCGACGGGGGAGTTCCTGCGCAGCCACGACCCCGGGGAGTTTACCGGCCGCATGCTGTTGCCTATCCTGCGCGGTGACGGCACCGAGCGGACGGTGGAGGTGACCCCGCTGCCGCTGCTGGCCGGTGGCCAGGTCTACTTCTGCAGCTTCGCCCGGGACCTGACCGAGCTGGAGCAGGTGAATACGGCGCTGGCGGCGAGCCAGGCCCGGGTGCAGCTGCTGTCTGAGCTGGCCCCCGTGGGTATCGCCCGCACCGACCACGCGGGGACATGCGTCTACGTCAACGAGCGCTGGTGCGCGATGGACGGCCAGCTGGTGAAGGATATCCTCGGCACCTCGTGGCTGGAGACCGTGCATCCCGGCGACGTCGCGCGGGTCCGGGGCGAGTGGGCCCGCGCCCGGGCGGCCCGCTCGGAGCTGCGGACCGACTTCCGGCTGCTCCGGCACGCGGGCCAGCCGCTGTGGGTGCACGCCGCCGTGACCGCGGTGCCCCACCAGGCGGACCTGCCCCGCGGGTTCATGGTCGCCCTCACCAACGTGACCGCCCGCAAGCGGGCGGAGGGGGAGCGGGACCGCCTGCTGGCCGCCGAGCAGGCCGCGGTGCGCGATCTCACCGACCAGACCGAGCGGCTGAACAGCCTGATCGCCGCGGCCGTCCCCGGCGTGCTGGTCCTGGATGAGCGGCACACGATCGTGCAGGTCAACCAGAGCCTGTGTGACCTGCTCGGCGTCGAGGATCCGCCGGTCAAGCTCGCAGGGGCCGACGCCGAGGTCTTGCGCGAGCCCATCGCGCGTACGTTCGCGCATTCTGCGGAGGTCATGCAGCGGATGACTCAGCCGGATGCGGACCGGCAGCGGGTCGACGGCCTCCGGTTCGCGACCTCGGGCGGCCGCATGCTGGAGTGCGACTACTGGCCCGTGTTCGCGGGCGGTGAGTACCGGGGCAGCTTGCTGCTGCTCTGGGACATATCCGATCGCGCCGCCGAGGAGCAGGAGCGCGACCGCCGGCTGCAGGCCGAACTCACCTCACGGCGCGCCGCCGAGCATGGCCGGCAGCAGCTGGCCGAGCAGAATGAGGAGCTGCGCGAGCTCGATGAGCTCAAGACCCGGTTCCTGGCCACCGTGTCCCATGAGCTGCGGTCCCCGCTGACGTCGATCGTGTCCTACGCCGAGCTGATCCGGGACGAGGGCGAGCTGGCCCCTACCGCGGCCCGCTTCCTGGACGTCATCGCGCGGAACGCCGAGCGGATCACCAAGCTGGTGGGCGATCTGCTGCTGCTGAGCCAGATCGAGGCCGGCGTTATCCCCCTGGAGCTGGCGCCGGTACCGGTCGCGGAGGTCGTGGCCGAGGCGGTCCAGGCCGCGGCACCGGCGGCGGCGCAGAAAGGCGTCGCGCTGGACGGCGCGGCGCCGGACGGGCCGCCGGTACTGGCCGACCGGGCCCGGCTGGTCCAGGTGATCGACAACCTGATCGCCAACGCGGTCAAGTTCACCGACGAGGGCGGCCAGGTCAAGGTGACCGCGGCCGCGGACGGCCAGGAGTGGCGGATCGACGTCACCGATTCCGGGATCGGCATCCCGCCGGACGATGTGGGCCGCCTGTTCGACCGCTTCTTCCGCGCCTCCAACGCCACCTCGGCTGGCCGGCCGGGGTCCGGCCTGGGCCTGTCCATCGTCAAGGAAGTCGCCGAGCTGCACGGCGGCCGGGTGGAGGTAACCAGCACGCTGGGGGCCGGCACCACCATCCACCTGTTTCTCCCGGCCACCGCGGACGTCCGGCCAGGCGCGCACCCGGCCCCGGAGCAGGGGACAAGTGTGCCCGCCGAGGAATAACTACTTATAGTGATCTAGTGACTACTAATTGACATCGGGGGGCAGATGGACCTGAACGCGCAGGCACCGGGGGTGACCCGGTGAGCAGCGCCGGCGGGCCGGAGTCGCCCGGCCGGATCCTGGTGGTCGAGGACGACCCGGAAGCGGCCGCCTACGTCCTGCACGTGCTGCGCAAGCGCGGCGGCTTCGACGTCACCCACATCCCGGACCCGGCGGCCGCGCTGGCCCGGGCCCGGGCGGAACACTGGGATCTGGTGCTGACCGACGTGGAGATGCCCGGCATGACCGGGATCGAGCTGCTCGAGGCGGTCCGGGAGATCACCCCGGAGGTGCCCGTGGCCGTGGTCACCGCGCACCCGTCGGTGGACTACGCGGTCCGGGCCCTGCGCAACCAGGCCGATGAGTTCCTGGAGAAGCCAGTCCGCCCGGACAAGCTGGTCGCCACGGTGACCGCGCTGGTGGCCAAGGGCCGGGCGGCGCGCGAGGCCGCCCGGCAGAGCGTGCTGGCCATCGGGGCGCACCCGGACGACGTCGAGATCGGCGCGGCCGGCACGCTGGCCATGCACCGCCGGATGGGGCACGAGGTGTCGATCCTGACCCTGAGCCGCGGCGCCCGCGGCGGCACCGAGGACATCCGGGCCGGCGAGTCCAGGAGGGCGGCGGAAGTCATTGGCGCCGCGCTGTATCACGAGGATCTGCAGGACACCAGGATCAGCGAGGGCGACCCGACGATCGGCGTGATCAGCCGCATCGTCGAGACCGTGCGGCCGACCGTGATCTACACCCACTCGCTGCACGACGTGCACCAGGACCACCGGAACACGCACCAGGCGGCGCTCGTCGCCGTGCGCCAGGTGGGCCGGGTGTACTCCTTCCAGTCGCCGTCGGCCACGGTGGACTTCCGGCCCACCCGCTTCGTCGCCATCGACGAGCAGCTAGAGCGCAAGCTCGAGGCGATCGACGCGTTCGCCTCCCAGGTGGAGATCCGGGCCTACCTGGAGCCGGACCTGATCGAGTCGACCGCGCGCTACTGGTCTCGCTACTGCGAGGGCCGCTACGCCGAGCCGTTCGAGGTGGTCCGGGAAGCGGCGGTGGCCGGGCAGCACGAGCTGACTCCGGCAAAAGGCATCGTGCGCGGCGAGGACGGCGCCTGGGCCGCCGCGCCGGACCGGCGCCGCCGGCCCCGGCCCGATGATCAACTGCCGAATCAAGCACCGGAGCCAGCACCACAGCAGACCGCAAAACATATCGGGGGGGTGCCGGATGGCGCGAGATGATCTCAGCCACAGGCAGATCCGCGTGCTGGTCACCGGGGTGGGGGGACCCGCCGCGGTGTCCGTCATCAAATCGCTCAGCCTCGATCCCACCGTCCAGCTGGTGGGCGCCGACATGGACCCGTGGGCGGCCGGCCTGTACCTGCTGCCGCCAGACGCGCGGACCCTCATCCCGGCGGGCCTGGACCCCGATTTCGCCTCGGCCGTCCTGGCCCGCTGCGTCGCCCTCGGGGTGCACGTCCTGATCCCGACGGTGGACGCCGAGATGCGCCCGCTGGCCCGGGCCCGCGCCGAGTACGAGGCGGCCGGGATCGAGCTCATGCTGGCGCCGGAGCGGGCGCTGGACCTGACGCTGGACAAGCTGGCCCTGGCCCGCTGCTGTGCCGGGCACGTCCGGGTACCGCGCACCGAGTGCTTCGACGAGGCGCTCAACCCGGCGTCGTGGGAGTACCCGGTCGTGCTCAAGCCGCGCACCGGCAGCGGCTCGCGGGATATCTCCGTGGCGGCGTCCGCCGGGGAACTGGCCGGCCTGGAGCGGTCCGCGGAGTTCATCGTCCAGGAGTACCTGCCGGGCGAGGAGTACTCGATCGACGTGCTCGCCGACACCAGCACCCATGTAATCGCCGCCGTGCCCCGGCTCCGCGCCCGGGTGGACTCGGGCGTCTCGGTGGCCGGGCGCACCGTGCACGACCCGGAGCTGGAGGACCTCGGGGCCACGGTGGCCACGGTGACTGGTCTCACCTACATCGCCAACGTGCAGTGCCGGCGGGACGCGGCCGGCCGTGCGGCCCTGCTGGAGGTGAACCCGCGGGCCCCCGGCGCGCTGCCGCTGACCGTGGCCAGCGGGGTGAACATGCCCCGGCTGGCCCTGGACGCGCTGCGCGGCCTCCCGGTGCCGGACCACGTGGACTTCCGCGAGGTGGCCATGGTCCGCTTCCTCGACGAGCGGTTCATGGACCTGAGCGAAGTGCAGAAGGTCGCCGCGTGAGCATGCCCTCCGGCCTGGTCGCGCTCGACGAGGATCACCACGTCCACTCGACCTTCTCCGACGACGCGGTCAGCACCGTGGCCGAGAACGTCCGCGTGGCCCGGGAACGTGGCCTGCGGGTCCTCTGCCTCGCCGATCACGCCCGCGAGGGTTCGCCCTGGGTGCCGGACTTCGTGGCCGCGGTGCGCGAGCTCCGCCCCGCGCCGGGTATCGAGGTGCTGGCCGGTGTGGAGGCCAAGATCCTCAACGCGACCGGGGAGCTGGACCTGCCCGGTTCTCTGCGCGGGGTGGACCGGGTCCTGATCGCGGATCACCAGTACCCCGGCGATCACGGTCCGGTACCGCCGCAGGACATGCGGGACGCGCTCGATCGGCGCCAGTGCTCGGCGGGTGACATCATCGACGGCCTCATCGCGGCCACCCTCGGTGCCCTGGAGCGGGTGGCCCTGCCGCAGGTGGCCCACCTGTTCAGCCTGCTGCCCAAGATGGGCCTGGACGAGGCGGACGTGCCGGGCCCGACCCTGGACCACCTGGCCCAGGGCTGCGTCCGGGGCGGGGCGCGGGTGGAGGTCAACGAGAAGTGGGCCTGCCCGTCCCCGCGCACCATCCGGGTCCTGGCCGCGGCCGGCGTGCCGCTGGTCGCCAGCACGGACAGCCACGACTGCGCCAGCATCGGCCGCTACCCGCGGGTCCGGGGCATCCTGGATACCGCGTTCAGCAGGGCTGTGCCGGGATGACGGACTTCCTGCTGGCCATCAAGTCCCTGCTGGTGGCCTTCGTGATCCTCGGAGCGCTTCCGCTGCTGGTCGCGAACTACCAGTTCCTCCTGGTCGGGCTGCACTTCCGGCGGCTGCATTACGCGAAATGCCGGGCCTATTTCCCGCGGACCGCCATCCTCATCCCGGCGTGGAACGAGGCAGCGGTCATCGGCACCTCGATCGACCGGCTCATGCTGCTCGACTACCCACGCGAACGCCTGCGCATCTATGTCGTGGACGACGCCAGCACCGATGACACCCCGCAGGTCGTCTTGGCCAGGGTGGCACAGTACCCGGGGAACGTCGTGCACCTGCGCCGCCACAAGGGTGGCGAGGGCAAGGCCGCAACCCTGAACCACGGCCTGGCGGAGATCCTGTCCGACGGCTGGATGCAGGCCATCCTGATCATGGACTCGGACGTCATCTACGAGCCCAGCTCGCTGCGGCGGATGACCCGGCACCTGGCTGATCCCGAGGTCGGCTCGGTCACCGCCTATATCAAGGAGGGCAGCCGTCCGGGGAACTACATGACCCGGTTCATCGGCTACGAGTACATCACCGCCCAGGCCGCGGCCCGGCGGAGCCAGGAGGTCCTCGGCGTGATCGCCTGCCTGGCGGGAGGCGCGCAGCTGCACTCGCGGGCCAACATCGAGGCGATCGGCGGACAGGTGGACACGGCCACGCTGGCCGAGGACACGGTGACCACGTTCGAGACCCAGAAAGGGGGACGCAAGGTCATCTTCGAGCCGCATGCCACCGTGTGGGCGGAGGAGCCGGGCAGCATCGTCGCGCTGTGGAAGCAGCGGCTGCGCTGGGCCCGCGGCAACGTCCAGGTCACCCGGCGATTCAGGAGCGTCTGGTTCCGGCCCCAGCCCAATAACCGGCTGGGCAGCATCAGCTTCGGCCTCCTCTGGTTCTGCCTGCTGCTGCTGCCGGTGTTCATGGTGCTGGCGTCGGCATCCCTGGTGATCCTGTTCTTCATCGACTACCAGCTCGCCTGGACCGCCTTTCACGTGCTGTGGCTGACCAACGTGATCACGTACATCTTCATCACGTCCTTCGCGCTCGCCATCGACCCCGGTGTCGGGCGGCACACCTGGAAAGAAGCGCTCATTTTCCCGGGCGTGATCAACGTCATCATCCTGCTCGCCGCCATCCTGCCCGGCCCGGCGGCCTGGGTCGGCCACGAGCTCGCCGACGCCGCCGGCGTCGGGGTCACCTACGGCTGGGTGAGGGGCATCGAGCTGTTCACCTATATCTGGCTCTCAGCCTGCATGGGGGTCGCCTTCCTCGGCAAGGTCGCCGAGTCACGCAAGCTTGGCCGCTTCCTCGGGCCGCTGTTCGTGTACATCGGCGGTTACGGGCCCCTGCTGTGCGCGATCACTACCGCCGCCTACATCAAGGAACTCCGGCACGCCGAGGCGATCTGGGACAAGACCGAGAAGACGGGGAAGATGGTGGTGCCGACATGAGCGGGCCGGAGCCGGCCGCCGGTGGCCCGGTGACCGCGGAGCAGGTCCAGGTCTTCGAGGACGAGGTCCGCGACGCGGTCCGCTACGAGCGGGGGCTCGCCATCAAGTGCGTGGCCTGCCTCCTGCTGGTCGCCGTCGTCCTGGCCTTCCGGGTGTACTTCTTCGGCTGAGCCGGCCGCGTCCCGCCGGCCCGCATGCATGAATCCGGGTGTGGAGGGCACTTGGCCGCCATGTCGGCCCAAACCCTCGACCGCCAGCCCCCCCACCACGGGCACGAGCCCGGGCACCGCAGCCTCACCCCGCTGCTCGCGGTGACCGGCGCCGCCTTGGTGTTCACGGTCCTGCTCGTCCTGGTCCGCCTGCAGTGGCGCCCCCTGGAGTCCGTCGACCACGGCGCCGCCGCCCGGATCAACGGGCTCGTCGCCGGGCACGCCGCTCTTGTCTCGGTGGTGAAGGCGGTCACCTGGCTGGGCAGCGACGGCGTGCTGTGGACGGTGATCGGGGTCTCGGCGGTCTTCCTGGCCTTCCGGCGCCGCTGGCGCCTGGTCCTGTACCTACTGGTCACCGGCGCGGGCGCGCTGGTCATGGACCCGATCCTGAAGGACCTCGTCGGCCGGCTGCGCCCGGTGGTGGCGCACCCGATCGCGCATGGCGGCGGGAACAGCTTCCCCAGCGGCCACTCGCTCGGCTCGATCGTCTGCTACGGAGCGGTGCTGCTGGTCTTCACGCCTATGACCCGCGGCCGCTGGCGGACCGCGCTGCGCGCCGTGATTGTCACGCTGGTCGCGCTGATCGGGATCAGCCGGATCCTGCTCGGCGTGCACTACCTGTCGGATGTGCTCGGCGGCTGGACCCTGGGCATCACCTGGCTCGGCCTCACCGCGTTCGCGTTCGAACTGACCCGGCGGGCCGAAGACCAGCCCGTCACCGACCCGCTGGCCGAGGGACTGGAACCTGAGGCCCGCAACGATCTCGACCGAGCTCATAGCAACCCAGCCCAGCCGGAGACCCCCGTGAACAGATCCGCTGCCCGTTCCCATGCCCGTATCGCCGCCGGAGTCGTAGTCGCCTGGGTGCTGATCCTCGGCGTCATCGTCGGCTTCGGCGAGCTGGTCGTGAAGTACAGCCACAACAAATGGCTGGGGGACACGGCGATCCCGCGCTGGTTCGCCGCGCACCGCACGCCGACCCTCAACCAGTGGAGTAACGACGTCAGCGTGGCCTGCGCCACGACCGGGATCCTCATCGTGGCCGTCGCCGCGTGCGTGATCTTCCTGGCCGTCACCCGGCACTGGCGGCCGGTCATCTTCATCGCGGTCGTGATGTTCGGCGAGCTGGCCGCGTTCCTCGCCGCGGCCGCGGTGGTCAAGCGGCCCCGGCCCTACGTGCACCACCTCGACCACCACCTCCCCACCTCGGCCTACCCATCGGGCCACGTGGCCGCCACCACCTGCCTCTACGTCGCGATCGCCATCCTGGTCATGGGACACACCAGGGGCTGGTGGCGGTGGCTGTTCGTGGCCCTGGCGGTCGTGATGCCGGTAGCCATCGCGCTGTCCCGGATGTACCGCGGCGAGCACCACCCGACCGACGTGCTCGGCAGCCTGATCTTCGCCGCGCTGTGGCTGACCGCGACGACGCTGCTGATCAAGCCGAACGCGGAACTGCCCAGCCGGTCGCCGGGGACGGTGGGCGCGAAGGTCCGCTCATTCACCGGGCGGGCGGTTTCGCGGGCCTAGGACCGGGCAGCCGCACGGTAACAACCTTGAAGGAGGTGTTCCATGACCGATTCCGAGGACGCCCGGCGCGTCGAGATCAAGGACGGCGATGAGACCGTGGCCGCGGCCGAGGTCTCGCAGCGGCCGGGCGGGACCACCCGCGCGTCGCTGCACGCCACATCCGGGCACGTCGCCCCTGGTCACCGGGCTGACCTGGTGGACGCGGTCGTGGACCTGCCCGAGGTTCAGGCGAGCAGCCGCCTGGAGGCCACGATCCCGCTCGGTGACGCCGAGACCCTGGACCGCCTGCGGGAGCGGACCGAGGAGACGGCCAGCCGGGCGGCGGGCTCCACCGCGCTGGTGGACGCGAGCCTGCCGGGCGACAAAGACCGCCGCAACGAAGACCCCGCCCGCCAGCCCGGCCGGGACCCAGCTGTAGACCAGCCGCCGGACGGGGAAACACCAGGAGCGTAAGCCCGGGTGACCATCAGGATCGGGACGTCGGGGTGGAGCTATGCCCACTGGGAGCCGGAGCTGTACCCGCCCGGGCTGCCCGCCGCCGCCCGGCTCGACCGCTACGCGGCCACGTTCGGCACGGCCGAGCTGAACAGCAGCTTCTACCGCTGGCCCCGGCCCGATACGTTCCGTTATTGGAGAAAGAAATTGCCTGCGGGGTTCTGCCTGTCCGTCAAGGCGCCCCGCGGGCTGACCCACGGGCGGAAACTGTATGGCCCGGAAACCTGGCTCCGGCGGATCGGCGCGGGCTGGCACGAGCTGGGCGATAAACGGGCCGTGCTGCTGGCCCAGCTCGGCCCGGCCCAGGCCCGCGACGACGCGCGGCTGGCCTATTTCCTGTCGCTGGTCCCAGAATGGATGCGGGTCGCGGTCGAGTTCCGCCATTCCAGCTGGCATTGCGAGGAGGTCTTCGCCCTGCTGGAAGCGCACCGGGCGGCTTATTGCGTGATGAGCGGCGCGCACCTGCCGTGCGTTCTGCGGGCCACTGCGGAGTTCGTCTATGTGCGGCTGCACGGCCCTGATCACCAGCATCTGTACGCGGGCTCCTATAACGGCGCCGATCTGTCCTGGTGGGCGGCCCGGATCCGGGAATGGGACGCGGCCGGCCGCGACGTTTTCGCCTACTTCAACAACGACGGCCAGGCGAATGCCGTGCGGGATGCCCGCGCGTTGCGCCAGGTGCTGGGCCAGCAGGCGGCCTGGTGAATGTTCCCGGCGCGCGGCCGGGAACATTAACCGGGCCGCTAGCATTTAATATTTGTGACCCTCACCGACCTTCTCCCGGCTGACCCTGCGCCCGACGCGGTCTTCGACGCGTTCGCCGGCTGGGCCAAGGAGCAGGGGCTGGCTCTCTACCCGCACCAGGAAGAGGCCCTCATCGAGGTGGTGTCCGGGGCCAACGTTATCCTGTCCACCCCGACCGGCTCAGGCAAGAGCCTGGTCGCTACCGGCGCTCACTTCGCGGCGCTCGCCGAGGGGCGCCGGTCTTTCTACACCGCGCCGATCAAGGCCCTGGTGTCGGAGAAATTCTTCGCGCTGTGCGCCGCGTTCGGCCCGGCCAGCGTCGGCATGATGACCGGCGACGCCAGCGTCAACGCCGCCGCGCCCATCATCTGCTGCACCGCCGAGGTGCTGGCCAGCATCGCGCTGCGGGACGGCGCCGACGCCGACGTCGGCCAGGTGGTGATGGACGAGTTCCACTTCTACGCCGACCCCGACCGGGGCTGGGCCTGGCAGGTGCCGATCATCGAGCTGCCCCGGGTCCAGTTCGTGCTGATGTCGGCGACCCTGGGCGACGTCACCCGGTTCGAGGCCGACCTGACCCGGCGTACCGGGCGGCCGACCGCGGTCGTCCAGTCCGCCGAACGCCCGGTGCCGCTCACCTACAGCTACGTGACCACCCCGCTGCACGAGACCCTGGAAGAGCTGCTCAGCACCCACCAGGCCCCTATCTACGTGGTCCACTTCACCCAGGCCGCCGCCCTGGAGCAGGCCCAGGCGCTGATGAGCGTGAACGTCTGCACCCGCGCGGAGAAGGACGAGATCGCCGCGCTGATCGGCGGCTTCCGGTTCACCGCCGGGTTCGGGAAGACCCTGTCCCGGCTGGTCCGGCACGGGATCGGCGTCCATCACGCCGGGATGCTGCCCAAGTACCGGCGGCTGGTGGAGACCCTGGCCCAGGCTGGGCTGCTGAAGGTCATCTGCGGCACCGACACCCTCGGCGTCGGGATCAACGTGCCGATCCGCACGGTCCTGTTCACCGCCATGTCCAAGTACGACGGGTCGAAGACCCGGCTGCTCCAGGCCCGTGAGTTCCACCAGATCGCGGGCCGGGCCGGCCGGGCGGGCTTCGACACCATCGGCCGGGTGGTGGTGCAGGCCCCCGAGCACGTGGTGGAGAACGAGCGCCTGCTGGCCAAGGCGGGCGACGACCCGAAGAAGCGGCGCAAGGTGGTCCGCAAGAAGCCGCCGGAGGGGTTCATCGCCTGGGGGCAGCCGACCTACGAGCGGCTGGTCGCCGCCGACCCCGAGCCGCTCACGTCCAGCTTCAAGGTCACCCACGCCATGCTGCTGAACGTGATCAGCCGGCCGGGTGACGCGTTCACCGCGATGCGGCACCTGCTGACCGACAACCACGAGGACCGGGCCGCCCAGCGCCGGCACATCCACCAGGCCATCGCCATCTACCGGGCGCTGCGGGCCGGGGGAGTGGTGGAAGAGCTGGACGAGCCGGACGCTGACGGGCGCCGGGCGCGGCTCACCGTGGACCTCCAGTTCGACTTCGCGCTGAACCAGCCGCTGTCCCCGCTGGCCCTGGCCGCGATCGAACTCCTGGACCGCGAGTCGCCCAGTTACCCGCTCGATGTGGTCTCCATCATCGAATCGACCCTGGACAACCCCCGGACGGTGATCTCCGCCCAGCTGTTCAAGGCCCGCGGTGAGGCGGTCGCGCAGATGAAGGCCGACGGCGTCGACTACGACACCCGGATGGACCTGCTGGACTCGGTCACTCATCCGAAGCCGCTGGCCGACCTGCTCGAGGCCGCGTACGACATGTACCGCCGGGGCCATCCGTGGGTCGCCGACTACGCGTTCGCCCCCAAGTCCGTGGTGCGCGACATGTACGAGCGGGCCATGACGTTCGTGGAGTACGTCGGTTTCTACGGCTTGTCCCGCTCGGAGGGCCTGGTGCTGCGCTACCTGGCCGACGCGTACAAGGCGCTGCGGAACACCGTCCCGGACGAGGCCAAGACGGAGGAACTCACCGACCTTATCGAGTGGCTCGGTGAGCTGGTCCGCCAGGTCGACTCCAGCCTGCTGGATGAGTGGGAGCAGCTGCGTGACCCGTCCGGCGTCCTGGTCAGCCAGGTGGAGACGGGGCCGCCGGCGGTGACCCGCAACGTCCGCGCCTTCCGGGTCCTGGTCCGCAACGCGCTGTTCCGCCGGGCCGAGCTGGCCGCGCTCGGCCACTACGCCGAACTCGGCGAGCTGGACTCCGGCGACGGCTGGGACGCCGACGCGTGGGAGGCGGCGATCGAGCCGTACTTCGATGTGCACGACGAGATCGGCACCGGGCCGGACGCCCGCGGGCCGGCCCTCCTCATCCTCGAGGAGGGCCCGCAGGCCTGGACGCTCCGGCAGATCTTCGACGACCCGGCCGGGGACCACGACTGGGGCATCTCGGCCGAGGTAGACCTGGCCGCCTCCGGGGAGGCCGGCCACGCGGTGCTGCGGATCACGGACGTGGGCCAGCTCTAGGCTCAGCTACCTGGAGCCTCCGGCCGGCCCGAACGCCCCGGCCAGCCCGCTCACCGCGGCGCCGATCAGCCGCTCGAGGTCGGGATCGGCGCCGGCCAGCCACTGCTCGCAGGCCGCCACGGACAGGCCCTGGACCGCGTAGCCCAGGGTGACCGGGAGCAGCGAGTCGGGCGGCTGCCCGGTCCGCTGGGCCACGAACTCCGCGATCACCTGCCGCCAGGCGGCGTAACGCAGCGTGGAGTGGGCCTGTAACGCGGGTACCCGCAGGATCAGCTCCAGCCGCCGGCGCTGCCAGGCCTCCTCGCCCGGCCCGGCCTCGTGGAAGCTGATGACGCCGAGCCGGATCGCCTCGGCCAGCGAGGTCTGCGGCGGGCAGCCCGCCAGGCGGGCGCGCATCCGCTCCAGCCGTTCCTCGAATCCGCCCCAGGGCACGTCGTTCTTCGAGGCGAAGTACCGGAAGAACGTGCGCCACCCGATGCCGGCCGCGCGGGCGATGTCCCCGATCGTGGTCCCTGCGAAGCCCTGCCGGTCGAACAACCCGAACGCCACCTGCTCAAGCTCGGCGCGTGTGGTGATCCGCCTGCGGCCGACGGGCGCGGGAGAACTGTCCCGCGACACCTGACCATCACCCCTTCTCGTGTCGCCGCTGTCCGCCGCCCGCTCACGACTTCCCCGTAGCGCTGGCCGCTCGCACCGCGGGTCCCGCGCGGTGCTCCCCGTCCCCTAATTCCCGATGCCCTGATTCCCCAGGCCCAGGGCACGTGTGCCGCCAGCGAGACGAGCATCCCACGACCGGGGGCGGGATGCGGCAAATCGGGCGCAGCGGCGGCGACACGCGGACGGGACCGGGATCACCGAGGATGTCGCAACGGTCCGGCATTATGGCGAGCGTCACGATCCCACCGATCCGCCGGCCCGGCCGGCGCGGGCCAGCCAGCACGACCGGCTAACACGGGGGAGTTCACGGCGGTGCGATGCGACTGATCCACACCTCGGACTGGCATCTGGGACGCACGCTGCACGGCGAGAACCTGCTGCCCTACCAGGACGGCTTCCTGCGCTGGCTGCTCGACGAGGCGGTCCGCCAGCGGGCCGGTGCCGTCGTGGTCGCCGGGGACATTTACGACCGCGCCGTCCCGCCGCTCGACGCCGTCCGGCTGCTCGACGCGGTCCTGCTGCGCTTTGCCCAGGCTGGCATCCCGGTGATCCTGACCAGCGGGAATCATGACTCTGCCGTCCGGCTGGGCTTTGGCGCCGGCCTCAGCGAGGCGGCCGGGATCCACCTGCGTACCTCGGTGGGCGACCTGGCCCGGCCGGTGCTGCTGGCGGACGAGCATGGCCCGGTGGCCGTCTACGGCGTCCCCTACCTGCTGCCCGATGCGGTCATGGCGGAACTCGGCGTCCGGACCCGGACGCACCAGGCGGTGCTGGCCGAGGCGGCCCGGCTGATCAGGGCGGACGCCGCCACCCGTGGCATCGCCCGCACCGTGGTCGCCGCGCATGCCTTCGTCACCGGCGGGCAGCCCGCCGAATCCGAACGCGACATCCGGGTCGGCGGCGTGGCGGACGTGCCGGCCGCCGTGTTCGCCGGGTTCAGCTACGTGGCTCTCGGCCACCTGCACGGCGCGCAGCGGGCCGGGCCGGACCCGGAGATCCGGTACTCCGGCTCGCCACTGGCGTTCTCGTTCTCCGAGAAGGACCACGTCAAGTCGGTCACGCTGGCCGAGATTGACGCGGCGGGCCAGGTGCGCACCACCCTGCTGCCTGCGCCCGTGCCCCGGCCGCTGCGGGAGGTGCGCGGTACCCTCGACAATCTGCTGGCCCGTGCTGACAAACACGGGGCTGACCAGCACGGGGCGGACTCTGGTCTGGCTGATCTGGCCGGCGCCTGGGTCAAGGTGGTGCTGACCGACACCGTGCGGCCTTCCGCCCCGATGGAGCGGCTCCGCGAGAAGTGGCCGCACACACTGATCCTGGACTTCGCGCCAGAGGGGCAGCTGACCAGCTCCGACGCCGACCTGGAGCGGCTGGCCTCGGCAACCGACCCGGTCGAGATCTGCTGCATGTTCGTGGACTTCACCAGCGGCGGCCCGGCCGACGGCGCGCACCGCGCGGTGCTCCGCGCCGCTGTCGAGGCGGCGCAGCACGCCGAATCGGCCGCCTGATGCGGCTGCACAGCCTCGAGCTGACCGCGTTCGGCCCGTACGCCCGTGCGCAGCGGATCGACTTCGGCCGGCTGTCCAGCAGCGGCCTGTTCCTGCTGGAAGGGCCGACCGGGGCAGGCAAGACCACCATCCTGGACGCCATCA
>Ga0208717_1000348_pt1 | contig 16342 bp, 11 predicted proteins | sample NGESurF53shallow_FD_184489 | JGI IMG/M metagenome (GOLD analysis project Ga0208717, IMG submission 184489) | Arctic peat soil microbial communities from Barrow, Alaska - NGEE Surface sample F53-3 shallow (SPAdes) | ecosystem: Environmental > Terrestrial > Soil > Wetlands > Peat ... | reverse complement strand
CGTAAAGTCAGCTTTAATTATAAATTACCTGGGGCAGGGAGCATGGCTTTTATCCAATCACACAGGCAAAACTTTTACTAAAGATATCATCGATAAAGGCTTTAATCCTTTCTACGGCATTATGCCTGAAAGTTTCAAAATTATAGGAATTGTAGTTGCCACAGTGGCAGCTATAATCGCCAGCCAGGCGTTAATAAGCGGTTCGTTTACGCTTATCAGTGAGAGCATGCGTTTGAATCTTTGGCCCAAAATGAAAATTAATTATCCTACTGAAGAAAGAGGCCAGTTATTTATTCCCGGCATAAATACCGTTTTGTTTATAGGATGCGTAGGCATCACACTTTATTTCAGAACGTCATCCAATATGGAAGCGGCTTATGGGCTTGCCATTACGCTTTGTATGCTTGCTACTTCTATCCTGTTTGCCAATTTTCTTGTGTCCCGACGAACTTCTAAATTTTTTATATACTTATATCTTATAGTTTATCTCACTATTGAACTGGGTTTTCTATTTGCAAACCTTAATAAGTTTCCACATGGTGGCTTTGTTACCTTGATTGTGGGCGGCGCACTTTTTTCCATAATGTATGTATGGTTCAGGGCACGGAAGGTGAAAAACCGTTATGTAGAGTTTGTACGCCTTGAGCAGTATCTGCCCACGATACAGGAACTTAGCAACGACCATTCTATTCCGAAATATGCTACACACCTGGTTTATTTAACCAGCGCTAACAATCCAAAAGAAATTGAGCATAAAATAATTTATTCTATTTTAAACAGGAAGCCTAAGCGGGCAGACATTTACTGGTTCGTGCATGTGGATACACAGGACGACCCTTATACCTGTGAGTATTCTGTTGAAACCATAATTCCCAATGAAATAATACGGGTTGAATTCCGGCTCGGGTTTAGGGTGGAACCCCGGATAAATTTAATGTTCAGGAAAGTGGTGGAAGATATGGTAAATAATAAGGAAGTAAATATTACCAGCCGCTACGAAAGCCTGCAGCGCAATAATGTAGTTGGAGACTTCCAGTTTATTGTAATGGAAAAATTCTTATCGCAAGACAATGAATTACCCTTCTTCGAAAAACTAATTATGAAATTGTACTTCTGGGTAAAAGAGATCAGTTTAAGCGAAGAAAGAGGTTTTGGGCTTGAACAAAATAATGTAACGGTGGAAAAATTTCCTCTTATAGTTGCTCCTGTAAACAAATTAAAACTAAGCCGCACATTTAATGATGAAAAGTAATACGTAAGCAATACGCAATAGACAATCGGTAATAAACAAATCAGGTTTCTATTATTTAATCTGTTTTAAAATTTCCTGTACATTGCTTTCGGTTAATTGTCAATTGCTTGTTGCACAATTGCCCATTCATCCATCGCCAATTGTTAATTATTTTGTCTTCAACTTTAGTTTATATTGTATCCGGCTATGTACTCCTTATCATAATTATTTATCTTATCCAGGAAAGATTAATTTTTAAACCCGAAAAATTAGAACAGGATTTTCGTTATAAATACGATGCTCCGTTTAAAGAATTATTTATTGATGTTGAGCCGGGTGTAAGAATTAATGGAATCCATTTTTATGTAAAAGATCCGCTCGGGCTTATACTTTACTTTCATGGCAATACAAGAAGCATAAAAGGTTGGGCAAGGTATGCCAAAGACTTCTACAGGTACAACTACGATGTGGTGCTGGTAGACTACAGGGGTTTTGGAAAAAGCACAGGTAAGCGTGGTGAAAAAGCAATGTTCAAAGATATGCAGGTTGTGTATGATTATCTTTCGGTACAATACCACGAAAACCAGATTATTATTTATGGAAGAAGTCTCGGCAGCGGATTTGCGTCTAAGCTTGCCAGTGATAACTCGCCAAGGTATTTAATTCTCGATGCACCGTTTTATAGTTTCGAAAAAGCCGTGCAACGCTTTATACCTATTTTGCCAATAAAATATGTATTGCGTTTCCGGTTACATACTGATAAATGGATACGAAAAGTAAATTGCCATACCTATATTCTTCATGGCACAAAAGATTGGCTTATTCCCATAAAACATAGCGAACATCTTCAAAAACTAAATCCAAATAAAATAACATTAATAAGAATTGAAGGCGGAGGGCATAATAACCTTCCATCATTTCCAGAATATCATAATTTCATAAGAGATATTTTAGCGCCTTAACTTGTTTATGTTATGACGGTTTTATAGAAAAATTAATAATGAAAAAAGATAAGACTACAAGAACACCAAAGCAAAAATTTCTTAGATGGACAAGAATCATCATTTTTATTTATGGATCGGCAGGCATTGCATTATATTACCTCCAGGAGAAATTATTGCTTCGTTCAACACCGCTTTCTGCTGATTACCAGTTTAAATTTAATGTTCCATTTAAAGAAGTAAATATTTCTTTAAATGCCACTGACAACCTCAACCTTGTTCAATTTCTTCCCCAAGATTCAACACGCAAGGGCGTTGTACTCTATTTTCACGGCAACCGGGAAAATATAAACCACTATGCAGAATACGCTGTCAATTTTACAAAGCACGACTATGAAGTATGGATGGTTGATTATCCTGGTTATGGAAAAACTACCGGTAAGTTTACGGAAGAGAATGTGTATAGCCAGGCGAGGGAAGTTTATAAACTCGCTAATACAAAATTTGGAGCCGATAGTATTATCGTGTATGGTAAGTCGTTAGGTTCAGGAATTGCGGCCTGGCTTGCATCAAGAAAACCGACTAAGCGTCTTATATTAGAAACTCCGTATTACAGCATTCCTGATCTTTTCAATCATTATGCGCCAATATATCCGGTTGAATCGTTATCGAAATTTAAGTTTCCCACCGACGAATATCTTAAAGATGTAAAAGTTCCTGTTACAATTTTTCATGGCACAGATGATTGGATTATTCCGTACAGCCATGCTTCGAAGCTTAAGCAGGTTTTAAAACCAGGAGATGAATTTATTACAATTGATAAAGGTTCACATAATGACCTTAATGGTTTTTCATTATTTCATAAGAAACTGGATTCTGTTTTATCCCTTTAGCTATCACTTTACTTTAAAGGCAACAAAATAATAATTATTAGCAGCGCCCAAAAGTTCGAGATTAAAATAATAAGAATTAACAAACTGGTGATAAGCCATAAATTCGTGGGTAGGCACTACAAATTCATCAAAGAAAATAATATCATCTTTCTTTAAAAATGGCGCCAGGCTGGTTAAGACAAAGAGTGTAGCAGTGTATAAATCCGCATCAAGCATGATAACGTTCTTCTTGCTATTATCGAATGTTTTTAAAAATAAAGGAAGTGTTTGTTGAAATAATCCCTGGTAAAATTTTCCGCGGTTATCCTTTACCGTTGGCATATTGTTGCTGTTGGCAAAAGTTCCTTTTTTATAAGGACCAAAATCTTCCGGTAAACCAGTGAAGGTATCAAAGCCATAAAAGCAAGAAGCAGGGTGATTATTTTCTGTCATCCACCAGTTAAATGAGTAACCATCGGCTACGCCAAATTCGAGATAGTTAATATCAAGACTTAGGATTTCATTTTTGAAAATATATCTATAAAGATCGTATCGTCTATTATAATCCCATTTGCATGGAAAATCATTGAAAGAAATTTTTTTATTGTCGTCAGCCCATTTGGAAAGCTTCGTCATCCACAACTGCTGCTGCCACAAGCCGATAGCCCACGAAAATAAGACATGCAGCCTAAGCCTTATAAAAGTTGTTTTGAGAAAACGTATTATAGTAAACTTCATGGAGCAAATATAGTTTTCTATATTTCTTTTAGTACAGCCATTGTTGATGATACGGACAATTTATATTCACCTCCAATTTTCAATGCATAATTTTCTTTATCATGGCTTACAGGAAAATTGAAACAAACAGGATAATCATATTCTTTCACAACATCTCTTATCACTTCATTTACAGATTGGCCGAATGGTATTGCGGTATCTTTCATATCCGTAAACTTTCCTACAATTAAAGCGGCAAGATTATCAAGTTTACCACTTCGTTTTAGCTGGTACATCATTCTATCAACATTGTAAATATATTCGCCTATATCTTCAATAAACAAAATTTTATTTTTGGTTTTTATTTCTGATGAAGTTCCGGTAAGATGAGCAAGCAGCGATAAATTTCCACCAACCAAAATACCTGACGCTTTACCTTTTTTATTAAATCCATCTCCCGGACCCACATAGGTAGCCTTTCGGCCTATCAGCACATCATGCAGGCTTTGAATATATTGGTTTTTATTTTCACCATCATTAAATGCTGCAGCCATCGGTGCATGCAACGAAGCAATTTTATATTTCGAAAAAATGTGCGTTTGTATAACTGTGATATCACTATAACCAATAATCCATTTAGGATGCAGCTTAAATTTTTTAAAACTGAGTTTATCAATAATTCTTCCCATTCCATAACCGCCCCTTGCACAAAAGATGGCCTTTATGTTTTCATCATCCATCATTTGCTGAAGGTCAGCAAGTCTTTCCTCATCAGTACCCGAAAAATAATTAAACTGGTGGCCCAGCGTTTTTCCCGGCGATATATGAAATCCCCATCCTGTAAATGTTTCAATAGCAGTTACCGCTTTTTCATAAGGCATATACCCGGAAGGACATAACATTCCGATGGTATCGCCTGTTTTTAAATATGGAGGAATGATGATCAAGATTTATATTTTTTTATCAAACTTCTTTAAGCGTAACCGAATTACCGGCTACTTCAAGCCTATGTTTCATTCCGCATTTTAATGCATAATTTTCTTTCTGATGTCCTACAGGAAAATCAAAACAAACAGGATAGTTATATTCTTTCACTTTTTCAAGAATCATTTCATATACGGTTTCCCCAAAATCTTCTCCCGGATCATCAGGCTTTATTTTAACGAAACCTCCTACAATCAATGCCTTCAATTTATCAAACTTTCCACTTCGCTTTAAGTTCCACAGCATCCTGTCAAGGTTGTACAAATATTCTTCCACTTCTTCAATAAACAAAATTTTATCATCAGTATCTATATCAGATATTGAAGCCGCCAAATTTTCTAATATAGATAAGTTACCACCGACCATTATTCCTTCAGCATTTCCTAACCTGTTAAAACTATTTGGCACAGCAGCATATTGCATCGTTTCGCCAACTAAACATTTTCTAATAGAATCTATGGAGGCTATTTGCTGCGGTGTTGTACTTTCCCGCTCAGATGGAAAGCTGTTGCACATTTTAGAATGTATAGTTGCAATTCCAAAGTTTTTATTAATGTGCGAATGAAAAACAGTTGCATCACTGAAACCAATTATCCATTTAGGATGCTTTACGAATTTTGTAAAATTAATATCGTCAATAATTCTAACTGCTCCGTAGCCGCCACGGCCCAGCATCACCGCCTTTACAGATTCATCGTCAATCATCTTTTGAAAATCTTTTGCACGCTGCGCATCGTTTCCTGCAAATGTAAAATCGCGGGCTCCAACGGTATCGCCTACACGAATATCAAAACCCCACTCTTTCATTTTATTTACTGCAGGCTGAATTTCTTCAATAGTAATATAACCTGAAGGACATGTTATTCCAATAGTATCTCCCGGTTTTAAATACGGCGGAATTTTTAAATTCTCATTTTCATTGAAACCGGAAAATACTTTTAAGCCGGGCTTTCCTTTTGCAATTACGGCAAGAGATGCCGTCAGCGGAACAACAGATGAAATAAATTTCTTACGGTTCATGAATATACCTATAACAGAATTTAAAATTACAACTCAAAGCCCAACCCTGCTTTGAGCGCCTTTTCATATTTCGCCAAATCGAATTTATAATAAAAAGGTGCTTTATGCGCCACGCCTTTTTTTGTTTCATTCAATCTTTTCAAAATACCGGTTGTCTCTATTTTACGTTGAAAATTTCTCCTGTCTAATTTTTTATTCAGAATAGTTTCATACAATTTTTGCAGTTCGGGCATCGTAAATTTCTTTGATAAAAGATTGTATCCAACCGGGCGAAAATTAAGTTCTAATCTTAAATTGTCCAGGGCTATGTCGAGTATTTTTTTGTGATCAAGTATTAATTCCGGAATTTCAGAAATTGCAAACCATTCGCATGCATCAGAAATATTATCCGGAACAGGAGTAACTTTTGTAAAATCAACGAGGGCCGAATATCCAACCGTAATAAATCTTTCGAACATCCAGCTTTTTTCAGCAGTCATCCCAATATTTTTCAAAAACTGTTGATTAATTTTTTTAGTAGATCTGTCAGGGTCGCTGAATACATAAAACTGGTGCAGGTATATCTCATCAAGGCCTGTCCTCATTTTGAGGATACGTTCGGCCGATTGATCCATGTGTTCATCTTTTAGTATAAAGCCACCGGGCAAAGCCCATTTATTCGCGTAACCAGCTTTAAGCAACAATACTTTCAGTTCATTATTATGGAATCCAAAAATTACACAATCCACCGAAATATGCCTCATATAAATTTCATGCCCGTGAAAATAATGCGCTCTTATTTCTTCTTTCAAACTCATATATAAAAATAGTTAGTAGCAGTCATATAAAATAAAAAGATTACAATTCGAAAATAAATTTTACATTGCGTCATTATAACGCAATGAAAAAATAGAAAAATATTATGAAAAATGCGATCGCTTGTATTGTAACGATGCTGAATATTCTGTGTCTCTCAGCGCAAACGAATTACCAGTCGACAGCTAAAGAGATGATTCGGAAAATGACACTGGAAGAAAAGGCAACCTTGGTTTCAGGAAAAGGAATGAAATTACCTGGCATGAACGGTCAACCTGCCGGCTCAGTAGTAGGTGCTACAGAAGACAAAGTACCCGGGGCAGCCGGAACTACCTTTGCCGTACCCCGACTTGGCATTCCTACTCTTGTGCTCTCCGATGGACCGGCAGGTGTGAGAATTGATTCTGTCAGGAAAGGTAATAGTTCACGAACTTACTATGCTACCGCATGGCCGGTAGCTACCCTGCTGGCTTCTACATGGGATACCGCTATGATTAAAAAAATGGGAGTTGCCTTTGGAAACGAAATCCATGATTACGGGGTCGACATAATACTGGCACCGGCATTAAACATTCAGCGCAATCCTTTAGGCGGAAGAAATTTTGAATACTATTCTGAAGATCCTGTGGTTTCAGGCAATATGGCCGCGGCCCTTGTAAACTCTATTCAATCCGTTGGCGTGGGCACATCCATCAAGCATTTTGTGGCAAACAATGCAGAAACAAACAGGTATACCAGCAATAGTATATTAAGTGAAAGGACCTTAAGGGAAATTTATTTAAAAGGATTTGAAATCGCGGTAAAAAAATCAAATCCATGGACCATCATGAGTTCTTACAATAAAATAAATGGCACCTATGCCTCAGAAAACTATGATTTGCTAACAACTATTTTAAGAAAAGAATGGGGATTTAAAGGCCTCGTAATGACCGATTGGGACTTTATAGATGGCAAAGATCATGTTGTTCAGATGAAAGCAGGCAATGATCTGCTGATGCCGGGAACTCCCAATCAAACCAAGGCAATTATTGAAGCAGTAAAAAACGGAAAGTTGGATGAAAATATTTTGAATGAAAACTGCGAAAGAATTTTAAATATCATTTTTCAATCCCCCGCCTACAAAAATTATAAATTCTCTGACAATCCTGACCTTAAGCAACATGCGCAAATTTCTAAAACAGTTGCTGAAGATGGTATGGTACTATTAAAAAATAATGAAGATGCGCTTCCTTTTAAAAAGGATGACCATACAATTGCATTGTTCGGAATTAACGGATATGAACTAATAGCCGGTGGGACAGGAAGTGGAGACGTGAATAAAGCTTATACCATTTCATTGGAACGAGGTTTAGACAACGCAGGTTATAAAGTTGATGCTGATGTAAGAAATATGTATACAAGTTATCTAAGTGATGAACATGCAAAGCATCCGAAAAAAAGCTTTTTCCAAGAGCTCATGAACCCGACGCCTCCAATTAAGGACTACATGCCAGCCGAGGATCTTATCAACAAGGCAGCTGTTTCCGGAGACATTGCAGTTATTTCAATCGGACGGAATTCAGGGGAGACAAGGGACCGGAAATTGGAGGATGATTTTAATTTGTCAGATACAGAAAGGACGCTTATAAAGAATGTATCAAATGCTTTTCATGCACAACATAAAAAAGTGGTTGTAGTTTTAAATATAGGAGGTGTAATAGAAGCTGCAAGTTGGAGAGACGATCCGGACGCGATTTTGTTGGCATGGCAGCCCGGTCAGGAGGGCGGAAATGCTATTACTGACTTGTTAAGTGGAAAAGTAAATCCATCAGGTAAGCTTGCAGTTACATTTCCTGTAAAGTATGATGATGTTCCCTCGGCCAAGACTTTCCCTGGGAAAGAATTTCCTGCCCAGGCAACCACAGATATGATGGGTATGAAACAAATTCCAACTGAAGTAAGCTATAATGAAGGAATTTATGTAGGATACAGATATTATAATACATACCATGTAAAACCTGCTTATGAATTTGGTTATGGTTTATCATACTCAAAGTTTACTTACGGAAATATGAAATTAAGTTCATCAACTTTTAATAAAAATATAACCGCGACACTTGCCATTACCAACAATGAAAAGGTGCCTGGCAAAGAAGTTGCTGAAATATACATAAGTGCACCATCAACAAATCTTGACAAACCATCCGAAGAATTGAAAGCATTTGCAAAAACAAAATTGCTAAAACCTGGTGAATCACAAACGCTAACATTCAATATTACCGCGGCAGATCTTGCATCGTTTTATACTAACAAAGAAGCATGGATTGCAGATGCAGGAAAATATACACTTAAAGTGGGTGCTTCATCTACAGACATTAGACTAAGCGCTGATTTTAATTTACCAACCGATATGGTAGTTGAAAAAGTACACAAAGCTTTAGCACCGCAGGTTGATATCAATGAATTAAAAGGCAACTAATCTGATTAAAAAAAATATTCGCAAAACTCCCTGTAGCAGCAGGGAGTTTTGTTTGTTTGGGCATTGAAATCCTTTACGGTATTTTTGCAAACCATAAAATTTGGATGTTTGGTAAAGAATTATGAAAGAATTTAAGCGATACTTAATAACGGCAGCGCTTCCTTATGCAAATGGGCCAAACCATATCGGCCATTTGGCAGGTTGTTATCTTCCTGCGGATATATATGTCCGTTATCTCAGGGCAAAAAAGCTGGACGTAAAATTTGTTAGCGGAACCGATGAACATGGTGTGCCTATTACCATCAGGGCTATGAAAGAAAATATTACGCCACAGCAGGTAGTTGATAAATATCACAAAATTATCAAGGATAGTTTTGAGGAAATGGGCATTTCTTTTGATATTTTTTCACGCACATCAAATGCAGTTCATCATAAAACTGCATCCGACTTTTTTTTAAATCTTTATGAAAAGGGCCTTTTTGAAGAAAAAGAAACAGAACAATTTTATGATGAAGAAAAGCAAACATTTCTGGCTGACAGGTATATCACCGGCACCTGTCCTGTATGCGGTTACCCAAATGCTTATGGTGACCAATGTGAAAATTGCGGCACTTCTTTAAGCCCCGAAATATTAATAGATCCAAAAAGCACTTTAAGCGATGCTATTCCCGTAAAAAGAAAAACTACACATTGGTATTTCCCTTTACAAAATTATGAGCCTTTCTTACGTCAATACATACTCGAAGATCATAAAGAATGGAAAAACAATGTATATGGTCAGTGCAAAAGCTGGCTCGATAAAGGTTTGCAGCCCCGGGCCATGACCCGAGACAGTAATTGGGGCATTAAGGTTCCGAGCCCCCCGGCCCCCGAAGGAGGAGGAGGAAAAGTTCTATACGTTTGGTTCGATGCTCCTATAGGCTATATTTCTGCAACAAAAGAATTGACCGAAGACTGGGCAGATTATTGGTGCAAAGAGGATACTAAACTGGTACATTTTATCGGAAAAGATAACATTGTTTTTCATTGCATTATTTTTCCTTCAATGCTAAAGGCACATGGTGATTTTGTTTTGCCAGATAACGTTCCTGCAAACGAGTTTTTAAATATAGAAGGACAAAAAGTTTCTACCAGCCGCAACTGGGCTGTATGGGTTGATGAATATTTAAAAGACTTTCCACGACAGCAGGATGTAATGCGATATGTTTTATGCGCCAATGCGCCAGAAACTAAAGACAATGATTTTACCTGGAAAGATTTCCAGGATAGAAACAACAGTGAGCTTGTTGCCATCTTTGGAAATTTTGTAAACAGAACATTTGTGCTGATGCATAAATTATGCAACGGGAAAGTTCCACCATTGCATGCTGACATTATAAATGATACGGATAAAAAAATGGTGGCAGAGTTTGAGCAAGCCAAAATTAAAGTAGAGAATTTATTAGAGCAATTCAAATTCCGTGATGCATTATTTGAAGTAATTGATTTGGCAAGAAAGGGTAATAAATATTTGCAGGATAAGCAACCATGGATAGTTGCAAAGAAGACTAACGCAGATGGACAGCCGACAATGGAAGCACAAGCATCGATTGATAATTGCCTTCATGTTTGTTTGCAACTCTGTGCAAATCTTGCAGTGCTTATTAATCCGTTTCTTCCATTTACAGCGAAGAAGATGATTCACATGATGAAGGTGGTTGAGAAAATGCTCGATTGGGAAAATGCTGGCAAACCGAAATTGTTGAGCATTGGTTATAGCTTGAGAGCGCCTGAATTGTTATTTAGAAAAATAGAAGATGAAGAAATTAATTTTCAAATTGAAAAATTGAAAAGAGGATTAACTAATTCAACAGATGCTACAGCAACAGCAATTGAAAATAAAAAAGAAGAAAATAAAATGAACGCAGTAAAACCAGAAATTGTTTTTGATGATTTTTCAAAAATTGATTTGAGAATAGGGACGATTCTTTCTGCAGAAAAAGTGGAGAAGGCAGATAAACTTTTAAAGCTTGAAATAGATTTAGGTTTTGAAAAGAGAACAATAGTTTCTGGAATTGCGTTGCATTTTAAGCCCGAAGAAATTATTAATAAACAAGTTGTTGTGGTTGCCAATCTTGCACCAAGGAAAATGAGGGGAATAGAAAGTAACGGCATGATTTTAATGGCAGAAGATAAAGAAGGCAAATTACATTTTGTAAGTGCGGGAAATGTAATAGATCCGGGTGCTTCCGTAACCTGATTATTATATAAAATATTATGAAACAAAATATTGGCTTTATTGGCTTGGGTAGTCTTGGCACACCGATCGCCTTAAATTTAATGGAAAGCGGACATGTTTTACATTTGTACAACAGAACACTTTCTAAAACCGAATCACTCGCAAAACATGGCGCTATCGTTTGTAAAAGTATTGCAGACCTTGCTCAAAAATGTTCCATCGTTTTCACAATTGTTTCAGATGATGCAGCACTAAAAAATATTTGCGAAGGAGATGATGGCTTATTGAAAAATCTTAAGAAAGATAGTATACATGTTTCAATGACTACAATTCTTCCTGAAACTGCTGAAAAACTTGCTTTGCTTCATAAGCAACATGGCCAGCATTATCTTGCGGCACCTGTTTTTGGCAGACCGGAAGCAGCAAGTGCCAAAAAATTAAATTATGTAATAAGCGGCGAAGAAAATATCTGCAGGCAAATTCAACCAATTCTAAAAGATGCAGGAGCAATAAATGTATTTGATTTTGGCGGCAACATTACCGCTGCGAATACAGTAAAGCTTTGTGGCAATTTTTTAATTGCATCTGCATTAGAAGCAATTGGCGAAAGCATTAACCTTGCTGAGAAAAGTGGCGTAGACGCAAAACAAATGTGGGATATGTTTTCTCAAACATTATTCAACACTCCATTGTTTCATAATTATAGCAATATCATCTTGCAACAAAAATTTGAACCGGCAGCTTTCACTATGAAACTGGGGTTAAAGGATATGAACCTTGTTTTACAACAAGCTTCGTTGGCTAACCAACCTATGCCACTTGCTCAATTAGTTCAAAAAAATATGAAGGCTATTGTTGATAGTGGCAAAGAAAACGTAGACTGGAGCGCAGTTTCAACTGCTGAAATAATTTAATAATGGCACTCTTCTGTCTTTTTTATTAAAGCCAAGTCCAAAAAGCTAACGAACCTTTTTGTTTTCGTATTGTAAGTAGGCTGTATGTAAAAATGATTTTATTTTAATTAGCAGCCTTTGCACATTCTCATCATTTTTATTCCCGATTAAATTATTGGCTCTTTTCTTATCTTCTAAATAATTATAACAAAACTCCGGCTTTCCCTGTATAACGTTAAAGCCAAGAACATAACTGCTATCGAAGGCTTCGTAAAGAACATTGTTTTCCTTTGCGAAAACCACTCTGTTAGAATCAGCAGACATTTGTAAAAGATCGTCCCCATAACTAATAAATTCTTTTCTATAATTGCCGAAGTGAAGGATAGTATTTACAACATCGAGTTGGCTTACTGGTGTATGAATAATAGTTTGCACACTTTTCTGCGGATCGAAAATAAAAAGACCTATGCGAAAATTTTTTTCGACATCATTTTTAAAATTATTAAAATCAGGGTTCATCCAGTGATCTGAACAAAAAATAAAAACTGAATTCTTATACCAGGATTGCTGCGAAGCATGTTTAAAAAAGGCTGAAAGGCACTCATTGTAATAGCTCATTGTTTTCATGTGTGGTGTTCTGTTTATGAGCGGATATTTTTCTTTGAAATGAGATGGAAGGTCATTGGGAAAGTGAGTAGAAATATTGAAGTTAACTGCAAAGAAAGGAGGGCGTAATTGATCAATTTTATCCTGCATAAAATGCATTACATATTCATCGTGCAGGCCCATTGTATGTTTTTCCATGTGTTGATAGCCTGGAATATCTGTCATACAATAATAATGCTGAATGCCAAGCCAGTTAACACATTTGGCAAATCCGAAATTATCATAGTTATCACCTATAAAAAAATCAGAACTGTACCCTTCCTCACTCAAATCTGAACCCACATGTGTCAGGAGCATGGAAGTATATGCAGAATGATACAGAGGAATTTCTGTAATTGTAGGAGTGCCGGCAAGTATAGCAGTGATGCCCTTATTGGAATTATGAGAGTAACTAAATGCAGACGTAAAAAAAGTACTTTTTTTTACAAGGCTATCAAGAAAGGGCATTTTCACTTTGTATTCGCTGCTGCTATCAAAAAAATCGTAGGGAACACTTTCCATTATAAAGAGCATAATGTTTTTTGGCTGAGTATCTTCAACTATATTTTTCTTAATGATAGTTAACCTTTCTGAATCAGGCATATTTCGAATATAATCTTCATTAAAAACCATTGATTCATTTTTCCTGAACAGTGAGTAAATAAATTGATGAAAAGAATTTTGAGTTAACGGCAATTGATTATAGCTTATACTCACAAGCGGATAGGTGGGCAAAAGTTTTTTTGTTCCGCTTAAAAGGATTGCAATACTAATTATCAGAAAAAATACAATGGATGCTATTCCATAATTACCTGGCTTAGCCGATTTGAAAGAGATATTGATCCATTTATACATTAATAATGAAAGCAGAAAGAAAGCAATTATTACCGCAACTGCCAACAAAAAATAAGTAGCATTAACGTCTTCAAAAGGATTGCGAAGAACATACAGAAGTTCAGCGTCCGCCCTTTGCAATTTAAATGGGAAATAAAAAATGTCGGTAATGTTCAACAATACCATAAAAGCAAACAGTGCGCTGAATATAAAACAGGCGACCTTCACGATTAGTCTATTCTTTTTGAGTAGAAAAACCAGGATGACGAGCGGAAGCGCCAGCAACGAAATAATAGCAACATCGTAGAAAACCGACCAGGCTATAACGGACAGGAGCGTACGAAAATTATTTATTTTCCATCCCTGTCCTGAATGCAGGTTATAATAGAAAAATATACATTTTAACAGGCTGAGTAAAATAAGTAATTTTATTAAAAACTTAAATGCAGGTTTAAACCTGAACCATGAATATTGAATTCTTGAATTACCGGGATTCACTAAAAAGTTTTTAATCGATAAATGCAACTCTCATGAAAAGTAAGGATTATTTTAGAAATAAATACTTTTTAGGGCTTGCTCTAATACTTATTCTTACAGGCATTGACGTATTACTTCATAAAGGAATGACAAGGGTTTTAATTCCTGATTCTTTTTCAAAAAATATTTCTCCTGCAGATTTCCCTCATTGCAACAATACTCTTATCCAGCATTCTAAAAACTGGGTGAAAGGGGTAGATAATGAAGCTGCTATGAAAAATTTAGCAACTAATAACGACGGATTTGAGTTGGATGTTTATTTCGACACAACCATTCATTCTTTCTATGTGTATCATGATTCTGCAGGTATTTCATCTTTAACAATAGACCGTTTGCTTGACATTTATAAAAGCAGGAATTTAACTTCATCCATTTGGTTTGATTTTAAGAATCTCAATTATTATAATCATGATGAATCTCTTACTGCCCTTATAGCATTACGAGAGAAATATAACCTGGAAAATAAAATGATTATAGAGTCTTCGCAAATAAGGTATCTCCCCCGCTTTTGCGAAAATGGTTTTTTTACAAGTTATTATACTCCTTATTTCAATCCATATCAATTAAAAGAAAATGATCTTAAAAAAATTATAGATACGATCTCTCATAATTTAGCACTTTACCCTGTTAGCGCATTATCAGGATATTATTTTCAATATCCATTCCTGAAAAAATATTATCCAAGCTACCCTATTCTTACCTGGGCTGAAAAGGATCATCTTAGCCTCGTTTCTGTTATTTTTAACCAGCATTTAAGAGGAGATGCTCATTTAAAAATTATTCTTTACACACAAAATTAATTGGGTAAATTTTAATTTTCTTTTGCCATATTAAAAAGTGATAATTTCGGGTTTTAAAATAGTTGTTTAACTAACCAATTGATACGATGCAAAAAAGAACAATAAAAAAAGTAGCGGTTTTAGGGAGTGGCGTAATGGGAAGCCGTATTGCATGCCACTTTGCAGGCATTGGCTTGCAGGTTTTGTTGCTTGATATTCCGGAAAAAGATGCAAAAGATTTAAAGCAAAAAAATAGAATTGTTAACGATGCATTAACCGCTGCGTTAAAATCAAATCCTTCTCCTGTTTTTACAAAAGAAGTTATAAAAAATATTACTGCCGGAAATTTTGAAGATAACATGAAAGATATTGCCAACTGCGATTGGACGATTGAGGTGGTAGTGGAACGATTAGATATTAAAAAATTAATTTTTGATGAAGTTGAAAAGTTTCGAAAACCCGGAACATTAATTACTTCCAATACTTCAGGCATACCTATTCATTTGATGACACAAGGAAGAAGTGATGATTTTAAAAAACATTTTTGCGGCACACATTTTTTTAATCCACCAAGATATTTAAGGCTTCTCGAAATTATTCCAACACAAGATACTGAGGCAGAGGTTATAGATTTCTTAATGCATTACGGCGATCTTTATCTTGGAAAAACAACAGTACTTTGTAAAGACACACCCGCCTTCATTGCAAACCGCATCGGCGTTTTCAGCATCATGTCTATATTCCATATTATGGAGAAGCTTGGTTTAGGTATTGATGAAATTGAGGCATTAACTGGCCCCGCAATTGGCCGTCCCAAATCTGCAACTTTTCGTACAGCCGACGTAGTTGGTATAGATACGCTGGTAAAAGTTGCGGCGGGTGTAAAAGATAATTGTGCGAATGACGAAGCCAAAGAAACATTTGTGATTCCGGCATGGCTCCAAAAAATAACAGACAATAAATGGCTTGGAGATAAAACGGGACAAGGATTTTTTAAGAAGACAAAAGGTGCCGATGGTTCCAAAGAAATACTAACACTCGATTTAACTTCTTTCGAATATAAGCCACGTAACAAACCAAAATTTGCCACGCTTGATGCGGCAAAACCAATTGATGACTTAAAACAAAGATTGAAAGTTTTAGCAACAGGAAAAGATAAAGCTGGTGAGTTTTATCGTCAATTTCACTATAGCCTTTTTTCCTACATATCCCATCGTATTCCTGAAATCAGTGATGAGATTTACCGTGTTGATGATGCAATGAAAGCAGGCTTTGGGTGGGAAATAGGTGCATTTGAATCATGGGATGTGCTGGGAGTAAAAGCTACCACTGAGGCAATGAAAGCTGAAGGCTATACCGTTGCTCCCTGGGTAGATGATTTTCTTAACGATCGTAATTCCTCATTTTATAAAATTGAA
>Ga0208717_1000347_pt1 | contig 16385 bp, 14 predicted proteins | sample NGESurF53shallow_FD_184489 | JGI IMG/M metagenome (GOLD analysis project Ga0208717, IMG submission 184489) | Arctic peat soil microbial communities from Barrow, Alaska - NGEE Surface sample F53-3 shallow (SPAdes) | ecosystem: Environmental > Terrestrial > Soil > Wetlands > Peat ... | reverse complement strand
AAGAGTGCTGACCCTCGAGCCTTCGGCCAAGCTCAAGGCCGACGTCGAGACCAAGCTTAAATCGGGCCTGGACGGCGCCGCCGCGCCCTCGGTGGTGGTCGGTTCCTAGGCGGGTGCGAACGCCGCGGCCGATCGCGCGCCTCGCCGCGGCCAAGGTCAATCTCTTTCTGCATGTCGGCCCCCTGGGCGCCGACGGCTATCATCCGATCTGCAGCCTAATGGCGTTCGCCGACCTGGGCGACCGCGTGAGCTTCGCCCCGTCGGCGAACATGGCGTTCGATATCGCCGGACCGTTCGCTGGCGGACTTGACGACGGCGCCGGCAATCTCGTGGTCCGCGCCCGCGACCGGTTGCTGGACCGCCTCGGCGATGTCCCGACGGCGTTCCGATTGACCCTCGATAAGCGGTTGCCGATCGCCGCCGGCCTGGGCGGCGGCTCGGCGGACGCCGCGGCGACTCTCAACCTGCTGGTCGAGGTCTTCGGCGCCTCCGCCTTGCCCGCCGACATCGATCTGGAGGCCATCGCGCGGGAGTTGGGCGCGGACGCGCCAGCCTGTCTGGCCTCCCGCCCGGTGATCGCCGAGGGTCGGGGCGATCGACTGTCGCCGGCGCCTCACCTGCCGCCTCTTGACGCGGTTCTCGTCAACCCAGGCGCGCCGTCGTCGACGCGGGCGGTTTACGCCGCCTTCGATTCGACGGCCGCCGGCGCTGGCGCCGATCGGCCTGGACCGCCGGGGGCCTTTCGTTCGCCCGAGGAGGTCGCGGCATTTCTGCGCGCCGCCCGCAACGATCTCGAGGCGCCGGCCGTCGCCTTGCAGCCGCTCATCGGCAACGTGTTGAGCACCCTGCGCGCCCAGCCCGAAACGCTGATCGCGCGCATGTCCGGCTCCGGGGCGACATGCTTTTCGATCTGCGCCGATCGCGCGGCGGCGCGGCGGCTGGCCGGGCGGACGGCGACGGCGCATCCGACCTGGTGGGTGCGTCCGTCGAGGCTCGGCTCGGCCGGATCGCCAGTCGCGAATTGAGAATGAACGGCGTTCGTTAGGCTTCACGAAACCGTGATCGCAGGCAACCGCCACGGTCCTCGCGCGTAGTGACTGGACGCCGGCACAACCGCCGGCCCGCAGATTCGTGAGGAGTTCTCAATGTCTTCCGCCCCAATCCTCGGCGCCGCCGCGGCGGTCGCCATCCTGGCTCTTCCCGCTTTGGCGTTCGGCCAGGCCCAGACCCCCATGTCGGGCCCTGGCGCCGATACCTTGACCCCGATGACCGCGCCCAACGCCGGTATGCCCAATACGCCGTCCGCCCAGACCGCGGGCGTCAACACGGACGGGGTCGTGGTCGACGCCGCCCAGGCGCCGCCTGGCCAGATTCAGGCGCTCAAAGGGGGCGATAACAGCCTGGTGACCAATGGTCCGGTGCCCGACACGCCGGCCAATCGCGCGAAGTACGGGCGCCCGATGTCGAACGCTGGGAAAAAGACGCCGCCCGCCGGCAATTGACGAAACGCGCCGCAGCCTGTTTAGGGTGACGCCGAGTCGCCCCGGGGGGCTTCCCTACAGAGGAATTCAATGGTTTTTTCACGCCTGTTCATCACCGCCGCGGCGGTGAGCCTGATCGGTTGCCCGCTGGCGGCCCTCGCCCAGACCGCGCCGGCGGCGCCGTCCGCCCCGGCCACGCCGGCGATGGCGGCCTCTCCTCGCGTCGTGGCCAATGGCAATATGATCTCGACCCTGCAGGGTTCGGACCAGTTCAGCATTCTGCTCAAGGCGCTCGACGCGGCCAATCTGACCGCGACGCTCAAATCGACGCCGGATCTGACCCTGTTCGCGCCCACCGACGCGGCTTTCCAGGCGCTGCCGGCCGGCCAGCTCGCCGAACTCCTGATGCCGAAGAACGCCCCCATTTTGCAGAAGGTGCTGATCTATCATCTGGTCCACCTCAACCTGGATTCCAGCAAGATCAAGGGCGCCAAGGGGCCCGTGCAATCGGTGGAAAACAGCCAGCTGGTGGTCGATGGCAGCGGGCCGGTGCTGAAGGTCAACGACGCCGATATCACCCAGGCCGACATCCACGCCACCAACGGGTACATCCAGGTGGTGAACAAGGTGCTGGTTCCCCCCGATGTCACCCTGCCCGCCGCGTCGGCGACCGCCGCGCGGACGGCGCCGGCCGCGCCAGGCGGCTAACAAGGTCCTTGCGGTTGCTTGAAGCGAGGGTCGGCGGCCCTTAAGGTCCGCCGACTTTTTTTCGCCCGCGATCCGCCGTTTCCCGATCCCAATGATCACGTCCAGACCATTGTCTTTTCAGGATATTACCCTCACGCTCCACGCGTTCTGGAGTGCGCGGGGGTGTGTGATTCTGCAGCCCTATGACCTCGAGGTGGGGGCCGGCACCCTGCATCCGGCCACCGTCTTGCGCGCCCTGGGCCCGACACCCTGGCGGGCCGCCTATGTCCAGCCGTCGCGGCGCCCATCGGATGGGCGATACGGAGAAAATCCCAACCGCCTGCGCCAGTTCCACCAGTACCAGGTCATTCTCAAGCCCAACCCCGCCGACATGCAGGACCTCTATCTGGCTTCCCTGAAGGCGGTGGGCATCGACTCAACCCTGCATGACATCCGATTTGTCGAGGACGACTGGGAAAACCCCACGGTGGGCGCGTGGGGTCTGGGCTGGGAAGTGTGGTGTGACGGCATGGAGATCAGCCAGTACACCTATTTCCAGCAGGTCGGCGGCCTGGACGTTCGTCCCGTTTCCGGTGAGTTGACCTACGGTCTCGAGCGCCTCGCTCTCTATGTTCAGGGTGTCGACAGCGTCTACGACCTGGCTTTCAACGATCCCCAGAGCCCTGATTTCAAGACCTACGGCGAGGTCTTTCTGGAAAGCGAGCGTGAGTTCTCGGTTTTCGAATTCGAACAGGCCGAGGTCGATGTGCTGAAACGTCAGTTCGAGGACATGGAGCGCGCCGTCGCCCGTCTCCTCGGCGCGCGCGGGCGCCAGGACCAACCGCTGGCGCTGCCCGCCTACGACCACGTCTTGAAGGCGTCGCACCTGTTCAACCTGATGGACGCGCGCGGCGCCATCGCGGTGGCCGAGCGGCAGAGCTACATCGGCCGCATCCGCGATCTCGCCAAGGCGTGCGCCCTGGCCTGGGTGGAGATGGAAGGGGCCGGGGCCTAGGGGCATGGCGCAGCTTTTGCTCGAACTCCTCTCGGAGGATATCCCCGCGCGCATGCAGTCGGCGGCGGCGCGGGATCTGGGCCGCCTGCTCGGCGACCATCTGGCGCGCGCCGATCTGTCGTTTGAAACCTTGCGCGCCTTCGCGGGCCCCCGGCGCCTGACGGCGGTGGTGGACGGATTGCCGCTCGCCCAGGATGACCGGGTGGAGGAACGCAAAGGTCCGCGCCTGGGCGCGCCGGAGGGCGCCACGGAGGGTTTCCTTCGCTCGACCGGCGCAACGCGCGAATCCCTGCTCGTGCGCGACGGCGTCCATTTCGCCATCGTTGCGCGGCGGGGCCGGCCGGCCGAGGCGTTGATCGCCGAAATGGTCCCGTCCATCGTGCGCGCCTTTCCCTGGCCCAAATCGATGACCTGGGGGACCGGGAGCCTGCGCTGGGTGCGGCCGCTGCGCCGCATCCTCTGCGTGTTCGACCGACGGGTTCCACCCTTCGAGATCGAGGGCGTCGCCGCCGGCGACGAGAGCGAAGGCCATCGCTTCATGGGCGAGGCCGGCCCGTTCCGCGTCCGCGACTTCCACGAATACCGCGCCGCCCTGGCCGGCCATTTCGTTGTGCTGGACGCCGAAGAGCGAAAACGCCGCATTCTCGAAGGCGCGCGCGCCCTGTGCGCGGCGCGCGGGCTCGCTCTGGTCGAGGACGATGGCCTGCTCGACGAGGTGGCGGGCATGGTCGAATGGCCGACACCGCTCCTGGGGGACATGGACCCGGCGTTTCTCGACCTGCCGCCGGAGGTCATCCGCGCCTCCATGCGAACCCACCAGCGCTATTTCGCCGTCCGCGGCCCGGATGGGAGCCTCGCGCCGAACTTCGTCGTGGTGGCCAATATCGAGACCGCCGATGGCGGCGCGCTGATCGCGGCGGGAAACGCCAGGGTGCTTGCGGCGCGGCTCGGCGACGCCCGCTTCTTCTGGAACGAGGATCGGTGGATTCCGCTGGAGGATCGGCTCGCCACGCTCGAAGGCGTCACCTTCCACGCCAAGCTCGGCGCGATGGACGAGCGCGTCCGGCGCATCGAAGCCCTGGCTCGCGAAATCGCCCCGAGGGTCGGCGCGCCGCCCGAACTGGCCGCCCAGGCGGCTCGCCTGGCCAAGGCGGACCTCGCCACGGCCATGGTCCGCGAATTTCCACAACTGCAGGGGGTCATGGGCGGCTACTACGCCCGCGCCGAAGGGCTGGACGGCGCCGTCGCCGACGCCATCGCCGATCACTACAAACCGCAGGGACCCAGCGACGGCTTGCCGGAGGGGCCGGTTTCGATCGCCGTCGCCCTGGCCGACAAGCTGGACACCCTGGTCGGCTTCTTCGAGATCGGCGAGAGGCCGACCGGTTCGCGCGACCCGTTCGCCCTGCGCCGCACCGCTCTTGGCGTCATCCGCATGGCGCTGGCCCAGGGCGCGGGGCTCAATCTGCGCCCGCTGATCGCCTATGCCGGGCTTGGCGTGGCCGCTTCGGTGATCAGGCATGTTTCGGATTCGCGGCTGAACGCCCTCAGCTATCGCCAGGCCGTGGCGGCCTTCGCCGATCCCGCCGCCGAGTTCGCCGCCGCCGACCAGTTGGAGGCGACCTTCCGCGCCCTGGGAGAGAAGGGGCCTGTCGAGGCGCTGGCCTTCTGGCGCGGCGTGGACGACGCGGCGTGGATCGAAGATGTCCTAGCCTTCCTTGTCGACCGCCTGAAAGTGCTCCTCAAAGATCAGGGCGTCCGTCACGATCTGTGCGACGCCGTCTTCGCGCTCGGCGACGACGATCTTGGCCGCGCGGCGGCGAGGGTCAGGGCGCTGGAGGCCTTCCTCGCCACTTCCGACGGGGCCAATCTGCTGGCCGGCGGCAAGCGGGCGATCAACATCCTGAGCGCCGAGGCCAGGAAGGGGCCGTTGCCGAGCGGAGAGCCGATCCGAGGGTCGGACCTCCCCGGGCAGGAGATCGCCCTCATCGACGCTCTGGCGACGGCCCGGCCCCGCATGGAGGCGGCGTTGGCGGCCGAGGACTTCGCCGGCGCCTTGAGCGCGCTGGCCGGCTTGCGCGCGCCGGTGGACGCTTTTTTCGACCAGGTGCTGGTCAATTCGCCTATCCCCGAGGAACGCGACAATCGCCTGCGGCTCTTGTCACAGGTGCGGGACGCCATGAGACGCGTGGCGGACTTCTCCCTGATTTCAGGCTAGGAGACGCCATGGATCGAGTGGTCGAGACACGGTGGGTCTATTCATTCGGCGGCGGCGTGGCGGACGGCGCCGCGGCGATGAAGCCGCTGCTGGGCGGCAAGGGCGCCAATCTGGCCGAAATGTCGTCGCTCGGCCTGCCCGTTCCGCCGGGTTTCACCCTCACGACCGAGGTCTGCAATCGCTTCTATGACGGCAAGGGGGTCTATCCGCCGGGGTTGCGCGATCAGGTCTCGGCCGCGCTCGGCGCCGTCGAAACCCTGGTGGGCAAACGGTTCGGCGATCCGATCAATCCGCTCCTGGTGTCGGTGCGTTCGGGAGCCCGCGCCTCCATGCCCGGCATGATGGACACGGTGCTCAATCTCGGCCTCAACGACGCCACCGTCGAGGGTCTGGGGCGGCTGGCCGGCGACGAGCGCTTCGCCTTCGACAGCTACCGCCGGTTCATCCAGATGTATTCCAATGTGGTGCTGGGCCTCGACCATCACATGTTCGAGGAGATCCTCGACGACCGCAAGGATGAGTTGGGGGTCTCCGTGGACACCGCGCTCACCGCCGACGATTGGCGGGCGGTGGTCGATGAGTACAAGGCGGCGGTGGACCGCGAGAGGGGCCAGGCGTTTCCGCAGGATCCCGGAGATCAGCTCTGGGGCGCCGTCGGCGCGGTGTTCGAAAGCTGGAACAACGACCGCGCCAAGTTCTATCGGCGCATGCACGACATCCCCGACGCCTGGGGCACGGCGGTCACCGTCCAGGCCATGGTGTTCGGCAACATGGGCGAAACCAGCGCCACCGGCGTGGCGTTCACACGCGATCCATCGACCGGCGAGCACCGACTTTACGGTGAGTTCCTGATCAACGCCCAGGGCGAGGACGTGGTGGCGGGCATAAGGACGCCGCAACCCCTCACGGCAGCGGCGCGCCAGGAAATGGGCGAGACCGACCGTTCCATGGAAGAGGCCATGCCGGAGGTCTTCGCTCGGTTCAGCCAGGCGGTCGGGCACCTGGAGGGTCACTACCGCGACATGCAGGACATCGAATTCACCGTCGAACGCGGCCGCCTCTACCTGTTGCAGACACGCGGCGGCAAACGCACCGCCAAAGCCGCGCTCAAGATCGCCGTCGATCTGGCGCGGGAGGGGTTGATCGGGCGTGAGGAGGCCATCCTGCGCATCGACGCCGCCTCGCTGGACCAGCTCCTCCATCCGACCATCGATCCCACCGCCGCCCGCGACCTGATCGCCATGGGCCTGCCGGCTTCGCCCGGCGCGGCCACCGGCAGGATCGTCTTCGCCGCCGAGGCGGCCGTGCGGGAGGGGGCCGGCGGCGAGGCGGTAATCCTGGTTCGCGAGGAGACCTCGCCCGAGGACATTCGGGGCATGGACGCGGCGCGCGGCGTCGTCACCGCGCGCGGCGGCATGACCAGTCACGCCGCCGTGGTGGCGCGCGGCATGGGACGGCCCTGCGTCTCCGGGGCCGGAGAGATTCACATCGACGCCAAGGCCGGGGAAATGCGCGCCCGCGGTCGCACGTTCCGGACCGGAGACGTGATCACCATCGACGGCTCGCGCGGCGAAATTCTGGCCGGCGCCGTGACCATGATCGAGCCGCAGCTGTCGGAAGATTTCTCGACCCTGATGTCGTGGGCCGACGCCGCCCGCCGAATGAAGGTCCGCGCCAACGCCGAGACCGCCACCGACGCCAGGGCGGCCCTCCGGTTCGGGGCCGAAGGCGTCGGCCTAGTGCGCACCGAGCACATGTTCTTTGACGCCGGGCGCATCGCCGCGGTGCGCGAGATGATCCTGGCCGACGACGAAGCCGGCCGCCGGGCGGCCCTCGCCAAGCTCCGCCCCATGCAGAAGAGCGATTTTGTCGAACTGTTCGAGATCATGGACGGTTTGCCGATCACCTTCCGCCTGCTCGACCCGCCGCTGCATGAATTCCTGCCCCACACCGAGGCCGACCTCGCCGAGGTGGCGCTGGCCACCGGCGTGGACGCCGCCAGGCTGCTGCGACGCGCCGGCGAGCTTCGCGAGACCAATCCCATGCTCGGCCACCGCGGCTGCCGGCTGGGCGTCTCCTTCCCCGAAATCTACGAGATGCAGGTGCGCGCCATCATCGAGGCCGCCTGCGATGTGGCTGCCTCGGGCCAAAGGACGCCGTGCCCGGAGATCATGCACCCTCTGGTCGCCAAGGGCGAGGAGATGGCTTACCTGCGCGCCCTCACCGACCGCGTGGCCGGCGAGGTCATGGCCGAGCGAGGGCGGGTCATCGACTACCAGGTCGGCGCGATGATCGAACTGCCGCGCGCCGCGCTCCTGGCCGGCGACTTGGCGGCGGAGGCGGAATTCTTCTCGTTCGGCACCAACGATCTCACCCAGACGACCTTCGGCATCAGCCGCGACGACTCGGCGCGCTTCCTCGCCGCCTATATCGACAAGGGGATTTTCGCGAAGGACCCCTTCGTGTCCATCGATATCGAAGGAGTCGGCGCCCTCATCCGCATGGCCGCCGAACGCGGGCGGGCGGTGCGGCCGGACATCAAGCTCGGCATCTGCGGCGAACACGGTGGCGATCCCGATTCCATCGCCTTTTGCGAGGCGGTCGGTCTCGATTATGTGAGCTGTTCGGCCTATCGGGTGCCGATCGCGCGATTGGCGGCCGCCCAGGCGGCTTTGGCGAGAAGAGGGTAGGGGGCCGATGTCCGATTCACCGTTCGAGGAACTGGAGGCGCGCGAACAGGCCGAGAAGGCCACCGAAGCCGTCGAGGCCAAGGATTCCCTGCTGTCCCAGGTCACCCTGACGATCGCCATCCTCGCCGTCCTGGCGGCCATCGGGGCCAGCCTGGAGACCACCGAGGGCGACAAGACCATCGTCAGCAAGAACGACGCGGTTCTCGAACAGAACAAGGCCACCGACCAGTGGAATTTCTACGAGGCCAAAAGCCTGAAGAAGAATCTATACACGATCGCCGCCGACCAGCCGGGCCCAAAGGCCGCCGCCTACGCCAAGATCGTCGCCAAGAACGCCGCTGACGAAGTCGGCATTCTGAAGAAGGCCAAGGCTCTCGAGGCGAGCCGGGAACGCTGGAGCGCCGACGCGGAAATCCACGAACGCCGGCACGGTCGCCTCACCATCGCCTCCACTCTGCTTCACATGGCCATCGCCATCGCCACCCTGGCCATCATCCTGCACCGGCGATGGCCATGGTTCACCGCCTTGGCCCTCACCGCCGGCGGCCTGGCGCTGGGCGTGTGGGCTTACCTGTAGAGACTGACCGCGCCCGCTAATCCGCGCCGGGATTGATCGCGACCGGATCGCTGGCCGGGAAGGTCTCCTTGAGACCCTCGTCCAGCCGGCGCTCGGTTGGCGTCTCGTCATCGTAGCCAAGCCCGCGCAGGTCCTCGTCCGAGAGGTTGTCGGCCTCGTAGTCGGCCGGCGACGCATCGTCGTTGGCGACGAGATCGGCGTCGTCGGCAAGCACGCGCGGCTCATCGACGCCGTCATCCAGCTCCAGTTCGAATTCCAGTTCGGCCTCGTCGGCCAGATCGGGGTCGAAGTCCGCGCCGCCCGCCTCCAGCGGCTCGGAGTCCTCGTCCTCGCGGGTCACGTCGAAGACATCGCGCGCCATGTCGGGATGGGCGATGTCGTCGCCGTCGCGAGTGATGTTGGTCTCGTCGAAGACTTCCGCCTGGTCCTGGGCGTCGGCGCCGTCGTTCAGATCGTCGGCCATGGTTCGGCTCCTTGGGGTCTGCCAGTCAAACCCTTCCGCCTCTCATCCGTTCCGGCCCACCGGCGGTTCGGGAAGACAGGGACGCCCGTCCCGGCTATGGGTGTGCGGTGAAGCCCTCCGCCATCGCCCCCCGCGCCTCTCTGGTGCTGGCCAGCGCCAGCCCCCGTCGGCTCGAACTGCTGGCCCAGGTGGGCCTGACTCCGGACAAGGTCGATCCGGTCGATATCGACGAGGCGCCCCTGAACGGCGAGACGCCGCGCCTGGCCGCTCTGCGCCTGGCCGCCGCCAAGGCCCGCGCCGGCGCGCTTCGCAATCCCGGCGCCTTCGTCGTGGCCGCCGACACCGTCGTCGCGGTGGGCCGGCGGATGCTCGGCAAGCCTGACACGCAGGAGGCGGCGCGCGCCATGCTGACGCTCCTTTCGGGCCGCAATCACAAGGTGCTGAGCGGCGTCATGGCGATCGCCCCGGACGGCCGGGAGGCCTCGCGCCTGGCCGAGACCCGGGTGAAATTCAAGCGCCTCGGCAGAGCCGAAACCGCCGCCCTGCTAGCCGGCGAGGAATGGCGCGGCGCGGCCGGGGCCTATCGCATCCAGGGACTGGCGGGCGGCTTCGTCACCCATCTCATCGGCTCGTACAGCGGCGTGGTCGGGCTGCCGCTTCATGAGACCCTGACCCTTCTGGCCGGCCTGGGCTTTGTCGCGCCATGAGCGAGCGGCGTCTCTATCTGGATGTGGGGGTGGGCGAAACGCGCGGTGTGGTCAGCCTCGACGGGCGCCCCGAACGCCTGCTGATCGCCCGGGACGGCGACCTGCCGGCGCGGGCGCTCGGCGCTCGGCTGGTGGCCAGGATCACCGGCATCGAACGGGCCCATGGGCTGGCCTTCCTCGACCTGGGAGAGGGCGCCGACGGTGTCCTCAACCTGAACCCCGAGACTGGGCGCCTGGCCGAGGGCGCGGCCGTGGAAGTGGAGATTCGCACCGAGGCGCGCGGCGCCAAGGGAGCGTCGGTTCGTTTTCTGTCCATCGCGGAGGGGCCGCCGCGCCTGCTCGCGCCTGGGCCATCGCTGGAAGAGCAGCTCGGCGCGTTCGCCCCGGGGGCGGAGATCCGCGCCGGCAAGGTGGCCCGCTCCATGGCCGACGGGGCCCAGGACGAGGCGCTGGCGTCGGCGTTCGCCCTGCCGGGCGGCGGCTCCATCGCCGTGGAGCCGACCCGCGCCCTGGTCGCGGTGGATGTCGATCTGGGCGCCCGGCCGGGCCTGGAGGCCAAACGCGCCGCGCGCGCCGCCAATTTCGCCGCCCTGGGGATCGCCGCGCGGGTTCTGCGCCTCAAGGGATTGGGCGGTCTGGTGGTGATCGACCTGATCGGGCGGGGTCACGACGGACCAGCCCTGCTGGCCGCCGCCAAGGCCGCCTTCGGCCCGGACAATCCCGGCGTCGCTTTCGGCCCGATCAGCCGGTTCGGGACCTTGGAGCTCACCGTGCCGCGCCGCGCCCGACCGGCCCTGGACATCCTTTCCGATGGCGCCGGCGCGCCCAGTGTCTTGACGCAGGCCCTGGCCCTGATCCGCGCCCTGGAGCGCGAGGCGGTCACCGACGGCGGCGGGCGGTTCGAGGCGTTGGCGGCGAGGGACGTGGCGGAGGCCGCGGCGCCGGGCGTCGCCGCCCTGACAGCGCGCCTGGGCGCGCGCCTCACCGTGCGCGCCGAAGTGGGGCGGGCGCGCGGCGACATCGAGGTCCGCCGGCGGTGACGGGGCCGGCCTGTCCCCTGTGCGGCAAGCCCCAGGCGGGCGCCTATCGGCCGTTCTGCTCGCGGCGCTGCGCCGACCTCGACCTGCATCGCTGGCTGGTCGGCCGCTACGCCATTCCCGCCGCCGACGATACCGACGAGGATGACAGCGCAGCCGTTGCCGGGGACGGCCAGGACTGAGGGCGCGCTTCTGGACATGCCGGGGGGCCTTGCCTATAGACGGCCCTCCTGAAATCTCCGGCCTGGGTAGCTCAGGGGTAGAGCAGCGGACTGAAAATCCGCGTGTCGGTGGTTCGATTCCACCCCCAGGCACCACACCCACGCTCCCCCGACCTGTTCGATCTGGTCGTCCTCGGCCGGTGGAAATCGTCCGCCCCCGCGTGGGAGGGTGCGAAATCATGCCACGCCGGTTTCTTGTGCATTGCAAAATTTTAGATTGGTCGTGCGCTGCAAATTTGATAAGTTTCAGCAGAACGCCATATTGCGTTGCAATATGAACGCTGTTCCTGCGGCGATTTGACGAATATCCCGCCAACCAAGGTCACTTGACGATGCAAAAAGGGGTTGCCAAAGGACCCTCACGCCAAGTCTAACAAGGCGGTAAGAATTGGGGGAGGCGCGCACCAAGCGTCGAGCCCGAAGTCCAATTTGCTCGATCAAGCAGGAACTGGCGCCAGATGCTCGACTTCAAACGAACTTCTCCCTTCATCGCTCTGATCGGCGCCATGGCGCTGCTTGCGAGCGCCCCCGTCCACGCGCAGCCGGCCGCGCCGGCGGCCGCACCAGCCGCCGCCGCCGGGAGCCCAGCGGCGCCGGCCGACGCGACAGCCGCGCCTGCCGCCGCCGACACCACGGCCCCGGTGAATGCCGAGACCATGAAAGTCGGCGGCGCCGCCAACGGCAAGCTGACGCCGATCGTGATGTTCCAGCAGGCCGACCTGGTGGTGAAGATCGTCATGCTGGGCCTGCTGGCCTGCTCGGTCCTCTCCTGGATGCTGCTGATCATCAAGCTTTTCGAGTTCCGCTCTCTCAAGAGCGGCTCCGACCGGTTCCTGGAATCGTTCCGCGGCGCCAAGTCGATCACCGACATGGGCAAGATCGCCGAATCCGAGGAATTCGCCGGCAATCCGATGGCCGACATGGCCGCCTCCGCCGCCTCCGAAGTCGAACTCTCGCGGCAGGCGGGCCTTCAGGTGGCCGGCGAGCACCGTGACTCCACCATCACCCGCGCCTCCACGGCGATCGGGGCGGTGCAGTCCTCACTGGCCCGGCGGCTTTCCGGCGGGATGCAGTTCCTGGCCTCGGTGGGCGCCAACGCCCCCTTCATCGGCCTGTTCGGCACCGTCTACGGGATCATGAATTCCTTCATCGGCATCGCCAACACCAACACCACCAACCTCGCGGTGGTGGCGCCCGGCATCGCCCAGGCGCTGCTCGCCACCGGCATCGGCCTGTTCACCGCCATTCCGGCGGTGGTGTTCTACAACTACTTCCAGACCCAGATCACCAGTTATGGCGCCCGCTCGGAGGGCTTTGTCGCCGAGCTGATCAACGCCATCTCCCGGCAGCTCGACAAGGGAGCGTAAGGCGGATGGCCGCGAAACTCTCAGGGCCAAGCGGCGGCCGCTACGACGTCGCGCAGAACGCCTCGATCAACGTCACGCCGTTCGTGGACGTCATGTTGGTGCTGCTGATCATCTTCATGGTGGCCGCCCCCCTGGCCAGCGTGACGATCAAGGTGAAACTGCCGCCGGCCGCCGCCAAGCCGGCCAAGAACCCGCCGACGCCGGTCTATATTTCGATCAAGCAGGACGGGCGGGTTTTCGTTCAGGACAACGAGTCCGACATCGACACCCTCGGCGCCGATCTCAAGGCGGCCGTCGGCGCGCGCGATCCTTCCAAGGAACGCATCTTCATCCGCGGCGACGAAAACCTGCCGTACATGGATTTCATGGCCGTGATGAACAAGCTCCAGGATAATGGATTTTACAGTGTGGCCCTGGTGGGCGAGGACAAGTCCGGGCTGAAGAAATGACCGAGACTCCGGCAGCGACTGCTCAACCCCTCGATGTCGCCCACCCGGCGCACAATCCGTTCGACCTGCCGCGGCCGCGTCGAAACAACGGAATCGTCGTCGCCATCCTCTTCGCGGTGGCCATTCACGGCATCATCGGCTATTACCTCTACCAGTGGAAATTCCACACCAAGTATCAGAGCTATGCCGACGAGAAGACCAACGCCCAGCTGATCCATCCGCCCCCGCCGCCGCCGCCGCCGCCTCCGCCGCCCCCGCCGCCGAAGAACCTGCCGCCGCCGCCGCCGGTTCAGCCACGGCCGCCGGCCGTGCTGGCGCCGAACATTCCGGCCCCGGCGCCGCTGTTCATCGCGCCGGTGGTAAAGCCGGTCCCGCGGCCGCCCGCTCCCCCGGTCATCGCCGCCCCGGCCCCGCCGCCGCCGCGCCCGACCGTGATCACCCAACCCGATTGGGCGCAACGGCCCTCGGGAGACGACGTCGCACGCTTCTATCCCGACCGCGCGCAGAGAATGAATGTCACCGGTGAGGCTGAGATCACCTGCGAGGTTCTGGCTTCCGGCAAGCTGACCGGGTGTTCGGTGATTTCCCAAGATCCGTCGGATCAGGGATTTGGCGACGCCGCGTTGAAACTTTCGAGGCTCTTCAAGATGAGACCGCTGGCCAAGGACGGTGCGCCGACCAGTGGCGGCACGGTTCGCATTCCGATCAGGTTCGTCCTGCCCAAGGATTGATCGGGCCGGGCGATCGGCCAGGACAGCAACTCCCGGAGGGCGACCTCCGGGGGTTTGTTCGTGACCGGCCGCGTCGCGGCCCGGCGCGCCTCCCACGCTTGATAGACCGGGCCTTCGCGGCTACACGAAGCGCTTGGCCGCCAGGCCGCCTTAGCTCAGTTGGTTAGAGCGCTAGATTGTGGATCTAGAGGTCCCCCGTTCGAGCCGGGGAGGCGGTACCACCGCGCGGCGCGGAACTCTCTTCCCCTTTTGGGGGAAGCACCGGCGAAGCCGGGGATGGGGGCTCCAGCGCCAACCGACTGTCCGCGCAAGCTGGAGCCCCCTTCGTCGCTTTCAGCGACACTTCCCCCAGAGGGGGAAGAGAGCGTCGAGGGGCCGCCCGCGCTACGAATTTCCCCGTTTCGGCTTGGCCTTGCGTTGAAGTTCGGTGAAGCGTTCGCGCTCGCGCGCCGCTTCGCGGTGAGATTGCAGGAGGCCCGGAATATAGGGCTTCTGCCAGCTTCGCTCGGCGACGCCATACCAGGCTTCGGCCCGGCGGGTGAAGCAGGGGTCGGTGAGGTGGGCGCGGCCCAGGGCCACCAGGTCGGCGCGCCGGCAGGCGATCAGGGTGTTGATCTGCGCGGGCTCGGTGATCGCCCCCACCGCCATTGTGGCAAGGCCGGTGATGTTGCGCACCGCCTCGGCGAACCCGGCCTGGAACATCCGGCCATAGACCGGCCGCTGGTCGGCCACCGTCTGGCCGGCGGAGACGTCGATCAGGTCGCCGCCGGCGGCGGCGAAGGCGCGGGCGATGGCGACGACGTCGTCCTCGGAGATGCCGCCGGGGGCCCAGTCACAGGCCGACAGGCGCGCCGACATGGGCTTGTCCGCCGGCCAGACCGCGCGCATCGCCCCGAACACCTTGAGCGGGAAACGGACCCGGTTTTCCACCGACCCGCCATAGGCGTCCCCGCGGCGGTTGGTGAGCGGCGAGAGGAAGCTGGCCAGCAGATAGCCGTGGCCGCAATGCAGTTCGATCATGTCGAAACCGGCCCGCAGCCCCCGCTCGGCGGCCTGCACGAAATCGGCGACGATGGCGTCCATGCCGGCGCGGTCGAGCTCGGCGGGAACGGCGTTGCGCCCTTCCACATAGGGCGCCGGCGAGGCCGAGACGAGCGGCCAGTTGTCGGCCTCCGCTTCGATGGGGTGATCCATCGCCTCCCAGCCGAGCTGGGTCGATCCCTTGGCGCCCGAATGGCCGAGCTGCAGGCAGATCGCCGCGGCGCTCTCGGCGTGGACGAAATCGACGATCCGCTTCCAGGCGCCCTCCTGGGCGTCGTTCCACAGGCCCGTGCAGCCAAGACTGATCCGCGCCTCGGGCGAGGGACAGGTCATCTCGGTGAACACCAGACCCGCGCCGCCCAGGGCGCGGGCGGCGTAATGGGCGAAGTGCCAGTCGTTCGGAACGCCGTCCAGGGCGCGATACTGGGCCATGGGCGAGACGACCACGCGGTTGACGAGGGTCAGGCCGCGCAGGGCGAAGGGGGTGAACATCGGGCCGGGCCGCTCGACGCGGCAGTCGAAGCCGCTTTCCTCGAACCAGGTCTGGTACCATTCGTCCTCGAAGGCGACGACGAAGGCCGGATCGCGCAGGAGAAGATTGTCCCAGGTGATCGACTTGGCCCGGCACATCACCACCATGGCGAACTGGCGAAGCTTCATGTCGAAGCTTCGCGACATGTGCTCGAACCAGGCCATGGAGACGTCGGCGTTGTGCTGCGTCACCTCGACTGGCGTGCGCCTGGCCGCTTCATAGGCCTCGAACGCCGACGCCACGCTGGCCTCCGCCTTGGCCGTCACCGCGTCGGCCAGGGCGATGGCGCATTCCATGGCCAGCTTGGTGCCCGAACCGATGGAGTAGTGGGCGGTGGCCTTGGCGTCGCCCAGGAGAACGATGTTTCCAGTCCACCAGCGCTCGCAGGCGATGCGCGGGAAGTTGCGCCATAGCGAGCGGTTGACGATCAGGGGGTGGCCGGCAAGCTCCTCGGCGAAGATCGCCTCCAGCGTCCGCGCGCTTTCGTCCTCGCCCATCGTCGCGAAACCCAGGGCGCTCCAGGTCTCCGGCCCCATCTCGATCACCCAGGTCCCCATGCCGGCCTGGTATTGGTAGGTGTGGGCGCAGATCGGCCCCGCCGTCGTCTCCTTGAAGAAGTAGGTGAAGGCGGCTAGAGGGCGGGTCGAACCCATCCAGGCGAACTTGTTGCGGTTCAGCCGAACCTCGGGGCGAAACGCGTCCTTGTATCGCTCGCGGGTGCGGCTCGCCACGCCATCGGCGGCGACCACGATGTCGTAGCCCGCGAGGGTGGCGGGATCATCGACCATCGTCGAAAAGCGCAGATCGACGCCGAGCGCACGGCACCTTGCCTGTAGTATGTTCAGAAGGGCGATGCGCGAACAGCCGGCGAAGCCGTTGCCGCCGCAGCGGGCCTCCTCGCCCTTGTAGCGGATGACGATGTCGTCCCAGTAGGCGAACGCGCCCTCGAGCTCTACGTAGGATTGCGGGTCGCGGCCGAGAAATTCGCTCAAGGTCTCGTCGGAGAACACCACCCCAAAGCCGAAGGTGTCGTCGGCCCGGTTCTGCTCGAAGACGACGATCTCCCAGTCGGGCCGGGCTTTCGCGGTCAGAAGCGCGAAATACAGGCCGCCGGGGCCTCCGCCCACCACCGCGATCTTCACGACTCGCCGCCCCCAAGGGGAATCACG
>Ga0208717_1000345_pt1 | contig 16443 bp, 17 predicted proteins | sample NGESurF53shallow_FD_184489 | JGI IMG/M metagenome (GOLD analysis project Ga0208717, IMG submission 184489) | Arctic peat soil microbial communities from Barrow, Alaska - NGEE Surface sample F53-3 shallow (SPAdes) | ecosystem: Environmental > Terrestrial > Soil > Wetlands > Peat ... | reverse complement strand
GGGCAGCAGCCAGCCCTGGTCCACGTCCCACGATCGAAATGTCTTGCTCATACACCCAGTGAATCAGGCTTCGCTCCGCCCGTCGAGCCGATTATCCAGACAGGCTCCTAGAGCTTGATGGCTTCGCACGCGAAGCCTGAATCAAGCTCTACACTTTGAATCGAGAGCAAGATTCAGCCTTAGGGCGATTCCGCCCTAAACCATCTTGCTCTACGCGGGCGGCGGCTTAAGGCTCGACCCCATGGTCGGCCCACGCTCCGTTTCCCCCAAGCCCAACTTGCTGGCGCCCGGCCTCTATCTGGTCGCCACGCCGATCGGCAATCTGCGCGACATCACCCTGCGCGCTCTGGACGTGCTGGGCGGCGCCGATCTGGTTCTGGCCGAGGACACGCGGGTGAGCGGCAAGCTGCTGGCCGCCCATGGCCTTTCGGCGCGGCTGCAACGCTACGACGAACACGCCGCCGCGCAGGCGCGGCCGAAGATCCTCGCCGCCCTGGCCGGAGGCGCCCGCCTCGCCCTGATCTCGGATGCCGGCACGCCGCTGGTTTCCGATCCGGGCTATCGCCTGGTGCGCGAAGCGACAGCCCAGGGGACGGCGGTGTTTCCGATACCCGGCCCTTCCGCGACCCTGGCGGCCCTGGCCGTGGCGGGTCTGCCCACCGACCGATTCCTGTTCGCCGGCTTTCCGCCGCCCAAGCGCGCCGCCCGCCGCGCCTTTTTCGCCGAACTGGCGCCGATCCGCGCCACACTGATCTTCTTCGAGGGCGGATCGCGCCTGGCCGCCAGCCTCGGCGACATGGCGGCGGTGTTCGGCCCACGCGAGGCCGCCGTGGCGCGCGAACTCACCAAGCTGCACGAGACGGTGGCGCGCGGAACTCTGGATGTCCTGGCCGCCGACCCGCGCTTCGCCGAGCCCAAGGGGGAGATCGTGGTGCTGGTGGGTCCCGGCGCGCCGCAGGCCGCGACGCCGGCGCAGGCCGACGCGGCGCTCATCGACGCCCTGACCCGCGCCGGCCCGGCCGAAGCGGCCTCGGAGGTCGCCAGGGCCCTGGGCCTGCCTCGCCGCGATCTCTATGTCCGCGCCGTCGCCCTGCGAGGGCGCGCGCGATGAGCCAGGTCCGGCGCGAGCGCGGCCTGGCGGCGCGCCGCTCGGGGCGGCGGGCGGAGATCTTCTGCGCCCTGTGGCTGATGGCCAAGGGCTACCGCATCCTCGGCTTTCGTCTGAAGACGCCGCAGGGGGAGATTGACCTTCTGGCCCGCAAAGGCGGGGTGATCGCGGTGGTTGAGGTCAAGCGCCGGACCAGCCTGCGCGCTGCGCTGGAGGCGGTGACCTGGCGCCAGCGAGAGCGGCTGGTGCGCGCGGCCCAGACGCTGACCTCGCGCCGCCCGTCCCTGGCCGGCGCGGCCATCCGCCTCGATCTCATCGCCCTCGCGCCGGGGCGCCTGCCGCGCCATATAGCGGACGCCTGGCGGGAAGCCTGACCTTCTCGCGCGAGCCAAAGGGAGAGTCGATGCCGCTTCAGGTCGCCATCCAGATGGACCCCATCGAGCGGGTCAACATCGAGACCGACACCACCTTCATGCTGATGCTGGAGGCCCAGACGCGCGGCCACGGCCTGTGGGTCTATGGCCCCGAGCGCCTGGCTCTGGAGGACGGCCGGGTGCTGGCTCGCGGCCGGCCGCTCAACCTGCGCGCCGTCAAGGGCGATCACCATAGCCTGGGCAAGCTCGAGGTCCGCGATCTCTCGGAGATGGACGTGGTGCTGATGCGCCAGGATCCGCCTTTCGACATGGCCTATATCACCGCGACCCACTTCCTGGAGACCATCCACCCGGCGACCCTGGTGGTGAACAATCCGGCCGAGGTGCGCAACGCCCCCGAAAAGCTGTTCGTCACCGGCTTTCCTGGCCTGCAGCCGCCCACCCTGATCACCGCCGATCCCGAGGCCATCGCGGACTTCCGCGCCCGTCACGGCGACATGGTGCTCAAGCCTCTCTACGGCGGGGCGGGATCGGGGGTGGTGCGGCTCGCCGCCGGCGATCCCAATCTGGACGCCTTGCTGGAACTGCACGCCATGATCGGCCGCGAGCCGGTGATCGCCCAGAAGTTCATTCCGGCCGTGGCCGCCGGCGACAAGCGCATCCTCTTGGTGGACGGCGAGCCGGTGGGGGCCATCAACCGCATCCCCGCCGAGGGCCAGGTCCGCTCCAATCTCGCCAAGGGCGGCCGGGCCGAAGCGGTGGGGCTGACCGCGCGCGACCACGAAATCTGCGACGCCATCGGCCTGGAACTCAAGGACCGGGGGCTTCTCTTGGCTGGGATCGACGTGATCGGCGACTATCTCACCGAGATCAACGTCACCTCGCCCACCGGCGCCCAGCAGCTCAAACACTTTGGCGGCGCCGACACGGCGGCGAAGCTGTGGGACAGGATCGAGGCGATCCGCGGGGTGGTGTAGGGCGGCGCGGTCACGCCCCCGTCACGCTTTCCCCCATGGTTCCACTTTTGTTCTTGCCACGATCCGTCTGGTGTGATCCCACTGGGGGTCAGCTTGTGGTCAAGAGGACAATGCGAAATGGCCGCGCGGGTGGTGTCGGTGGCGTTCGAGGGGGTCGAGGCGCGACGGGTGGACGTCGAGGTCCAGATGGTCGGCGGCCTTTCCGCCTTCGTGGTCGTGGGCCTCGCCGACAAGGCGGTGGGCGAGGCGCGCGAGCGGGTGCGGGCCGCCTTCGCGGGACTCGGCCTCGCCCTGCCGCCCAAGCGGGTGGTGGCCAATCTCGCCCCGGCCGATCTTCCCAAGGAAGGCAACCACTACGACCTGCCCATCGCGCTCGCCCTGATGGCGGTGATGGGCATCATCCCCCAGGACGCCCTGGACGGCTGGGCGGCGATCGGCGAGCTTAATCTCAACGGCGAGATCGCCCCGGTGGCAGGCGCCCTGCCGGCGGCCATGGCGGCGGGGGCCATGGGCCTGGGCCTCATCTGCCCCGAGGCCTGCGGCCCGGAGGCGGCCTGGGCGGGGGAGACCGCCATCCTCGCCCCCCGCTCCCTGATCGCCCTGGTCAACCATTTCCGCGGCAGCCAGATTCTCGGCCAACCCAAGCCGGGGCCGATGATCGAGGGCGCCCGGGGACCGGATCTGAAGGACGTCAAGGGCCAGGAAAACGCCAAGCGGGCCCTGGAGATCGCCGCCGCCGGCGGTCACAATTTGCTCTATGTCGGGCCACCGGGATCGGGCAAATCCATGCTCGCCCAGCGCCTGCCGGGCCTTCTGCCGCCGCTCACCGCCGCCGAGCTCCTGGAGACCTCCATGGTCCATTCCATCGCCGGCCTGATCGCCAGGGGGACGCTGACCCGCGACCGGCCGTTTCGCGCCCCCCACCACTCGGCCAGCATGGCGGCCCTGACCGGCGGCGGGCTGAAGGTCAAGCCGGGCGAGGTTTCCCTGGCCCACAACGGCGTCCTCTTCCTGGACGAACTGCCGGAATTCAGCGCCCAGGCCCTCGACAGCCTCAGGCAGCCCCTGGAGACCGCCGAGGTCACCGTCGCCCGCGCCAACGCTCATGTGCGCTACCCGGCCCGTGTCCAGCTCGTCGCCGCGATGAACCCCTGCCGGTGCGGCAATGGCGGCCTGGGGCGCGGCGCCTGCGGCAAGGCCCCGCGCTGCCAGCAGAGCTATCAGGGCCGCGTCTCCGGCCCCCTCCTCGACCGCATCGACCTCACCGTGGACGTGCCGCCGGTCACCGCCGCCGACCTCTCCCTGCCGCCGCCGGCCGAAGGCACCGCCGAAGTGGCCGGCCGCGTCGCTGCCGCCCGTGACATCCAGGCCGCGCGCGCCCGCGACGCCGGAGACGGCGCGGCGCCGCTGAACGCGCGGGCCGAGGGGGCCTGGCTCGAAACCATCGCCGCCCTCGACGCGCCCGCCAAATCCCTCCTCGCCAGAGCCGCCGAGGCCAGCACGCTGACGGCCCGCGGCTGGAGCCGCACCCTGCGCCTCGCCCGGACCATCGCCGACCTAGACCGCGCCGACGCGGTGCGCCGGGTGCATGTGGCGGAGGCGCTGATCTACCGGCGGATCGGGCCGGCGAGCGAAGGGGTGGGGGAGCGGCGGGCGAGTGTTTATGGGATGTGAGGCGCGGCGCTCCTGTTCCCGAATTCCCCCGAATTCCCTCACACGATCTCTGACGCCTTCGCAGACTTGGGCAGGCCGGACGAAATCGGAAGGGAGTTCTCGGAATTCCAAAAGTACCTATACCAAGGGGCGGCCTAATCGAACTTCGCGTACACAATGAGCCGATCGGTTGTGGACGTTCGACGGCTGGCCGCTGCAGACTGGTCGCCTAGACTCGAGCTACACCACGTCCGGGGACACGACCCCCACGATGCTCGGATCGCATCGCAAGACCTCTCTTGACTGCGGCGAAGGCTGCCATGAACATGGCGAAATGTAAAAAAAGCCGAGATCGAGACGAATCAAGAAGACTCAAATTCCTTTGTGGGAGGGCAAATCCCGATGAGGGTTTCCGGAAGGGTGAAACGGAAAGCGAGCGTCCTCGCCCTCCTGTTGGCGATCGGGTGCGCGACCTGCGACGCCAGTTTGGCGGGCGGCTCCGGGACCTCGGTTGCCTTTAAGACCGGTCCCTGTCCCCCTGGCGAAGCGAAAGCGCTGACGAGCCTCAACGCAGTTTGCGGAACGCTGACGGTCCCGGAGAAGCGCAGCAAACCCAAGGAAGGCGCCGTTCAATTGCCGGTGGCGATCGTTCCTTCCAAGACGCAGCCGCCCGCAGCCGACCCCATTGTTTACATGGCCGGCGGTCCGGGGGCCAATGCGATTGCACAGGCGCAAGTCCTCGTCGATGTAGGCCTCAACCAGCATCGCAACCTCATTATCATGAACCAACGCGGGGTTGCCTACACCGTGCCCAATCTGGCGTGTCCCGAGATCGATATGGCTTTTGCCGAGGCGGTGGGGCTGCCTTACATTTCGCCGGCGCACGAGACCAGGCATGTGGCCGCGACCAAGGCGTGCCACGACCGTCTGGTCGCGGAGGGCGTCGACCTGAGCGCGTTCAACACCCGTGAAAATGCGGCGGACTACGCCGACCTGCGCAAGGCGCTGAAGATCGAGCTGTGGAATGTGTACGGGTTGTCCTACGGCACCGATCTGGCGCTCAGCCTGATGCGCGATCATCCCGAGGGAATCCGCAGCGTGATCATCGATGCGGTCCTGCCTCCCAGTAAGGTGAGTCTGGGATGGACGTGGACCAACGCCAACGAGGCTATCGGCAACATCTTCCGCGCCTGTGCCGATCAGCCGGCTTGCGCCGCCAGGTATGGCGATCTGAGGACGCAATTTGCCGCTCAGGTCCAGAAGCTCCAGGCCAATCCGCTGACGTTGACGGCGCCTATCCCCGGAACGGAGACGAGCACAAAGGTGGTGCTGGACGGCGGCGCGATACTCGACTGGCTAGGCTCGCTTCCCGATCCGGTCGTGCCGATAACCTCCGTTCCGGCGGCAATCGGCGCGTTGGTGCGGGGTCAGCCGACGCAAATCGCCGAGGCGCGCGCCACCGGGGCTCAACCTGGCGCGATAGGAGCCGTCGGCTACGGCCTCATGTATGGCGTGATCTGCAGCGAGTGGGTCCCGTTTCAGCCGGCCTCTCAAATTCTCGCGCAGGGGCAATTGGCTTTCCCGTCCTATCCGAAGGCCGTCCTGTCCCAGCCAATTGGACTGCCGTTCATGACTGAAGATTGCGCGGTGTGGGACGTTCCGCCAGCCCCTGCCTCGGTGCGCCAGGTCACGGTCAGCACAATCCCCACCCTCGTGCTGAACGGAAGCTTCGACGGAAAAAGCGCCCCGCAATGGGGGATCTATGCAGCCGCCACGCTCCGGAATTCAACGACGGTTACCGTTCCCGGCTCGGGGCATGGAGCGCTGTTCGGGATCCAAATGCCGCCCGATGCGCCTGCCAGGGCGTGTACGCGGAGCGTCGTCGCGTCGTTTCTCTCGAACCCGGCGGCGCACCCGGATACGAGCTGCGTGGCGTCGCTGACGGCGCCGCCGTTCGCACTACAGTGAACCGGCCCTCCCGCGGCGCCCGGAAATGACGGGCTGAGCAACCTCACGCGATGCGGGGAACGCTCTTGAGTCCGAGCTGATTTTGGAGGCGCGAGTGCAAATGAAAATCCTTGGCGGATCAGTGAAGATGGCGGCGCGCGGCGCCGCGCTGGCATTCGTCATCGCCGCCTGCGGTGGATCGCCGGGCAGCGCGGCTTCCGGCGTCGCAACGCCGCGCTTCGAGCCCGGAGCCTGCCCGGCGCGGGTGGCTTCGACTCCACCCTTCGCCCACGCGCAATGCGGACAATTGATCGTTCCGGAGAACCGGCGCAAGCAGAACGGAAAGACCATCAGTATTTCCGTCGCGATAATTCCGTCGGTAACGCAGCCCCCGAAGCATGAACCTGTTTTCTACATCGCCGGCGGTCCCGGCGGCGATGCAATGGGAGACGCGGGATATCTTGTTCCAACTCTGAACCAGGACCGGAATTTGGTCGTTCTGAGCCAGCGCGGAACCCTGGATGCAACGCCCAGTCTTCTGTGCCCGGAAATCGACGCCTTCGACGCCAAGGCGGTGAGCCTCGTCTACGACGCCCCATCGACCGGGATTCTGCACGTCGCGGCAACCAAGGCCTGTCACGATCGATTCGTCTCGGAAGGAGTCGATCTCAGCGCCTACAACACGCTCGAGAACATCGAAGACTTCGTCGATTTGCGCAAAGTGCTCAAGGCGCCCAAGTGGAGCATCTTCGGAACTTCCTACGGCACCTACGTAGCGCTCGTCCTGATGCGCATACATCCGGAGGACCTGGTGAGCGTGACGATCGATTCCATCTCGCCCCCCAGCGTGGCGAGCCTCGGATGGCCCTGGAGCAGCGCCGGCGAAGGGTTCGGGAATCTGTTCGATGCGTGTGCCGCTCAGCCTGCCTGCGCCTCGAAGTACGGAGACGTCCGGAGCAAATTCACCCGCCAGGTCCAGCAGCTCGAGGCAAACCCGTTGACAGTCACGAGCCACTACACACCAGGTGGTCCGCCGGTTCAGGTCGTGCTTGATGGCGGTGCGCTCGTGAACTGGTTCGTCGCGGGCGGCGCCTCGTTTTTCCCGTCAGTACCTTCGGCCCTCCAGGAGCTTGTGAACGGCGCCCCGGTTCAGATTGCCGCCAGCCGTGCCGCCCTGGCAAAACCGGCGAGCGAAAGCGTTCAGGGTTATGGCTTGACCTACGGCGTGTTTTGCAGCGAGTGGATGCCGTTTCGGCAATCCCAAATCCTCGCAGCCGGCCAGGCCGCCTTTCCGACCTATCCGGCGACGGTTCTCTCGCAGTCGCCGCAACTTCCGTTCGCAACCGAAGATTGCGCGGTATGGGACGTTCCCAAGGCGTCAGCCTCCATCAGAGATGTCACCACAAGCAGCATCCCGACGCTGGTGATAAACGGCGCTTTCGACGGCAAAACCTCGCCGATCTGGGCGACATACGTCGCCAGGACCCTGCCCAACTCGACGACCCTCATCATACCGGGCATAGGCCATTTTGTGACGCCACAATCGCCGTGCGCGCAGACGGTCGTGCGAGAGTTCCTTGCGAATCCGACGATACCTCCCGACACGAGCTGCGCCGCCGGAGTAACCATCCCGCCCTTCAAATGAAACGGGCGGGCCGCGATCGCCGTCGCTGTCCGTGGCGTGCGCGGCTGACCTGGAAGCGGCCCTATCCCGGGGTTGAGCGAGATCGAGGTCCGGCCGCTCTACGCGGCGCGCGAGCGTGTATGGGATGTGAGCGCGGCGGGGTCGCGGGAACGATACTCCTGCCTTCGAATTCCTCGCACGAAGAAGGATGGACGGGCGCCTTGCGCAAGCTCGCGCGCTACCGCAACGCTCAGTGACGATGGCGATCATCCGGTCCCGCGGGAGGCGGACCGTAATCCGCAAGCGTTCCGTCGGACCATTTCCGCACCGGAATGAAGAACAGCGTGATCTGGCTGGTCAGCCGAGCTGACAGCACCGGAGAGCCTTTCACATCCGCGCCCCACGCGCTCCCATCCGCCGCTGCCGAGAAGAACATCACATGCGGATACCAGGGATGGCCGTGGTCGTCGGACAGATATTGGTCTTTGGACAGCATATAGGACATGGCGCCCGTCGCCGGCGGCGTGTTCGCCTTGGCCGACGTTTTCGAGCGTTCCGCCATCTCATCCTTCGAAGCGCCTGAGAGCGCCCATTCGGCGCGTTCCATGATCATCGGCAATACAGTGCGCACCGCCGCTTCATTCATGCAGATCGGCCCGCGCATTTTCTGGTTCCAGAATTCCGGATCGTCGAAGGGCTTGTCCCAGGAACGTTCGACGAGGCAGGTGAAATGATTCGTACCCGGCGCCGCGGTCTCGAAACCATGCGCGCCGAGCACGAGGACGCTCGCATCGTTCGAAAGAGCGGCAGGGCCTGCGGTGCGCGCGAGTGCAATCTCCGTCGTCTTGTCCATCATGTATTGGTCGCGCGGCGCCATGGCGGGATATGACCTTGTCGTCGCCCGCGCGGACGCGCTTTGCGCCGCGCCGGCGATTGTCAGCGCCAAAGCGAGACCCCCCGCCGCGCTTGACCAATTCCGCTTTTCCATCCTGGCGCCTTTCATTGAAGCCTTACCTATTGGTGAAGCGTGTTGGCGCGATTTGTCACGGGCGCAAAACGCCGCGGCTGCGGAAAGAAGACCGTCAGGCTGTCGTGATGGCGTTCAAACCCTATGAAGTCGAGGGCCGTTTGCCGCCCTGAGCCGTCCAAGCCAGCGTCCGCTCTCCGGCCGGAAGCCAAAGGGGAAGATCGACCCGAAACGGATCTGACGCGTCGGCGCGGTCCGCCGGGCGAGTTGCGCGATCAGGCAGGCACGTACGTCAACCTGATCGCGTCCTCGCCAATTAGATCGCTGGCCACAAGGCGGAGCGGCGGCCGGGGGCCGGCGAAGAATGGCTTGCCGCGACCAAGCACGACGGGGCGGAAGTAGAGTCTATACTCATCAATAAGACCAAGGTCGGTCAGGCTTCGCGCCAGGTCTGGTCCGCCAACTTCAATCTCCCCGACGCGCTGGGCCTTCAGCCCGCGTATCACCGCCTCGACGTCATCCGCGACAAGGGTGGCGTTGGGGCCGACTGACTTCAACGAGCGCGACACGACCCACTTCGGTTGGCTCCGCCACGCCGCCGCGAAGTCGCGCTCCTCCGCGTCCCACTCAGGACGATCTTCGTCCCAATAACGCATCACCTCGTACATGCGGCGACCGTACACGCTGCCGGCCAGGTCGCGCACTTGCTCGATGAAGTGACGAAAGAGCGAGGGGCCAGGCGCAAATTCCTGGTGGTCGACATAGCCGTCCAGTGACTGGTTCAATCCGAAGACGAGCTTCGCCACGCTACAAAATCTCCATCCCAGGTTCTTCAAAATAGCTTGAGCCGCGGTTACGCGGAAGTGAGGTTGGCAAAGTTGCGCGCCGCTATGTCGGTGTGACGAACGGGAAATCGGGGACGGGAGCAACATCGCTTGAGGAATGGCGCTGTGGCGTCCTCGCCGTGGCGCTGGGCGGCGGGAAATGAAATACGCCACGATCCGTTCAGGCAGGCGTCGCACGGTCGGGAGTCCCTCACCCCCCGTGCATGGCGGCCTCGATCTGGCGGGCGATGTCGGCCGGGGCGGCGCCGAAGGCGAGCGGGCGGCTGAAGACGCCGGTGGGGTCCATTAGATAGACGATCGAGGTGTGGTCCATGCTGTAGTTCGGGCCGTCGCCGGCCTTCTTGTAATAGACATGATAGGCGTGGGCGACGGCGGCGATCTGGGCCGGCGATCCTGTCAGACCGATCGCGCCCTTGGGAAAGGCGGGGCTGGAGAGATAGGTGGCGAGCTGGGCCGGCGTGTCGCGCGCCGGATCGACGGTGATGAACACCACCTGGAATCGTCTGGCGTCGCCTCCCAGGCGATCGATGGCCTGGGCCAGGGTGGTCAGGGTGGTGGGACAGACGTCGGGACAGAATGTGTAGCCAAAATAGACCGCCGTCCATTTGCCCTGCAGTATGTGCTCGTCGACGCGCGCGCCTCTCTGGTCGATGAGCTGGAACGGGCCGCCGATATCCGACGGCGCCGACTTGGGCGCGCCATGGCCGCACCCGGCGAGCAGCACGGCCAGCCCCAGCAGTCCGCCAGCGAGACGCCGGCGAGAGGCGTCCAACGGGGCGCGATCCGCAAACGAGGGCTCGCCTGGCGGCCCGTTCCGCGCGATCCTGGCGGTCATGACGGCGAACTGGGTCCCTGGAGATTCAATGGCGCGGCCGAGGCGGGCGGCGGACGACGGCTCCGATACGCCGCCGCCGGGCCCTCGGCAAGGCGTGGGCGTGGGGACGGTCGCCGTCCGGCGCCCGCGCAACCGCACGCTGATCCTGCTGCGCTGGCTGGCCATCGCCGGTCAGAGCCTGATGCTGCTGGTGGTGGGGACGTATCTGAAGTTCCCGGTGCCAGTGCGACCCTGCGCGGCGATCATCGCGGCCAGCGCCGCTTTCAACCTCGCCCTGACCTTCGCCGGGGCCGGGCGGCGCGTGGCGCGCCCGCTGGAGGCGAGCGGCCAGCTCGCCTTCGACATCCTGCAGCTTTCAGGCCTGCTCTATTTCACCGGCGGGGTGGTCAACCCCTTCTGCCTGCTGCTCATCGCCCCGGTGACGGTGGGTGCGGCGACGCTCGGCCTGCGTCACGTCGTGGCCCTGGGGGGCCTCGCCATCGTCGCCGGCATGGCCCTGGCCGCGACCTCCCTGCCGATGCCCTGGGCGGTCGGCGTCAGCCTGCAGTTGCCGCTGGTCTATCGCGGCGGCTGCGTGCTGGCCCTGATCGTCGGCATCGCGGTCACCGGCGGCTATACTTTCTGGGCGGCCAGCGAAGCGGCGCGCATGGAGCTGGCCCTACACGTCACCGAGACCGTCCTGGCCCGCGAACAGCGCCTTTCGGCCCTGGGCGGTCTGGCGGCGGCGGCGGCCCACGAACTCGGCACCCCCCTGGCGACCATCGCCGTGGTGGCCAAGGAACTGGCCCGCGAAACACCGCTCGGCCCCCTGCGCGAGGACGCCCTGCTGATGGTCGCCCAGGCGCAGCGCTGCCGCGACATCCTCCGCCGTCTGGCCCAGGCCCCTGAAACCGGCGACGCGGTGCACGAGCGCATGAGCCTGTCGCAGTTCGTCCGCGAAGTCTCCGCGCCCCTTCTGGCCGGCGCCGCGGCGGTGCGGGCGAGGAGCGCGGTCACCGGCCCGCCCGCCATGGCGGCCCCCGACGTTTGGCGGCGCCCCGAGGTGCTGCACGCCATGGCCTCCTTCGTCGAGAACGCCTTCGATTTCGCCCGCGCCGAAATCTGGGTCACCGCCCGGTTCGACGCCAAGACGATAGCCGTGGAAGTGCGTGACGACGGGCCGGGCTTCACGACCGATGTTAGGGCGAGACTGGGCGAGCCCTATGTCACCAGCCGAGCGCGCGGCGATGCGACGCGCACCCGCCATGTCGGCATGGGCCTGGGCATCTTCATCGCCAAGACGCTTCTGGAGCGCACCGGCGCCACGGTCGATTTCCGCAGCGGACCGCGGGGCGGCGCCGTGGTGACCACGCGCTGGCCGCGGGACCGCATGGAGGCCGCGCCGCCGAACGCCGGAGAGGCTTGAACTTTGGGGCGGGTCGGCGACATTATGGTTCCGCATTCCCCGATGAGGCCGGCTCCGCCGGCCGGAGTTGGCCTAATATGAGCGATATCGACCCGGCCGTGGCCGCCCTGCGCGACAAGAGCCTTTTGCTGCTCGACGACGACTCCGTCCTGCGCAACCGGCTCGGGCGGGCGCTGGAATCGCGCGGCTTTACCGTCACCCTGGTCGAAAGCGTGGCCCAGGCGAGCGAGGCGGTGCGCGCCGCGCCGCCGGCCTTCGCGGTTCTCGACATGCGCCTGGAGGACGGATCGGGGCTGAAGGTGGTGGAGGCCCTGCGCGCCGCCCGGCCGACCGCCTGCATCGTCATGCTGACCGGCTATGGCAACATCGCCACCGCCGTGGCCGCCGTGAAGGCCGGGGCGGTGGACTATCTGGCCAAGCCGGCCGACGCGGACGATGTGGTCAAAGCCCTGCTGTCGGCCCGCTCCGGCGTCAAGCCGGCCCCGCCGGAGAAGCCGATGAGCGCCGACCGGGTGCGCTGGGAGCACATCCAGCGGGTGTTCGAACTGTGCGAGCGCAACGTCTCGGAAACCGCCCGGCGCCTGAGCATGCACCGCCGCACCCTCCAGCGCATCCTGGCCAAGCGGGCGCCCAAATAGCGGGCCTGGCTCACGGCGCGCCCATGGTCCGCATCGCCGCCAGCCGGCCGAAAGCCACCGTCAGCGCCTTGCGCCGCGCGCCGCTGAGCGGGACGGCGGGCGCTTCGCGCAACAGCGCGCCGTCGAAGGCGTCGGCGACGATCAGGCCCGGCTCATGGGGCAAAACGTCGCGCGGAAACTCCGGCGCCACGGCGAAGAAGAAGGCGTCGCAATAGGGCAGGTACTCGCCCCATTTGCGGTCGGCGCGGAAATCCTCAAGGCTCGACTTCACCTCGACCACGGCGATCTGGCCGCGCGGCCCCAGGGCCATCAGGTCGGCCCGCCGGCCGTTGGGCAGGGCCACCTCCATCAGCGGCGCGTAGCCCAGCGCGATCAGCAGCCGCGCCGCGCCGCGGGTGACGGCGCCAGTGGTCTGCGGCCGGGTGAAGGTAAGGACGACGGCTTCCACGCACCCAATCTTGTTCCGCTTTCGTTCGGCGTCAATAGGCGTTTTGGCGGGCGGATTGGGCCGGGAAGACGAGGCGGGCGGGATCGTAGCCGAGGGCGACCATGCGGGCCAGGGCCGCCGCCTTGGGTCCGGCGTCCATGACGGGGCGGCGCGCGAGGAGCCAGATGTAGTGGCCGCCCGGCGTCGCCATGAGCGCCCAGGCGTTGTCGTCGGCGTGGTCCAGGATCCAGTATTGCTGGTGGATGAGGCCGCCCAGGAAACTCATGGTGAACTTGGCGCCGCCGCTGCCAGGAAGGATGCGGGCCCTGGTCCGCAGAATTCGGCTGTGGCCCGAGGGCCCCCCCTTGTGGCAGGTCTCGACGACCGAGAACGCGCCGGCGGCCAGGGGAGAGAAGTCGCTGGTGTCGCCCTGGCAGGTCTTCTGCCGCCAATTCGGGGTGCGGGCGATCTCGTACCAGCGCCCGGAATAAACATCGCTCGCCACCGGCTTGGCGGGTTGCGGCGCGCCGGCCACCGCCGCGCCGCCGGCGGCCGCGGCGATGAGGATGAGGCAGGCGAGGGTGGCTTTCATCGAAGGCTCGGAAAGGGGGGGCTTTGTCTGAGCCTCAACGCGCCAGCGCGCCGATGGGGTTCGAGGAGGCCGCGATCTGGACCGCGGCTTCACCTCAATCCGAGCCCGTGGATGACCAGGAGCGCCGCCCCGCCCAGGGCCACCAGCGAGAGGGTCACCACGGCGGTCACCCGCGCCCCGGCCCTGGCCACCACGCGAACGTCCACGCCGAGCCCCAGGGCGGCCATGGCCGCTATGGTGAGCCAGGTGGCGGCCTTGGCGGTCGGCGCGACGGCGAACGCCGGGATCAGCCCCGCCGAGCGCGCCGCGACCAGCAAGAGGAAGCCGGCGATGAACCAGGGAACGAGCTGATGGAGGGCCGGCAGGCGGATTCTGGACCGCCCGCCGGCATCGTCCGGTCCGCTCGCGCCGGCCGCCCCGCGCCTTCGCCGCATGACCAGCGATAGGGCCAGGACGACCGGGCCCAGCATCAGGACCCGCACCAGCTTGACGATCGTGCCGACCTGGGCCGACAGGGAGCTGATCGGCGCGGTGGCGGCCAGCACCTGGGGAACGGCGTAGACGGTCAGGCCGGCGAACACGCCGAACGACCTTGGCGTCATGTCGAAGAGCACCGAGAGGGCCGGCAGCAACAGGACGACCACTACGCCGAGGACCGCGGTGAAGGCGACGGAGGCGGCCACATCCTTGCTGTCGGCGCCGATCACTGGCGCGACGGCGGCGATGGCCGAATTGCCGCAGATCGAATTGCCGCAGGCGATCAGGGTCGCCATCCGGCGCGGCAGGCGGAAGGTGCGCCCCAGGGCGTAGCTCATCGCCAGGGCGACGGCGACGACCCCGGCAATGGCGGCCAAGAGGGCCGGGCCGGCCCCCAGGATGGTCGCCGCGCTGATCGTCGCGCCCAGGAGGACGACGGCGACTTCCAGCAGGGGCTTGGCGGCGAAGGCGATCCCCGGCGTCCATCGCGGCCCCGGCGCCCAGGCGGTGCGAACGGCCGTCCCCAGGAGGATGGCGATCACCAGCGCCTCCAGCCAGGCGCGGCCGAACAGGCGCGTCTCAAGACCCTGCAATCCGGCGGCGGCGGGGGTGATCGCCAGGCAGAGCCCGACGCCCGGGACCAGCCGCCAGGCCGCCGCGCCTCGGCTCAAACCCGCCTCGCGCTGACGATGGGAACCGGCGGATCGAGCATCTGGCCGGCCATGTCCGGGCCGCCGGCAGTGGGCGAGGTCGGAAGGGCGAGGATGGCGCGCACGATGTCCATGCCGGCGGCCACGCGGCCGAAGGCGGCGAAGCCGAGATTGTCGCCGCTGGCGTTGGGATCGGCGTCGAGATAGGGGGCGTCGCCCACGCAGATGAAGAAATCCGAGGTCGCCGTGCCGGGCGCCCGGCGGGCCAGCGACAGGGTCCCGTCCTTGTGCGAAAGGCCGGTCTTGGTGGTGGGCTCGTGGGCGATGGGCGCGATGGCGTGGGCCGGATCGAGCCGCGCGCCGCCCTGGATGAGGCCGGTCAGCGGCGCGCCGGGGGTGCGCAGGGCGCGGTAGATGGTGGCGCCATCGTAGAGGCGCGCGTCCACGTAGCGCAGGAAGTTGGCGGCGGTGATCGGCGCCTTGTCGGCATAGAGCTCCAGGACGACGAGGCCGGCGCCGGTCGTCAGATCAACCCGCACGATCCCAGGCGCCGGCTGCGACCACGCCTGCCAGGCGGCCAGGGCGCCGGCGGCGGCCAGGACGTCGCGCCGTTTCAGCGACGTGGCGCGGCGGTCCATCAGCCCTCGGCCGGCTCCGGATTTTCCCGCGCGCCGCTCCCGGCCGCCCGCTCGGCGATGCGCGCCGACTTGCCGCGCCGATCGCGCAGATAATAGAGCTTGGCCCGCCTGACCGCGCCGCGCCGCTTGACCTCGATGGATTCGATCATCGGCGAGAGGACCGGGAACACCCGCTCCACCCCTTCGCCGAAGCTGATCTTGCGGACGGTGAAATTCTCCTGCAGTCCGCCGCCGGATCTGGCGATGCACACGCCCTCGTAGGCCTGGACGCGCTCGCGCTCGCCTTCCTTGATCCTGACGTTCACCCGCACCGTGTCGCCGGGCTGGAAAGCGGGGATCTTCTTGCCGGAAGTGAGGCGCGCGGCTTCTTCCTTTTCGAGCTCCTGGATCGTGTTCATCTTAATTCAAGTCCTTGTTCCTACTGGGCTTTATCGCCCTTTGCCTGTTGATTGGCGAGATGCGCCGCCCACAGATCTGGCCGCCGCTCCCGCGTGACGATCTCCCGCTGTTCCCGCCTCCACTTGGCTGCGTCGCCGTGGTGGCCGGAGAGCAGAACCTCGGGAATTTCCCGCCCCTCGAAGACGCGAGGGCGGGTGTACTGAGGGTGCTCGAGAAGGTCGTCCTCGAAACTCTCCTCGCTTAAACTCATCGCCTCGCCCAATACGCCGGGAAGCAGCCGCACGCACGCCTCGATGACGACCAGCGCCGCCGCCTCGCCGCCGGCCAGAACCGCGTCGCCCACCGAGATCTCCTCGAACCCGCGGGCTTCGATCACCCGCTGATCCACCCCCTCGAACCGCCCACAAAGGACGATCAGGCCGGGGCCTTCCGCCCACGCCTTGACCCTCCCTTGAGTCAGGGGCCGGCCCCGGGCGCTCATGTACAGGAGCGGCCGGCCCGCCGCCTCCACGTTGTCCAGCGCCGAGGCGATCACGTCGGCCCGCATCACCTGCCCGGGGCCACCCCCGGCGGGGGTGTCGTCCAGGAAGCCGCGCTTATCGTTGGAAAACCCCCGGATGTCCACCGTCTCCAGGGACCACAGATTCAGCTCCCGCCACGCCGTCCCGATCAGCGAGACGCCCAAGGGCCCGGGGAAGGCCTCGGGGAACATGGTGAGGACGGTGGCGAGGAAGGGCATGGGGCATTATCACCCTCCTCCCCCCGCGGGCTACGGCATTCACACATCTTCGGTTTGCGTCGGGCTCTGAGGTCTGATTCTCTATGGTGATCGGACAGGAGAGCGGTGATGGCGGAGTATGGGCTGGGGCGGTTTGGCGACCGTCGCC
>Ga0208717_1000344_pt1 | contig 16456 bp, 16 predicted proteins | sample NGESurF53shallow_FD_184489 | JGI IMG/M metagenome (GOLD analysis project Ga0208717, IMG submission 184489) | Arctic peat soil microbial communities from Barrow, Alaska - NGEE Surface sample F53-3 shallow (SPAdes) | ecosystem: Environmental > Terrestrial > Soil > Wetlands > Peat ... | reverse complement strand
AGCAATGGCGGACGGCGAGGACGGCTACCTCGACCCGACCACCGGCCTGTTCGTCCTGACCGCCGACTACCTGACCCGCAACGGCGCATGCTGTGGCTGCGGGTGCCGGCACTGTCCTTACTGAGGTTCGCTCGCTGTTATTGCTGAACGGTGACGTTCAGCGGCAGCTTCACAAACGCGGATTCTCCTTATGCTGCAGCCGAAACCCGCGAGAATACTGTCCCTCATACGTGAGAGGGTTAAGCCCTGCAGGAGTACTGCGGGGGACGAGGGAGCGGTATGTCGAAGCGCGGCTGGCTGCTGTTCAGCGCCATGGCGGTGATCTGGGGCATCCCCTATCTCCTCATCAAGGTTTCGCTTCGCGACCTCACCCCGGGCACCCTGGTTTTCGCCCGCACGGGCATCGCCGCGATCTTGCTGGTTCCACTGGCCGCCAGGCGCGGCATGCTGCGCCCGCTGCTCGCGAAGTGGCGAATCCTGCTGCTGTACACGGTGATCGAGATTGCCGGTCCGTGGTTTCTGTTGTCGAGCGCGGAGCAACGCCTTTCGAGTTCACTGGCCGGCTTGCTGGTCGCGTCCGTGCCACTGATCGGTGCAATCGCCGCCTTCATCGTCGGCGGCGTGGGCGGCGGCCACGATGACCGTCCCGATGGCCGGCGGGCGGTTGGCCTGCTGATCGGCCTTGGCGGGGTGGCTGTGCTCGTGGGTGTCGACGTCAGCGGCAGTGATGCGTGGGCGGTCGTCGCGATTGCCTTCACCGCTGTTGGGTACGCGACGGGCCCGATGCTGATCTCGCGCAAACTGCAAGATCTCCCGACCCTCGGCGTCGTCGCTGCCTCCCTCGCCTTGACGGCCATCGGCTACGCGCCCGTCGCCGCCACCCAATGGCCGAAACACATGGATGCGAAGGTGCTCGGGTCGATCCTGGGTCTCGCACTCATCTGCACGGCACTCGCGTTCATGGTGTTCTTCGCGCTCATCGCCGAGGTGGGTCCGGCGCGGGCCACCGTGATCACGTACGTGAACCCGGCGATCGCACTGTTGCTCGGCGTGCTGCTGCTGAACGAGCCCTTCACGGTCGGCATCGCGATTGGCTTCCCGTTGATCTTGCTCGGCTGCTTCCTGGCCACCTCACGCAACCGGAGTCGCCGCGAGTCTGCCGAGCAGCACGAGAATGCCATCCCCGAGGTCGCCGAAGCGTAAGGCCGTCAGCGGCCGGGTTAGCCTGGGACTATGGCCAGCCGCGATCGGACGACCAGCCCGACGCCCGCCCGCTTGGTGGTCGCGGTCCTGTGCGCCGCTGCCCTGGCAGCGTGCACGAGCAGGCACCCGTCGTCCGCGGGAGCGACATCGGCACTCAGTTCGCCACCAACGTCCACGACCTCCGCCGATCTCGGTTCCACGATCACGAGCCCCGTCACCCCGGCGGCCAGCACCGTCGCGAGTGCCGACGTCGCCAGCTCGCCGGCGTCCGTCCCATCACCGCTCGTGGTCGCGGCAACGCCGACACCGACGCCCACCCCGACACCGACACCGACACCGACACCGAAGCCCACTCCGCCGAAGCCCGCACCTACTGCGACTCCCACACCAGTGGCACCGACGCCGTTGCTCGTTCAACAGCTCAAGGATGTCGGCAGCGCACAACAGGTAGTGATCGTGACTTCCAGTAGCTGGTCAACCGATGTCGCGACGCTGCAAACATTCGAGAAGGACGCCGGCGTCTGGCGTGCAGTTTTCCCAGCAATGGCAGCAAATATCGGTCGTGATGGCTTCTCCGCCGACAAGCACGAGGGTGACCTCCGAACCCCCGCCGGCAAGTACGGCTTTGGCACCATGTTCGGTCAGCAAGCCAGCCCAGGCGTCAAATTCCCTTACCGGATAGCAGATGCAAAGTCGGTATGGGTCGATGACCCTTCATCGCCGTACTACAACACGTGGCGCGAAGACGTAGCGCTGAGCGAAGGAGAAGACCTCGCCAACAAGAAGAGTTACGGAACGGCTTATGCCTACGCCGTCGACATCGCCTACAACACCAACCCCGTCGTGCCAGGCAAGGGAAGTGCGATCTTCCTGCACGTCTCGACCGGCGGCGGCACGGCGGGGTGCGTCTCCATCGCGCAACCCAACCTCTTGAAGGTGCTGCGCTGGCTAGACCCGGCGCGCTCCCCGGTCATCGTGATGGCCCCAACCTCCGCAATCCGCCAGTACTAAGTGCAAGCGAGCGTCAGGCGATCGGGCGGTACTTGTCGACCGACACAATCGTGTTGGTATCGCCGTTCGGCGCCATGTTGAGGACGACGAAGCCGCCCTTGGGCACCGAGCCCTCCCACGCATTCGGAGCCTTCAGATCGGCGCACACCCGCTGGAGCAAGGACGGGATAACCTTGCCCTGGCTGCATACAGCGGTAGGTGTCGCGTCTTCGGCAAGCAAAGCGACGAGCCGGTCGGCCGCAGCGTCAGGGGCGCCGGCATAGCCAGATTCAGACAGCAGCGGCTCGCTTTGCACCGACAGCCGGCTCTGCGCGGCATAAGGTCCGACGGTGTCGAGGCATCGCAGCACGTCGGCCGACAGCACCCGTTCGATCCGCAGCGCCGCGAGCACCGGGATCAGCGCGAGCGCTTGCCGATGGCCGAGATCATCGAGGGGCCGCTCGCGGTCGTCACCGTCAAACGACGAGCGCTCACCCGCACTGCCATGTCGTACCACGACGCACGCGGTCGTGACCCGGACGTCTCGCGCGAACTCCATCACGATGCGCTGATCACGATCAGGGTTGAGATGCACAGCCGCTTCGCGGGGCGGCAACCACATCACCTGATCAACCTCTGCGTTGGTGATGAACTCGCCCTCGGTCGCTTCGATCGACCAATAGCGCACCCGCTTGGGCGAGCCGTCCTTCAGATAGCGACTTTCGCCGAGCAGCCGACCGGGCCGGCCGGTGTAGCCGGTCTCCTCGATGACTTCACGCAGCGCACCGACGAGCGGATGCTCCTCGGGAAGCAGCTTGCCTTTGGGTACCGACCAGTCGTCGTACTTCGGCCGGTGCACGAGCGCGACCTCAACGCCGAGACCACCAGGGGCTCGCCGCCAGAGCACGCCGCCAGCAGCCTCAACGAACGTCGAGTCCGCCATCAGTGACAGCGGCCCATCGAGCGGCCGATCAACTGGAAAGCCAACGACGGCGCTTGGCCCGCACGACGTCCGGCCATATCTCGCCGAACTCGACCCTCGCCGCGGCCGCTCGGGCCTCTTCGCGCGCGAACAACAAGCCGAGACCGAAGCCCATCGACCCGATACGCGGCAGTGCGGCAACCTCGGAGAGAAACTCAGCCGCGACTATGGCGTCCTGATGCTCGCCAAGTACCTCTTGCACGCGCTCCGCTTGGCGGGCGAGCTTGCGCGCCTTCGGTCCTAAGGCGATGGCCGATGCCTCGCAGAGATAACGCACGTGCTTCGCTGCGATGCGCACCTGGTGGTATTCGGTAGCCGGAGCAGTGTCGTGACGCCGTCGCGTGACCGGGTTCGCGCGCCGACGCATCGTCGCCCAGCTGGCCTTGATCGCTGGCGGCAACACAACAGACGACGGACGGCGACCGGCGTCGGTTGTGCGCGGGTAGGTAGCACCATCGACGAGCCGTTCGACAAGGGCGATGTAGCGGTCACTCGCGAGAGCGGCCAGCGCCTCATCGAACGCGAGCTTGCATTGCTTGTCGCAGATGTCAGCGAGCTTCGCACCGACGGCGTCCGGCCTTGCTTCCTCGGGCAATGCACGCACAGAGAGCAGCAATCGGGTGCGCAGCACCTCACTATCGCGTGCGGTACCGAGAACTCCCGCCAACCAATGCAATTCGCGTGCCAACTCGTCGGCCCACTCCTTGTCGAGGAGCGGTTCGAAGCTTCGCATTGCACTGCGCAGGCGACGAGTCGCCACCCGCATCTGGTGCACCGCGTCATCGAGGCCGCGCCGAACCGCGACGTCGTAGCCCATGAGGATGCGGGTGTAGCCACGCAACGTCGCGGCGACCAGATCGCTGACCGGGTCGCGGGCATCGACGGGCAGCGGCGGCGGCGGGTCGGCCGGCGTGGTCGCCTGCGGCCCGAGTGCGCGCACTACCTTCGGCACGAACTCACCGCTGACGGCCCCGGCTTCTCGCAACACAGCGGCGACGGCAGCGACGATCGATTCACCACCGCCGGTGTCCTCGACCTCGAGTTCACGGAACTGAGCCTGGTTGTGACTGCCGCCCTCGACGGACACGGTGTCGTCGACGAGCTCAGCAAGGGCAGCACCATCCTCGCCGCGCAGGACGAGCTTGGTCCGTTCACTAGCCAGCGTGGCGACCGGCCCGAGCGTCGCCGTGCGCGCCCAGACAGTGACGAGCTTGGTGAGTTCTTCTGGGATCGCCGCAGAATCCGGCAACTGGATCTCGTCGCGGATGCCGGTGCCGTCGGGAACCGTGTGCGAAAGAACCGGCAGTTTCAGGTGCCAGCCGGCGTCTGACCCACCCGAGCGACGGCGCATCGTCACGCCTTCGCGTGCAAGCCTGAGGTCGGGGGTGTCGTAGTAGACCGCGTGCATCGAGATATGACTCGGCTTGTCGATGGCCACGACGTCTGGGACAACACCGACGATGATCGGCAGTTCGAAGGTCGGATTCACCCGGAACTTAGCCTCGGTCTCCCGAACCGTCTTGGGGCTCACGTCCCTTGCCACGGGGCCAGTCTACGCAGCGACCGCATCAGCTAACGACCGGTCCGTCGTGGCTTTGCGACGCGCGATGACTGCGCACGAACTCACCTTGCAGGTCGATGCCCTTGGTCGCCGCAAAAGTCCCGTCGGGCCCCAGATCCCAGGCCGCGATCTCCGGAGACATCGAACGGTCGAGGACACCGTCAAGGATGCGACGGCCCTCGGAATCAACGACTCGAACCAGCGTCTCGACCCGGCGGTCGAGGTTTCGATGCATCAGGTCAGCGCTCCCGATCCAGTATTCGTCGTCCCCACCACCGCGGAAGCGCATGATGCGCGCGTGCTCGAGGAACCTGCCGAGTATGCTTCGCACCCGAATGTTCGCCGACAAGCCAGCCACGCCCGGGCGCAATGCGCACATGCCTCGCACGATCAGGTCGATCGAGACGCCGGCCCGCGATGCGGCATACAACTCGTCGATCAACTCCTCGTCGACCAGGCTGTTGACCTTCATCACGATGCCGCTCGGCAGCCCGGCGACCGCGTTGCCTGCCTCGCGACGAATCATCGCCGTCAATCCCGTGCGCACGGTGTCGGGCGCGACCAGCAGCGTCTTGTACGGGTCGGGTCTGGTGTATCCGGACAGGTGATTGAACAAGTCAGCCACGTCGCCGCCGATTGCGGGATCCGCCGTCAGCAAGCCGACGTCCTCATACATGCGAGCGGTCTTCGGGTTGTAGTTACCAGTGCCAAGGTGCGCATACCGACGTAGCGAGCCGTCGGGTTCACGACGCACGACGAGACACAGTTTGCAGTGCGTCTTCAGGCCGACGAGACCGTAGACAACGTGACAACCGGCCTGCTCGAGTTTGCGCGCCCATCGAATGTTTGCTTCCTCGTCGAAGCGCGCCTTGATCTCGACAAGCACTAGTACCTGCTTGCCTGCACGCGCAGCATCGACGAGCGCGTCGACGATCGGTGAGTCGCCACTTGTGCGGTACAGCGTCTGCTTAATTGCGAGCACATCGGCATCGGCGGCCGCCTGCTCGATAAACGCCTGCACACTCGTTGCGAACGAGTCGTACGGGTGGTGCACGAGAATGTCACCAGACCGCAGAGCTGCAAAAATATCGCGGACGCCGTCACCATCGGCATTAACCAACCGCGGATGCGTCGCTGGCACGAACTGCTCGTACTTGAGCTCCGGTCGCTGCAAATCTGAAATGCTCCACAAGCCCGACAGGTCGAGTGGTGCAGGCAGCCGATACACCTCGGTCTCGTTCACACCGAGTTCGCGAATCAGCAAGTCGAGCACTCGTGGACTTGTCGTCTCTTCGACTTCGAGGCGAACCGGCGGCCCGAATCTGCGACGCAACAGTTCGCGTTCGAGCGCCTGCAGCAAGTTGTCGACGTCGTCCTCGTCAACCTCGAGATCCTGGTTGCGAGTCACCCGGAAGCGGTGGCTCTCCAGCACGTCCATGCCGTGGAACATCACTTGCAGGTGCGCGGCGATGACTTCTTCGATCGTGACGAAACGGCCACCGCCCAGTGGCAGGAAGCGCGGCAGGACTTCCGGAACCTTGACGCGCGCGAATCGCTCTTCACCAGTACGCGGATCGCGGACGACGACAGCAAGGTTCAACGACAAGCCAGAGATGTAGGGGAACGGGTGCGCCGGATCGACGGCCAGCGGCGTGAGTACCGGATACACGCTCTCGCTGAAGAAGGTGCGCAGCTGGTTGTGGTCGGTTTCGTCGAGGTCGTCCCAACGCAAGAGCTGAATGCCGCGCTCGGCGAGCGCTGGCTTGATTTCATCAAAGAAGGCGCGCGCGTGATCAGTGGCCAATGCGTGCGCGCGAGTGGAGACCAGCTCGAGCTGGTCGCGCGCCGACAGGCCACTGGGCGCGGTCACCGCAATGCCAGTAGCGATGCGCCGTTTCAAACCGGCCACTCGCACCATGAAGAACTCATCGAGGCCAGTCGCGAAGATGGCCAGGAACTTGACCCGCTCGAGCAGTGGCACATCGTCACGCTGAGCCAGCTCAAGCACGCGGGAGTTGAAGTCGAGCCAGCTCGCTTCGCGGTCGATGAAACGGTCCGCCGGCAGGTCGGGGTCGGCGTCCGCATGGTGTTCAGTGACCGCGTTGCCGAGCGCCTCGGCCAGGTCCTCGCCGTAGTCGGACACATCGAGCGGCGAGCCCGACTGGGAAAGCTGAGTCACCGTCGACCTCCTGCTCCGCACGCGAGTGACTCCCTATCATCCCCCGGGGACGGCGATAAGCGGCATCCGTGCCCATCCGACCCACCGAGGCGGTCGGTGAAGACGGCCTGCGGCGAGGGTCGTTGGTGCAGGGTTCAGGCGGAACGACGTGCGGTCAGCGTCAGGGCCAGCGGCCAGTCGAACGAGACCCGCTGCCCGGGACGCAGTTCGTTCCAGACGAGCGCGGTCGCGGCGAGGCACTGGACGGCGGCGGCGACCTGTTCGCACGACACGGCCGCGACGTCCAGCAACGGCCACGGCTCAGCGGAGCGCTGCGTGCGCTGCTCACTAGACCATCGTGGCGCGCCCAGCCCAGCTGATCGACGTCCGGTCTCGATCTCCCACGCGGCGGTGCACCATGCGACGAGCGCAACCGAGCGGCCTAGGTCGCCGCGGCCGGTGACCTGCAAACGATGCGAAAGGTGGGCCAATCTCGAGTCGCGGTCGGCGGGTGCGGCCCAGAACCGGCCAGCGTCCCCGCCGGCCGCGAGCTGTCCAAAGATCCCCAGCTTCAGACCGAACTCTCGCTCCACGAGGAAGTGCTTGATCTCGCGAGGCAGCGACTCGGCGTCGAACTTGACCACCCGCAACCGGGCCGGCGGGCCGCTCTCGCGACTCACATCGACGCCGTAGCGGCACTGCGTCTGCCGGGTAAATGTCACGCGCACGCCTTGAGGCTACGTTCCGGAACGCACGCTGTCCTCTGGAATATCAAGCTCTCAAGCAGTGCCCTACATCAGGGCTACGTCGCCCAGGGCGCATCGGGCAGATGTAGGTCGAGCGACCCACCCGGGCGGCAGTCCGAACTCCGGTACCCGTCAGGCATGTTTGGATACACGGTCAGCCAGTACGCCACAGCCAGCGCATGCGCCGCCGCCGGCTTGGCGCCCATGTCCTGCGCCATCGCCGCGTCATGCTGCATGGCGGCGCATTCGGCAACGTATTCAACCTTGATCCCGGACATGTGCATCGACTCGTGCGTCAGCACATGAACCGCCAAAATCTGAGCAGCACTGGGACGTTGCTTGGACGAATTGAGATAGCTGTGCAGGTCGTTGCACTGCTGATGCTTGATCAGCGTCCTGCGCTCGGGGACGCCGTCCGGGCCCCATTTCACGTACCCGAGCTCGTTACCCATGTCGAGCGCCGATCCGGTGAGGGTCTGGCAATCTACCTCGACCTGCGTGCCAAGCAAGGTGGACGACGCGTGGCTAAGGCGACCTTCGAGGGTGACCCGGTCGACAACGGGAAACGTCGCGACTACCGCGAGCACCATGCAGGAACTGATGCTGATCGCCGGAAACGGCGCGTGTTCGCGAACGCCGCGCTGCTGCAGCCACCGGATGAACAAAGCAAGGGCAGCAAGCGCGAACGCAACGGCGATGTACTGAAGGACCACGCTGGGGTATCGGCAGCGCCGCCCCGGAGGGTGAGCCCCCTTCGAGCGGGTCGCGCTTTACAGGCGGGTCGCGCTGCTCGGCCGGCCCCAGAGCGACTGGATCTGGACCACCGTGCCAGTGTGCGGGGCGTCGAGGATCTTGCCGCCCCCGACGTATATGCCTACGTGGTAGGCGGGGCTGCCCCAAAACACCAGGTCGCCTGGCTGAAGTTGCGACAGTGGCACGCGGTGTCCTGAACGCTGCTGCGCCGCAGCCGAGTGGGCGAGGGAGATTCCGGCAGCGGCTGCCGCCCGCATCACGAGTCCGGAGCAGTCGTACACGCGCGAGCCGGCGCCGCCAAAGCGATACGGCTTGTTGAGCTGGGCGTAGGCGAAGGCGAGGAGCTTCGCGACCTTGCCGGAGGCTGCCTGAGCGACGGCGGCCGGAGCCTTCGCCGCGACTGGTGCCGCTGTCGGCGCCTTCGGGTGCGTCGTCTGCTTCGCCACTGACAGCAGCGCCGGCCGCGCGACCGATCGCGACACCGCGGTGGTGCGCTGGCGCTCTATCGCAGCCGTCTCGGCTGCGGACGCGGCGATTGCGGCGTCGTGCGCGGCCTTCGCCTGTGCGGCGTTGAGCAAAGCCGTCTGCTGGTTGAGAACCTTCTCAACCGCGGCCTTCGTCGCGGTGACCTTTGCGAGCGCGCTCTGCTGGGCAGCAACCGCCTGGTCGGCGCTCGCCTGGAGCGCGGTCATGACCCGGTTCGCGTTAATGACGTCGGTCAGGCTGGCCGTTTGATAGTGGCTGACCTGCTGGAGCACCTCGCTCTGCCGCAGGAAGGTCGTGGGGTCGTTGGAGAGCAGCACGGCGAGAGCCGGCGACGCGCTGCTGCCTTCGTAGCGCGCGACGGCCAGAGCCTGGAGGCCTACCTTGGCGGCGTCGACGACGCTCTGCTCCTGGGCGGCAGCGGCCTTCGCCGCGGTGGCGTTCGCGGTAACGGTCGCGAGGGCGCCGGACGCCTCGTCGTAGGCCTCGACGGCCTTGTCTGCCTGAACGGAGACGGCGTCGAGCTGCTGCTGCGCCTGGGCGACGGTAGTCGTCGTTGAGCCCGCAGCAAAGGCGGTGGAAACCGGCAGCAGGCCTGCCAGGACGGCAGCCGAAACAGCCATAGCGCCAACGGACGCCAAGATACGACGACCGGTGCGCGGGGTCCCGACACACAACGGAGCAAACGGCAAAGCGGAGCCCTTCTCCCTCGACCGCCTACCGGGTTAGCTGACGGATTCGGGCGGGAAGTGCGCCCTACGGCCCGAAGGCCGATTCACCCCAAGATCGCAAACCTGTGGTTCCCCGGTCCCGCTCACGCGAGTTCGGCGGTGGTCGCAGCTACGTCACGAATAAACGCAGCCCAACCGCGTCGAACCATAACGGGGCTGGGAGATGGTCACAACCCGAACGCCGGACTTCGTCCCGATTCAGGACTTCATTCACCCAGAAGAACTAGCGCAGGCTAGGAGGCGCCAGGGCTCGACCACGCCGGAATGTACCCATTCCGACCAGTACGAGTACCCGAAGGGGCCGGGTTAGGCCCAATACCGTTCAGTTAGTACCTCGAACGCGGTAGTGGGGAGGGTGCTGCGGTTGGGGCCAGGCTGCGTGGTGAGCGCGTTTGACGTGCCACTTGGGCATCTTGCGTTTGATGACGCGCGGTGCCGAGCGCTGACGCCGGGCGGGGTTGAGCCGACTGATGAGTCGGTGGAGGAAGAGCAGCCAGCCGGGGCTGTCCCGGCCGTGCTGGTCAGGGGGGGAAAGCGCCCGGGTGGGCGAGGGTTTGCCTGGTGATCCGCAGTGCGGCGACGAAGCTGACCCGGTCCGGGTCGTGCCCGGAATGGGTGGCGGCCTCGGCCATCAGAGAACGGATCGCGTAGTGGCAGCACAGGTGTCCCCAGATCTCTTGAAGGACCAGATCGGGTGACTTCGAGCGCAGCACAGTGCGCGGTCCGCGTTGGTGGGTCTTCAGTTCATCGAAGGTCAGCTCGATCTCCCACCGCTCGGTGTAGGCCGCGGCGAGGTCGGCCGCGCTCACCTCGGCCGGATTCAACACGGTGGTGAAGAGCCGGTAGGTGGCGGGGTTCTCGCATCCGTCCTCGATGGTGTAGTCGATGACCCGGACCAGCATCGGCTCTTGGCGGCGTTCCGCGGCGGGCGTGAGCCCCCGCAGGTGCGCCAGCCACGAACCGTCAGGAAGGTCTTCGAGGTATGCGGGCTTGGGGCCGGACTTGTCGGTGCGGACCCGCCACAACAGGTCGGCTCCGGTCCCGATTGCCTTACGCCACAAGGCATAAGAGAAGAAACCGCGGTCAGCGGTGAGCAGCATCCCTGGCTCCAACCGGTCCAACAGCGGCACGCTCAACGTGGCCTCGGACTGGGAATACTTACCGATCTCGGCGGCGAAGACCGCATGCGTGCCGCACTCGGCCAACGCCAAGACCCGGGCTTGGGGGAACGCCGCCTGCTCACCCTTGTTGACCCCGGGGCGTCCGAAGTGCGCAGTGTTCGCGATCGTGTCGGCGACATCGAGACACATCCCGTCGATCGCGACCAGACGACGTCCAGCCAGCCACACCCCCGGCGTCTGCTCGGCACCGATCGGACGGGCGACCCGCTCGAACAACGCGGCCAACGGCTTCGACCCTAACCGTGCCCGGGCTTGGAAAATCGCCGACTTGCTCGGCGGTCTGTAGCTGTCCTGCCACCCCGAGGCCCACGACAACCCGTCGGTCAACTGCGCCAGCACATCCTCATAGGAACCCTCGGAGTACAGCGCCATCCCGATCGAGAAGTACGCCATCACCCGGGCCGGCAACGACCGATGACGCTGCTCGGTCCGGCCGACATCAGCGATCACCGCATCGACAAGACCCGGCGGGAACACCCGCGTCAGGACCCCTACCGACACCAGATCCGACAGCCGACGATCCGACTCCGGCTTCTTCCAACCAGCACGAGGCATGCCCCCAAACTACACCCGTGTAACCTTAACTGAACGGTATTGGGGTTAGGCCGAGACGCCGTTGCCGCCCTCGACCTTGATCGGGATCGCGGCGAGCGGCCGCGGCGCCGGACCCTGGATCACCGCACCGGTGGCCGCGGCGCTCGATTTCGCCGAACAGCCCGCGACTGCGGCTAGCCCGGCCGTTCCAGCAACCGCGATCCCGGCGACCAGAACGGTTCTACGGGAGAGCATCGCGGGGGAGTCGGTTGGTGCGGGATTCATCGGGCCTCCTGGCAGCGTAGGAAGGCGCCGATCCGCAAGCGTTCCGGACCTCTGCACCTCTACGTAGAGCGACGAACGCCAGCAAGCAAGGGTTCAATCCTCCGCTGCGTTCCACCGGGCCGCCTCCAAACCCTGAATGTGTGATGAGTCGGGGGATGCAGCGCAACAGACGAGGCACCAGAATCGAGGCACCGACTCGATCACTTGGAGGGCCAGTGGAGCAGGTGGACGTCGTCGTCATCGGGATGGGTCCTGGCGGGGAGGATCTCGCGGGGCGGTTGGCAGAAACGCACCTCGACGTGATCGGCATTGATCAGCGACTGGTCGGCGGCGAGTGCCCGTACTTTGGCTGTATCCCAAGCAAGATGATGATCCGCGCCGGGAACGCCCTCGCCGAAGGGCGGCGGATTCCGGGGCTCGCCGGCGACTCGCGGGTCATGGCCGACTGGGCACCGGTCGCGGCGCGAATCCGGAATGAGGCGACCGACGACTGGAACGACCAGGTCGCCGTCGATCGGTTCGAGGGCAAGGGCGGCCGGTTCGTTCGCGGCCACGGCCGGCTGACCGGTCCGAAGACGGTCGCGGTCGGTGATCGCGAGTTCGAAGCCCGCCGCGCGATCGTGCTGAACACCGGCACCGACCCACTGATCCCGCCGATCCCGGGCCTCGCCGGAACGCCGTTCTGGACAAACCGCGATGCGATGCAGGCGACCCAGGTTCCGGCGTCCCTCATCGTGCTCGGCGGCGGCGCGATCGGCGTCGAGCTGGCCCAGGTATTCGCCAGATTCGGTTCACACGTCACAGTCGTCGAGGCAGCGCCGCAGCTGGTTCCGTTCGAGGAGCCGGACGCCGCGGCGTTGCTCGCCGATGTCTTCGCGCGCGAGGGAATCGACGTGCGGATTGGGGTGTCGGCGACCGCCGTCCGGCATGACGGCGCCGGCTTCAGCCTCGACCTCGCCGACGGCAACACGTTGCAGGCCGAGCAGTTGCTCGTCGCGACCGGCCGCAAGGTCGACCTCGGCGCAGTTGGTCTCGACACGGTCGGCGTCGACATCACCGCGCACGCCGTCCCCGTCGATACACGCATGCGCGTTGCACCCGGCATCTGGGCCATCGGCGACATGACGGGCAAGGGCGCGTTCACCCACATGTCGATGTACCAGGCCGAAATCGCGCTGGCCGACATCCTTGGCGTCGAGGGTGTGACCGCCGCAGAGTACGACGCACTGCCAAGGGTGACGTTCACGGATCCCGAGATCGGCAGCGTCGGCATGACGCAGGCGCAGGCAACCGCCGCCGGCATTGACGTCCTGGTCGGGCGTGCCGCGCTGCCCTCGACGGCGCGCGGCTGGATCCACGGCCCCGGTAACGACGGCCTCATCCGACTGATCGCCGACGCGGACCGCGGTGTTCTTGTCGGTGCGACCACCGTCGGCCCCTCGGGCGGCGAGATGATCTCGGCGCTCGTGGTCGCCGTCCATGCTGCTGTTCCGCTTGAACGTCTGCGCTCGATGATCTATGCGTATCCGACATTCCATCGCGGAATCCTCGACGCGGTGAAAGACCTGCGCCGACCGGCTTAGTGCGGAGCATCCGTCAAGGGAAAGCTAGTGCAGGGTGCGAATTCGGGCGATCGGCCAGATCCGGATGAACGCGTGGCCGATCACGCTGCTTTCGGGAATGGTGCCGTTATAGCGCGAGTCTGATGAGTCCGATCGATGGTCGCCCATCACGAATAGCTGTCCTTTTGGCACCACGACCGGGCCGAAGACATAGTCGTTGTTCTGATACACGTAGGGCTCGTTTTGCGGCACGCCGTTGACCTCGACGCGCCCTTGGGCGTCGCAGCATTGCACGGTGTCGCCGGGCAATCCGATCACTCGTTTGATGATGTCTTCTGGTCCACCGACGACTGCGATCCAGTTGCCGGTGGCCTTGAACACCACGATGTCGCGGCGATGGACGCCGTGCAGTTTGTAGGAAAGCTTGTCGACGAGAACACGGTCGTCATCACATCCCGGTGTGCAGCCGTGCAACGTCTTTTCCATCGATCCGGACGGAATACGGTAGGACTGCACGACGTAGGTGCGCAGTACGAATGTGCCGACGACGGTCAACACGATGAGGATGATCCACTCACGTGCCCAGCGAACCTTCTTCGGCGCCGACTCGCTCGTCGGCACTGACTCCTCGGTCACCACGCGATTTCGCGGCCGCAGGCGATGCGCACGTCAGCCCGTCCCAGGATTGGCGCGGACCAACACGCCGTTGCCAGCGACGGCAAGGTCGGCGCCGGCGAATGCGAACGCCGACTCACCAGGACCAAGGGTCACGCTTCTTTCGCGATCGCCGATCTCGAGCTCGCCCTCCAAACAGAGCAGCACCGCAGGACCACCAGGCGCGAGACGTTCCATCGCGGTGATCTGCTGCCGGCGCACCTCGAACTCCGGCTGCGGCGTCGGCCAGGTCTGCCCGCCTCCGGTCGATGCAACCGGCGCAACCACGGCCGGCAGCGTGGCATCCACGCTCAGGATTGCCCGCAACTCCACGGCCGAGACGTGCTTAGGGGTCAGACCGCCTCGTATCACGTTGTCTGAGCCTCCGAGTACCTCGATGCCGGTGCCGTGCAGATATGCGTGGATCTGCCCCGGTCGAACATACAGACCATCCAGCGGGCGCAACGTCAGGTAGTTCAGGAGCAGCACCCCGATGACGCCTGGGTCGCTGGGATAGTTCGCGGCCAACTCGGTAATCCACCGGGCTACGCCTCCGACCTCCGAGGCAGAACACGCGGCGACCACTTCCTCGACGATCCGGGCGCGGTCGCCCGTCGGCCACTCGATCAGCCGAAGGAAAACCTCGCCCGTCGGCGTCCCGCCTTGAAGTGCTTCGACCAACGGAGCCAGACCGTCGACGTCCAACGCCGACAGAGTCGCCGCGGCCTCCTCGGCCGGCCGAAACCCTTGCAGTACATGGAAATCTGTCAGTGCCACCAGCAATTCTGGCTTGCCGAACGGATCGCGGTAATTGCGGTCAGCTGCTTGCCGGTCGACACCTGCAGCCTCGTCGGACGCAAAGCCACGCCGGGCCTGTTCGTCGTTGGGGTGGACCTGCAACGACAGCGGATGCTCGGCCGCGAGCACCTTCAGTAGGAACGGCAGCCGCGGTCCGAACCGCTCGAAGCAAAGCTCGCCCAAAACGCCCACCGGGTCGTCGGCGATCACGGCATCGAGGGTCTGTCTAGTGGAATCGTCCTCAAGCTCCGACGGAGCCTGCGGGTGGGCGCCCATCCACAGCTCCGCCTCGGCGACGCCGGTGGGCGGACGCCCCTGAAGGTTCGCGATGGCATCGCGGGAGCCCCAGGCGTAGGTCATCACCGGGTTCACCATGCGCCTGACCGTCATGCCTGCGAGCCTATTCGGCGCCCGTCCAGGCAGCCGCGGCGACGACGCGGCTGCTGCGCTTTAGTGCTGGGGGCGGCCGTTCGATGGTGAAGACATGACAGCCGCGACGACCCAGCGCTGGGTATGTCCCGCCTGCCGGCAGGGCAACCCGGTGGAAGCGGACCTGTGCGATAGCTGCGGGGTGAGCTTCACGTCGCTACTGCGTGGGCCAGCAGCTACCGTCGACCTGTCACCCGCGCGACCTCGATCTGCTGCGCCGGCGCCTCCGCTTCTCAGCAACGGCCTCACTGCCGTTCTTGAGATCGGCCTTGTTCTCGGGCTGCTCCTGTTGTGGAAGCTGGCCAGCGCGGTCTCGCTCGGCGACACCGCTGCTGCCTTCGCGCGTGGCCGGTGGATCTGGCACTTCGAGCAGACTCTGCGGCTGCCGAGCGAGGTCAGCGTGCAGTCCGGACTGCTCACGCATCCCGACTTCGTGCGCGTCGTCAACCTGTACTACCTGGTCGCTCACTTCGGCAGCCTTGTCACCTTCTTACCGTGGCTGTTCATCCGGCATCGCGCGAAGTACCGCGAGTGGCGCAACGTCATCGCGGTATTCACCGGCGTCTCGTTACTGATCCAGCTGATCGCCGTCGCCCCACCCCGGCTGCTCCCGCAGTTCGGTTTCGTCGACACCGCTGCGCTCTACCACGAGTCGGCATACACGCACCTTGGACAAGGGCTCACGGGTCAGCTCTCGTCGATGCCGTCGATCCATGTCGGTTGGGCGATCGCCATCGCGATGGCCGTCATCTCGACGAGCACCAGCCGCTGGCGCTGGCTCGTTCTCGCGCAACCGATCCTGACCGGCTATGCCGTGGTCGCGACGGCGAACCATTTCTGGCTCGACTGCGTTGCAGCAGCGGGATTGGTGCTGCTCGTGTTCGCCGCCGTCAATTGGTGGGGACGCCGAAAGCTGGCGTCCGGTGATGAGCCCGCAACGTCCGCGACGGCGTAGGTCGCCGCCCACCGACCACCGATTCCTCACACATTCAGGTTTTCTCGCCCCGGAAGCTCGCACTCCCCACACAGTCATGTTTTCTCGCCAATGGGATGCATCTGTGCGGAGCGGTCCTGCATCTGTGCGGAGGTCCGCCCATCTAGGTAAGGCCGGCGGGCGCTTCGTCGAGGATCGCGAGGATCGCGTGTGCGAGAGCGCGCGCCGAATCGGCAGTCAGTTCGGCCGCCACTCGTGCACTCGGGCCAAGTACCGGATTGCGCAGATCGATGTTGACGGTGTGGCCAGCCTGCGCGTGCACGGGGTGATCGAAGTAGACGCTGACATCGGTGACGTCGAACCACTCCGGTTGTCCTTTGGCGCTACCACTCGCAGCGAGCGTCTTCGTGATGTAGGTGCACATCTCAGGCCCCCAAGTAGCGTGCGAAGAATTCCTCGATGCGCTGCCACC
>Ga0208717_1000343_pt1 | contig 16480 bp, 12 predicted proteins | sample NGESurF53shallow_FD_184489 | JGI IMG/M metagenome (GOLD analysis project Ga0208717, IMG submission 184489) | Arctic peat soil microbial communities from Barrow, Alaska - NGEE Surface sample F53-3 shallow (SPAdes) | ecosystem: Environmental > Terrestrial > Soil > Wetlands > Peat ... | reverse complement strand
TCTGCCGCATTGAGGGCGGCTACGCTCGCCCGACTCTGCCGCATTGAGGGCGGCTACGCTCGCCCGACTCTGCCGCATTGAGGGCGGCTACGCTCGCCCGACTCTGCCGCGATGACGCGCGTTCGATCGTGCCGATGTGCGGATGTCTCCCTCAACTCCTGCGCAGCCCTGCGCGTCTGATCCTGAGAAAACCGACGGTCGACGCCGCCGAGCGCTTCGGTTTGCGAGAATGGGCTTATGCGAATAGTGGCCAACGGTGTACCAGCGGGAGGGATGCGTGCGTGAGGTTCGAGTCGCACTGGTCGCGGGCGTGACGCTGGCTGCGCTCGCAGTTGGTGCGTGCAGCCCACGCCAGCACTACGCCGAGAACAATACGTACTCTGCGCTGACAGGGGACAAAGGCGAAATCAAGGGAGTGCTGGCGGCGGTCGGTGGATCCGCTGGCTCCAGTTCCGAGCCCGTTCAGGGTGCAGTGAACGTCTATACGCTGGGGGGCCATGAGGTCGCCAACATCTCGGGGGTGTCCGCGTGGAACTTCGAACTCGAGCCGGGCACGTACACCGTGCGAGCGACCGCGAACGGTTTGGCCTGCGGGCCCATCAACGCAAAGGTCGTCAAGGGAGCCGTCCAAGTCATCCCCCTGGTCTGTCCCATCAAATGAGGGGATGGCAGCGAAGCGGCCGTGCGTCGAAGCCGACGCTGACCGCCTGAACCCGCACCGCGATGACGCACGTTTCGGTGGTGCCGCTGGCGGCGTGTATTCGTGCCGCGCTGTTGTTCCTTTGTGTGGCGTGTGACGCCGATGCGGGTCTGCCTAGATATCTCGGGTCTGACTGATGCGCGCGTGCAGGTGCATGTCGTGTCGACCGTCGTCGTGCACTGCGGCACTGCGTTTGGTTCCTTCGAAGAGGTAGCCGGACTTGATGGCGACTCTGCAGGAGGCGGGGTTGCGCGTCGAGTGGTCCAGTTCCAAACGCTGGAAACCGACATCGTCTAACGCCCAGGCCGAAAGTGCTGTCACGGCGCAGGTCGCGACTCCGACACCACGGGCCGCCGGCATCACCCAGTAGGAGACACCTGCGATCCCGTCGTCGAAATCGAAGCCAGGTAAAGCGATACGGCCGACCACCGCACCGTCGTCGCGGGCGATCGCCCAGTGGCCACCTTTCTCCCGTTCCCAGTCGCCGCGGTAGGCGTCGAACCACTCCAAGACGTCATCATCGGTGCGAGGCCGGCGGGTGTGCCAGCGGCGAATCTCCTCGTCTTGGTACGCGGTGAGAAACGCAGGCACATCAGCTAATTCCCAGGGCCGCAGCAGCAAACCGTCAGCGGCGGGCAGCACCGGTTGCGGCGTGTCGCCGAGGAAACCGGCCGGTATTGAGGGCGGCGTGGACAACGCGCGAGTCATGGACCATGATCGCTCGCCGCTGTCCTGACCCGTCAAGCTCGCAGTCGTCGCGAACCGGCGATCGCCGGCAAAGGCGCGCTTCTGGCGATGACGTGCGTCAGTCGCTACTCGACGTGGGTAGTGACGAAGCAGTCCGAAGCCAGGGGAGGCGGCCTATGCGGACTCCCCTAGCTGCTCGAGCTGGGTCACGTCCTCGTCGGTGATCTTGTCCCGAAGCGGGCTAACAACACTCCACTGGTTCGTGAGCTTGGCGTAGTGGCCCGCGACGACGGCGACTCCGAGTCCAAGCCGCGCAGCAAGGAGGACGAGGTCCTCTCGTGAGGTCGCTTCGGAGATGCGTTTCCTTGCGTCGCCGGGAAACAGCAGGTCGTGGGCGAAGGCATCAGCTTCGTTCTCCGCGGGGTCCTCCCGCTCGCCGCGGTGAGTTGGTCGGGACTCGCGACGGTGGCGCCTTCAGTCTGGATCGCCCTGGCGACTGCATGGCGGTGCAGGGGTTCGACATCGTGACCATCAGCCTCGAGGCTGTCGAGTCGGTGCTAGCCCCGGTTACCGTGCCGGTCGATGTGCTCTCTCTGCCGCTCCGCGCTTCTCCCTAGGTGACTGTGCGGATCGACGCTGCACCGAGGCGGTCGGTCGTCCAGCACCTTCTGCCGGGCGCAACCCCGGCCAGGGTTGAATACGAAGCTGCCTTATTCAAGGTTATTTGCTAACCTTGAATATAGGAGGTTGGTTATGGGAGGTTACGTCGAACAGGTATGGCCGGGTAATCCGGCGGGCGCGACGCGTGCCGAGCGCACATCGTGTCGCTTTCGAGCATATGTCCCGGAACCACTCGTCGGGGCCGAAGTACCACTACCGGCCACCGTCGCTGCCGACCTTGTCGACGTCGAGCAGCAGGTCCGTCAGCTCAACTCCAGCCATCCTGGGCTGGCAAATCTCGAGCCCCTAGCGCGATTTCTGCTGCGGGCGGAGGCGGTTGCCAGTTCCAACATCGAGGGCCTGGTGCTCAATGTCAGGCGGCTTGCGCGCACGGAGGCATCGGAGCGTGAGGGTCTGCCTGTTACCGATGAGACAGCACGTGCCGTGTTGGGGAACATCCGGGCGCTAGATGAAGCGCTGTCGCTCGCGTCCGATCCGTCGAAGCCGGTCACGGTCGACGATCTGCGCACGATCCATGAGGCATTGTTGAGAGGAACCCGCGACGCCGCATGGGCGGGTGTGATCCGTACCGAGCAGAACTGGGTCGGCGGGGTGAATCCTTGCGCGGCGGCTTATGTACCGCCGCCGGCCGTTGAGGTCTCGGCGCTACTCGAAGACTTAGCGACGTACGTCTCAGGCGATGAGCACCCGGCACTGCTGCAGGCCGCACTTGCGCACGCGCAGTTCGAAACGATCCACCCTCACGCTGACGGCAACGGCCGCGCCGGCCGCGCTTTGATCCAGCTCGTGTTGCGCCGACGTGGGGTCGCTACCCGGGTCGTGCCGCCCGTGAGTCTGGTGCTGGCCACGCAGGCAGACATCTATGTGAACGCACTCGACGGCACCCGTGCCGACGGGTCGACAGTGGCTGGCCAGCTCGCCTGGGTCAAGCTGTTCGTGTCCTCAACTGGCCGCGCTTGCCTCGACGCAGGACGTTTTGCCGACGAGCTAGTCGAGATGGAACATGCGTCGCGGGCGAAGCTGGGTCGGGTCCGAGCAACCTCAGCGACGGACTTGCTTGTCTCAGCGCTGCCGTCGTTGCCGGTGTTCTCTGTGACCACCGCAGCAGACCACATAGGACGCACTTTTCAGGCGACCAGCGAGGCGGTGGAGCGACTCCGCGAGGCGGGTGTCGTGCGTCAGGTGAGCTTGGGCCGGCGCAATCGCGCGTTCGAGGCCGTCGGGTTGTTCGAGGCCTTCACCGGATTCGAGCGCGCGTTGGGCAGTCTCGACGCAGACACTCGGAGTTCGCCCCCAGTGCGGCCCGTGCCGGCTCGCTAGCTTGATTCGACCAACGATCAGGTACTCGCTGTGAGCCTCAAGCGAACTCAGAAGCCCGCCAGTTGATCATGACGTGGTCACATAGTGGTCACGGAACTCCCGGGAACGAGCCAATCAATGGCACCCGCCCGCACTAATCCGTGACAAGGCGTGGGCCCTTGACCTGCGGATATGCGATCATCGGCGACACGAAAGGGCACGCGAGAACACCCAATTTTGGGAGTTCAAATCCCGCCTCACCGAACCCCGGGCCGTCACGTCCCCTTTGTGCTCAGGAACAGGTTGATGCCGTCGGCCATGATCTGTGATCTCTGTTTGGACAAGCCCTCGAAGGTGCCATGCGCGGCATCATTCCGCTGCCCGGCCCACGCCGTGATGCTCTTGACCTCCTGAGACGTTAGATCCTGGGCTCCACGCAGTGCGTCGGCGTATGCCTGAATACCTGGCTTCCCGCTCGGGCTCAGCCCAAGCGCGATGACACGCGACCGGAGGAACTCCTCGAGCCCTGCACCGGCTAGCACGACGGGCGCGGCGTAGTGAACTCCCGGAGTGTCGATCAACTGCTGCACTTGATCCATCAGGTCCGTGGCAGCTTCAACGCGGGCCCGTACTTCGAACGGCGCGGCCGCCATCATGCCTGCCTCGACAAACAGGACCCACGCCTCGAGAGCGCCGGCTACATTCCGGGTTGCGTTAGGAGCGAACAGGTCGCCGTTGTCGAAGACGTCGCGGGCTGTGGCCGCAAACGTCGTGCCAGGCGCCACGTTCGCAAGAAACTGCACAGCCATCGATAGCTCGGCTCGGATGTGTCTAACACGCACACTCGTGTTGACTTCGATCCCTAGGAGCCGAGCCGCTTCGTTACGGGCCCACGCGAGTTGAGCGTCCGCGGACCGGTCATTCACGACGTACCTCCCGAGACGATCGCGGCGCCATGGCGCCAACGCTGTGGACGGCATTGACCGATTGGTGGAGTCATGCGTGTGACGATCGCGCGAGCCGGGCTTGCGGGTAACTGTGACACTGGCGAACTACAAGTATTCCTGAGCGCAGGCGGCGATCTTGCATCAACCATTGGCCGATGAAGCCGTTGTCGCAGCCTCGGCATTAGGAGCGCGTTCTTCTTCGAGCCACGAGAATGCCTCGGTGACCGCGTCCGTGGCCGTACCCAAAACGCGGAGGCTTACCCGAATCAATGCATACAGCTGGTCGACCCATGAGCGAGCGAGCGCGAGGTTTTCGCCACCATTTAGGGAAAGACTCGGAATGAGGTGTCCTCGGTGGAGGATGTTCAGGCATCGCTCCATAGCGTGAGTTTCGACCGACCACCACTCGGAATGCGCAACCCCGCTCGCCATGTAATAGCTATGACGATAGAAGTCCAGCAGGTCGCACTCTTCGGCCATCGTTCGGATGGATTTTCCCTCGGCAAATGAGTCGCGCGTGTCGACGACGCGGTGGTCAAGCACATCGTGGTTGTGGCTCAGACGTTCGAGTTCCGCGATAGCTCCTTCGAAATCTGGCTGTCTTGCCTCGTCGGGAAGCTCGTCCATGAGTCGCGCATACAGCTTCGCCTTTCCCGCGCCGTATTCCTGGAACGCTCGATAGATCGACGGCTCCTGGCGTGCCATCCACTCGAGATATACCCGCACCTCGACCAACACCCTGACGACATGAGCGCCGTGCTCCATGCACCACAGGTCACGCGAGCCGAGCGCTGCGATGACCTCTCGTCCCGCACGCGTGACCAAGCCGGAGTGCACCTCCTGGGGCTCTTGGTCGTATAGCCGGGCCGGCGATGTTTCGAGTGCCTCGACGTAGCTTGAGACCAAGTCCATCGCAAGCTGACGCAGTTCGTCACCGGGCGTGCCGATCGGAGCGGTGTCGTCGCGACTCCCTCCTGTCGCTGTTGGTGACGCATCCGCTGAACGTTGTGGGTTGCGGCCAGAGTCGTAGGTTTCCCGCCGCCGTACGCACCTCGTCGTCATTGAGTTGACTCCCCAGAAGACTTTCGCCCACCTGATGCTTGCGTCGAAGTGTGTGGGGTCCCCTTGCGACACCGCCGCTTTGTGCGCACCCCACGAGGCGCGGATTGCGGAATCGGCCTGCGAGCGGGTGTCGGGATCGTTCGGGTACGGCTTGAGCAACTCGATGAGTTCAGGTCCGGCGCTCAAGGTGCCTGCTTGGGCGGAACTCCAGATCCGGAGGCACTTGATGACAGCTTCGCGGTGGCCATCCTTGAGCAACTCGAGTAGTGCCCGTGCGACTAGGTCAATCTCTGCTTGGGCCGACGGCGTCATGTCGGATGCGACCAGCCAGGAGGCTGGCCGTTCGGGATATGAGGCCAAGGCTCTCGCGACGGAGTCAGGAAGGAGGCCGCGCTCGTTGGCTCGCTTCTTCACTGCGGTCTTCGCCCCCGGAATCTGAGCGACCAGCTTGTCGAGACTCGTCAGACGTCCGTCCAAACAGTCCGCGAGGAATCGTGGCTCGGCCTTTCCTCGGAGGTCAGCTTGCACATCCTCCTGCCAGCGAAGAAACCCAGCCGCTCCCTGGGTACCCAGTTCGGCAAGGGTGAGCACGGGCCACAACAGATCCGGGACGTCATCCCGCACCCAATCACCGACATGTAAGGCACCGGTAGCCGCCAGGGGTGAGCGATACGTGCGGCCCTTTCTTACGTGCCCGGCGAGAGGTCCGGTGGACGCGGTCGGGCGGGGAAACGTCACGCCTCGACCGTAGATGATGCGGCCGACGCTTTGTCCGTGCGGCAATCAGCCGCGCCTCCCACCAAGAGCCGGAGCCGGGCACTGCCTGGGGTTGACGAGACGTGTCGGGTGTCCCGTCGCAACGTGGGCGCGACATTGAAGAGGCCACACGCCTTCGTAGTGTGGTCAAAACGTGGTCAAGATCATCAGCGAACATGCCGTCAGCGGTAGCATTAAGCCCATGACCTGCAGTGATTTCGGTGCCCCCGGCAGGATTCGAACCTGCGCCCCCGCCTCCGGAGGGCGGTGCTCTATCCCCTGAGCTACGGGGGCCCAAGTGTGCCGAGGGTATCAGCGGACCCTGTGCCGCAAGGTCCAACGCGTGAGCTGTTACGACCTGCCGAGCGGACGCCGGCAGGTGCTCGTCGTCGAACCCGACGCCAGACGCTGACACCTGTTGGTGCGGGGCGCCTACCGTGCAGACTCGACGGAAAAGTCGGCAGAACGACCGATGTGAGCGGTCCGCGCTGGGCGCAGAACGATCGGCATGCAAACATCAGCCTGTTCCGTGGCCGCACATCGGTCGACCGCTTGGCCACTCGGTGGCCTATTGCTCGATGCGCTGACGCACGGCGACTTCGCGATGCGGCGCCCTTTTGACGACAACGTGCGATTCCGCGCGCTTGTCCCGGCAGGGCCGTTCGAACTCAACATGGCGGACGCGGCTACCGCAAAATTCCGATCCTGGTTTGGCGGTGCGGACGACTTCGAGGTGCTCGACGCGTCCCTCGGCCAAGTCGGTTCCAAGCTATACGCGCGGTGGCAGGTGCGACTGTGTCCGCCCGGCCGGGCGAATAAGTCCCGCGTTGCCGAGCAGCACGCCTTCACCACAGGTACTGAACGCATCGAAACGCTCGACCTGCTGTGCTCGGGCTTTCAGGGGGCTTTCAGTGACGGCGGGCGCTTCGGTCGTCAGCCTGATCACCGGGCTGGAAGGCCCGGAGACGGTCACGGTTGCGATGCTAGTCGCCGTCGGGGCTGCAGAGGCGGGGCGGGAGACATCGATGTTCCTGACCAAGGAGGCGGTCCGGCTGGTACTCGCCGGTCACGCCGTTGGCGTCGCCTACGAAGGATGCCCGCCCCTGCCGACGCTGATGGATCGGTTTGCCGCTGCGGGCGGCACCGTTCAACTATGGGAGTGGATTGGCGACCGCACGGTGACGACCTGCAGCTGCTGAGGGTGCCAGCTATTGAGGGTGCCAGCGGAGCCTCTGCAGTACTGTCCGACGCGTGAGCGGCTCCGATCAGTCGAGCGGACGCCGACGGGTGCTCGTCGTCGAAGACGACGCGATGATCCGCCACCTGATCACGGTGAACCTCGAGCTAGAGGGCTTCGACGTGACCTTCGCCGAAGACGGCCAAGCCTGCCTCGACGCGGTCGCGAAGGACCCGCCGTACGTGATCGTCCTCGACGGCGCGCTGCCCGTTCTCGATGGGCTGACCACGACGGCGCGACTGCGCGCCGACCCCTCGACGTCCGGTATCAAGATCGTGATGGTCTCGGCCCGGGCGCAGCAGACCGACATTCGCCGCGGTCTCGAAGCCGGCGTCGACAGATACGTCACCAAGCCGTTCGATCCCGCCGTCCTGATCCGGGCGGTCCAGGAACTCGCCGAAGCACGCGCCGCCGAGGTCAACGGCTGAACTCTCAGTTAACGCACGCGGGGTCAAGCCTCGCGCTGCGATAGCCTCCGGCCGTGACTCCCGCGCAACTTTCCGATGCCGTGATCGCTGCCGTCGCGGCAGCGGTGGCGGCCGGCGAGCTGGCCGTCGAGCCGCCAGGAGCGGTGACGATCGAGCGGCCTAAGAACAGAGAGCACGGCGACTACGCCACGAACGTCGCTCTTCAATTGGCCAAGGCCGCGAGTCGGCCGCCCCGCGAGATCGCCGAACAGCTGGCGGCACGCCTCCGCCGGACACAGGGCATTGCCAAAGTGGACGTCGCCGGGCCGGGCTTCTTGAACGTGACCCTCGAGGCCGCCGAGCAGGGCGCTATCGCGCGGCAGGTCGTCGAGGCCGGTGCGGCCTACGGGCGCATCGACACTCTGGCCGGCCGGAAGGTCAACCTGGAGTTCATTTCGGCGAATCCCACCGGGCCCCTTCATCTCGGTCACGCCAGGTGGGCGGCCGTCGGCGATGCGATCGGCAGGGTGCTCAGCGCGGCCGGTGCGCAGGTCAGCCGCGAGTTTTATGTCAACGACCGCGGCGTCCAGATGGATCGTTTCGGGGCTTCGCTCGAGGCTGCCGCGCTCGGTCAGCCCATTCCTGCCGACGGCTATCACGGCGACTACATCGTCGACCTCGCAGTGCAGGTCGTGGCGACGAAGCCGACCATCGTCAATCTGCCCGAAGGCGAGCGGATGCCGGCCTTCCGCGAGGTCGGCTACGAGCTGCAGCTCGCACAGCAGAAGGCCGTGCTCGACGCGTTCGGTACGTATTTCGATGTCTGGAAGTCCGAGCGGTCGCTGCACTCGTCTGGCGCGGTCGAGCGCGGGTTTGAGCGGCTCCGCGAGATGGGCCACATCTATGACGCGGAGGGTGCGGTCTGGCTGCGCACCACCGACTTCGGCGATGACAAGGACCGCCCGCTGGTCAAGAGCGACGGCGAACTTACCTACTTCGCGTCCGACACTGCCTATTACGTCGACAAGCGGAGCCGCGGCTTCGACGTATGCATCTACCTGCTCGGCGCTGATCACCATGGCTATGTACACCGGCTGAAGTCGATCGCGGCCTGCGCGGGCGACGACCCCGACTACAACATCGAGGTGCTGATCGGGCAGCTGGTGAAAATCCTGAAGGGCGGCGTCGAGGTTCGACTCGCGAAGAGAGCCGGCGAGATTGTGACGCTCGAGGAGTTCGTCGAGATGGCTGGCGTCGACGCGGTTCGTTACTCACTATCGCGGTATCCGACCGACTCGCCGTTGACGCTCGACATTGAGGTGATCACTCGCAAGACCAATGACAATCCGGTCTTCTACGTGCAGTATGCCCACGCAAGGATCGCGTCCCTGCTGCGCAATGCAACCGAGCTCGGCATCGATCGTGGCGAGCTCGACCCCACGCTGCTCACCCATGCCAGAGAGATCGATTTACTTGGTGCGCTAGGCGAATTCCCGCGGGTCGTGGCCAGTGCCGCGGAGTTGCGCGAGCCGCATCGGGTCGCGCGCTACCTCGAAGAACTCGCCGGTGTTTACCACCGCTTCTACGACGCCTGCCGCGTGCTGCCCCAGGGCGACGAGACCGCTACCGACACCACCCGAGCCCGGTTGTGGCTGTGCACCGCCACCCGCATCGTGTTGGCGAACGGACTCGATCTGCTCGGCGTGAGCGCACCAGAGCGGATGTAGTCGTGCACACTCACGAAGCAGGGTCTCTGCACGCCGATGCCCGCGAACCTGGGAGCGCACCGCTCTCCGCGCCCGCCGACGTGAACGCTCTCGATGCAGCGGTCTGGTCGTCGAACGTCACAAGGTCCGACGCCGGGGTGCTGACCGTCGCCGGAGTATCAGCGGTCGATCTGGCGCGCGACTTCGGCACTCCCGCTTACGTGGTCGACGAAGTCGACTTCAGGGATCGTTGCCGGGCCTGGCGCGACGCCTTCCCTGACGCCGACGTCTACTACGCGGGCAAGGCCTTCCTGACGGTCTCGATCGCGCGATGGGTCGCCGAAGAGGGTTTGCGACTCGACGTATGCACCGGTGGAGAGTTGGCCCTCGCACTCCACGCGGGCTTCGATCCGGGCCGAATTGCCTTACACGGCAACAACAAATCGGTGGCTGAGCTCACCGCGGCGCTCGACGCAGGGGTCGGCCGCATCGTCGTCGATTCGTTCGTTGAGATCGACCGGCTGGCGAAGCTCGCGACCGGTCGGGCGACCAAGCCGCGAGTGCTCGTACGCACCACAGTCGGCGTCGAGGCGCATACCCACGAGTTCATCGCGACCGCCCACGAAGACCAGAAGTTCGGCTTCTCGCTTGCTGGGGGAGACGCCAAAGAAGCGGCCCGCCGGGTGCTCGAGGCCGACGCTCTTGAGTTGGTCGGCCTGCACTCGCATATCGGTTCGCAGATCTTCGACACCGCCGGGTTCGAAGTATCGGCGCATCGAGTCGTCGGCTTGCTGCGCGAGATCCGCGACGAGTTCGGCGTCGAACTGCCCGAAATCGACCTCGGCGGAGGTCTCGGCGTTGCCTACATCGCGACCGACGACCCGCCAGAAATCGCTCACGTGGCAGCACAATTGCGCGCGATCGTCGAGCGCGAGTGCGATGCGGCCAATCTCGCGCATCCGCGGCTGAGCGTCGAGCCGGGGCGGGCGATCTGTGCCCCGACGACCTTCACGCTCTACGAAGTGGGCACGGTCAAGCCGGTCGACGTCGGTGCCGGTCTGGTTCGCACCTACATCAGCATCGATGGTGGCATGAGCGACAACATCAGGACCGCGCTCTACGACGCTACTTACTCGTGCACGCTCGCGAATCGCGCCTCGAGCGCCGCACCGGTTCTCGCGAGGGTGGTCGGCAAGCACTGCGAATCCGGAGACATCGTGGTGCGCGATACGTATCTGCCGGGAGACGTCTCGCCCGGTGACCTGTTGGCCGTGCCAGTCACCGGCGCCTATTGCCGGTCGCTGGCAAGCAACTACAACCATCTGGGGCGCCCGCCGGTCGTTGCCGTCCGCGACGGCGTCGCGAGGTTGATCGTGCGCCGCGAGACGATCGACGACATGCTCCGCCTCGACGCGCAGTGAGCCTTGAATGAGCGCCGAGTGAGCGCTGACCCTCGGCCGGCCCGTCGAGATGTCAGGACAGGGCAGAATGAGCGTCGACGCCCACCACACCACGAGCAGGACGGAGAACCACGATGAACGGGCGACCGCTGCGGATCGCCCTGCTCGGCTGTGGTGTCGTCGGCGCCGAGGTAGCCAGGCTGCTGACCGAGCAAGCCGACGACCTCGCGGCCAGGGTCGGCGTCCCGCTTGAGCTTGCGGGCATTGCGGTCCGGCGGCGGGGCCGCAAACGCGACGTCGATCTCGATCCGGGCCTGCTCACGACCGACGCCGCGAGCCTGGTCGCTCGCGACGACATCGACATCGTGGTTGAAGTCATCGGCGGCATCGAACCAGCCAGGTCGTTGCTGCTCAGCGCCATGAGCCATGGCGCGTCGATCGTGACCGCCAACAAGGCGCTGCTCGCCGAAGACGGCGCGACGCTTTACGACGCGGCGAGCAAGCACGGCGTCGACCTCTACTTCGAGGCGAGCGTGGCAGGTGCGATCCCACTGCTGCGGCCGCTGCGCGAATCGCTCGCTGGCGACACCGTGCACAGGGTGCTGGGCATCGTCAACGGCACCACGAACTTCATCCTCACCCGAATGGATGAAACGGGTGCTGGCTTTGCAGAAGCCCTAGACGAGGCCACCGCGCTTGGCTACGCAGAGGCGGATCCGAGCGCCGACATCGATGCGTTCGATGCCGCGGCGAAGGCAGCAATCCTTGCTGGGCTTGCGTTTCACACCCGGGTCACGATTGCCGACGTCCACCGGGAAGGCATCGGCGACGTGAGCGCGACTGCGGTAGCCAGTGCCCGCGAGATGGGCTGCGTCGTGAAGCTGTTGGCGATCTGCGAGCGCACTGCCGACGGCCGTGGCGTCAGCGTCCGGGTGCACCCGGCGATGATTCCGCGCTCGCATCCCTTGGCGGGGGTGCGCGAGGCCTACAACGCAGTGTTTGTCGAAGCAGAGGCGGCCGGCCAGCTGATGTTTTACGGTCGGGGCGCCGGTGGTGCACCGACCGCGAGTGCGGTGCTGGGCGACATCGTCGCGGTTGCGCGCAACAAGGTGAAAGGCGCACTCGGCCCGGGCGAATCTGCCTATGCAGACTTAGAAATTCGGTCGATGGGCGAGACTGTCACGCGCTACCACATCAGCCTCGACGTCGCCGACAAAGCGGGCGTACTCGCGACGGTCGCGACAGTGTTCTCGGCCCACGACGTCTCGATCCAGGCGGTGCGCCAATCCGGTCATGGCGACGACGCGAGCTTGGTGATCGTCACTCACTCAGCCTCCGATGCGGCACTGTCCGCGACCGTCGAGCACCTTCGTAGTCTCGACACCGTTCGCGATGTCGCCAGCGTGATGCGGGTCGAGGGCGAGGAGAGCGAATGACGACGGGCACCGGGCCGGCCGGTCTACGTGTCGCCCAGCCGCGCTGGCGTGGCTTGATCGAGGAATACCGCGAGTGGCTTCCGGTCAATGACGCAACTCCCGTCGTCACGCTGCAAGAAGGTGGCACGCCGCTGCTGCCGGCTCCTGTGCTGTCTGAACGCACCGGCTGCGAGGTGTTCTTGAAGGTCGAGGGCGCCAACCCGACCGGGTCGTTCAAGGACCGCGGCATGACGATGGCGATCAGCAAGGCCGTCGAAGACGGATCGAAGGCGGTGATCTGCGCCTCGACCGGTAACACCAGTGCGAGCGCTGCCGCGTACGCCGCACGGGCCGGGTTGCTCTGCGCAGTGTTGGTGCCGCGCGGCAAGATCGCACTGGGCAAACTCGCGCAAGCTCTCGTGCACGGCGCAAAATTGCTGCAGATAGACGGAAACTTCGACGACTGCCTGGCCCTTGCGAGCAAGCTGGCTCAGGACTATCCGGTTACCTTGGTGAACTCGGTGAACCCCGATCGGATCGAGGGCCAAAAGACCGCGTCGTTCGAGATCGTCGACGCACTCGGTGACGCACCTGACGTGCATTGCCTGCCGGTCGGCAACGCGGGCAACATCACCGCGTACTGGAAGGGCTACGTCGAATACGGGGCAGCAGGGCGGACGACGAAGCGACCGATGATGCGCGGCTTCCAGGCCGCGGGCGCCGCGCCGATCGTGCTCGGCCACGTGGTCGAGCAGCCGTCGACGATCGCCACTGCGATTCGCATCGGCAATCCCGCGAGCTGGGTCAATGCTCTTGACGCCCGCGACCAATCGGGCGGGGCGATCGAGTCGGTCACCGACCGACAGATCCTCTCGGCCTACCGATTGTTGGCCAGCAGGGAGGCCGTTTTCGTCGAGCCGGCTTCCGCCGCGAGTGTGGCCGGTCTGCTGATGGCGTACGAGCAGGGCACGTTGCCGGCTGGCCTGCGGGTCGTGTGCACGGTGACGGGCAACGGCCTCAAGGATCCCGAGTGGGCGATCTCCGGAGCGCCTGCGCCCGTCACCATTACGGCCGACGCCGTTCTCGCTGCGCGGCATCTCGGTCTGGACGACTAGTGGGCGTCTCCTTTCGGGCTGCACCTGCGCGGGTGCGGGTGCCCGCCACGAGTGCCAACCTCGGCCCAGGTTTCGACAGTTTCGGTCTCGCTCTTTCGCTGTATGACGACGTCGTCGTCCGCGTCGCCGAGTCGGGCCTTGTCGTCGACGTTGCCGGTGAGGGAGCTGATGACGTTCGGCGCGACAAGCGGCATCTGGTTGTGCAGGCAGTGCGCGCCACGTTCGACGTGCTGGGCGGGCAACCGCGCGGTCTCGAGGTGGTGTGCGCCAACCACATTCCGCACGGCCGTGGTCTCGGTTCATCTGCGGCGGCGATCGTGGGGGGCATCGTCGGGGCGCGCGAGCTCGTGCTCGGTGGCGCCGAACGGTTGCCGGACGACGCGGTGTTGCGCCTGGCCGCCGAGCTCGAAGGACATCCCGACAACGTGGCGGCCTGTCTGGCTGGCGGCTTCACGATGGCCTGGCAGGAGGCGGGAACAACTGCGCAGAAGGCGGGAACAACGAGCGGGGCCGTACTGTTGACCAAGTCGTTGCATCTCGACGTCAACAAGAGCATTGCGGCCGTGGTGTTCGTCCCGGAGACCAAATCATCGACAGCCAAGTCGCGCAAATTGTTGCCAGAAACCATTCCGTTCGAGGCCGCCGCTGCTAACGCAGCCCGTGCCGCGCTTCTCTCACAAGCACTCACCCGCCGTCCCGACCTTTTGTTCGTGGCGACAGAGGATGGCTTGCACCAGCCCTACCGAGCGTCGGCGATGTCGCGCAGTGCGGCATTGATGACCCGGATGCGTGCGGCGGGCATCGCTGCGGTGATCTCCGGCGCAGGACCGTCAGTACTTGCCCTGACGACGACCGCCAACGCAGATGCCGTCGCCGAGTTCGACACTCGGTGGTTCACGGCGACCCGGCTGGCGATCGATACCGAAGGGGCGCGTGTTCTGCCTCTCGCAGGTTGAGAGGTGCTAGGGTGGGCCTTGCACCAGTGGTGCATGACTCTTCGCACCCGGTCTGGATGCTTGCTCCCCACCGACCCGTTGATTTCAGTTGATTTCAGGGCCGCCCCTCTTTCTTGGAGCGGTACAGGTCTCGAGGTGGAGTCGAGTCACAGCTCCGCAGAGCTGGTGCTCCCCGTGTAAACCGCTATGGACAGTTCGCCATAGCTCCCAAAGAACCGCCGTGGCGCAATGCCCGGCGCGTTGAAAGTGGCTCCCAGCGCGATCAGGTGATTTTCTACACCAGCCTCGACGCTATGGGCCTTTTCGGAAGGATTCGAGTGACCGAAACAACAGACGCCCCGACCCTCGCCGCGTCGCCTGAAGGCGATGCCGAGACCGGAGGCGCACGCACCAAACGACGCACGGCCGCAACGGGCCTGACCTCGATGGTGCTGCCCGAATTGAAGGCGCTTGCCGCCACCATGGGCATCAGTGGCACCGGCGCGATGCGCAAGGGTGACCTCATCGCCGCCATTCAGAACGGCCAATCGGCCGCGAATGGGTCGGCCAGCGCCGCCGCTCCGCGAGCGGCCCGAAGTTCCCGCCGCACCGCTGCCGAGCCCGTGACGGCCGTGCCGGACGCAGCTGCCGACGTCTCGCCAAGCTTTGATCGTGCTAGCTCCAACGGCTCAGACAATCACGTCTCCGAGGGCGCTCAGACAACCGCGACCGAGACCCGCCAGGTCGGCGACTATGTACCCGCTCAAGGCGGACAGCGTCAGGGCTCTGACCGTCAAGGCCAGAACCGCAACCGCAACCGCGACCGGTCTGACCGTGACCGTTCCGAGCGGACCGAGCCCGCACAGGGCAGTCAGTCCGAGTCGGGCCAGAACAGCCAAGGCAGCCAGCCTCAGCACAACCAGGGCGACCGCGACCGGCAGAGCAATAGCGGTCAGAACAACAGCGGTCAGAACAACAGCGGTCAGAACAACCAGAACCGCCAGAATAACCAGGGCGACCGCGACCGCCAGAACAACCAGAACCGCCAGAACAACCAAGGCGGTCAGAACCAGGGTCAGCCGCGCGACGACGATGAGTTCGACAGCAGCGGACGCCGGCGGCGCGGGCGTTTCCGCGAGCGCAATCGCAGTGCCCGCAGCGGTCCGGGACGTGAGCGCTTCGGCAGTGAAGCCGAGCCAGTTGTCAGCGAGGACGACATCTTGGTGCCCGTCGCGGGCATCCTCGACATCCTCGACAACTACGCGTTCGTCCGGACATCGGGCTACCTGCCTGGTGCCAACGACATCTACGTCTCGCTAGCCCAGGTTCGCCGCTATGGCATGCGCAAGGGTGACGCCGTTACCGGTGTCGTCCGGCAGCCGAAGGAGAACGAACGGCGCGAGAAGTTCAACGCGATGGTTCGTCTCGACACGGTGAACGGCACCGATCCGGAGAAGGCGAAGGCCCGCCCGGAGTTCGGCAAGCTCACGCCGCTGTACCCGCAAGACCGGCTTCGCCTCGAGGGTGACCCCGGCCAGCTCACTACCCGGGTCATCGACATGGTCGCGCCCATCGGCAAGGGCCAGCGAGGCCTGATCGTCTCGCCGCCCAAGGCCGGCAAGACCATGGTGTTGCAGGCCATCGCGAATGCGATCACCCGCAACAACCCTGAGTGCCACTTGATCGTCGTGCTCGTCGACGAGCGGCCGGAGGAAGTCACCGACATGCAGCGTTCGGTGAAGGGCGAGGTCATTGCCTCGACCTTCGACCGGCCGGCCGAGGACCACACGATGGTCGCGGAGTTGGCCATCGAACGGGCCAAGCGGCTCGTCGAATTGGGCCACGACGTCGTCGTCCTGCTCGACTCGATCACCCGTCTCGGCCGTGCGTACAACACGGCTGCGCCGGCGTCCGGCCGGATTCTGTCCGGCGGTGTCGACTCCGCGGCGCTCTATCCGCCGAAGCGGTTCTTCGGCGCGGCCCGCAACATCGAGAACGGCGGATCGTTGACGATCCTCGCAACCGCGCTGGTCGAAACCGGCTCGCGTGGTGACGAAGTGATCTTCGAGGAGTTCAAGGGCACCGGCAACATGGAGCTGAAGCTCGACCGGAAGTTCGCCGACAAGCGCATCT
>Ga0208717_1000342_pt1 | contig 16480 bp, 14 predicted proteins | sample NGESurF53shallow_FD_184489 | JGI IMG/M metagenome (GOLD analysis project Ga0208717, IMG submission 184489) | Arctic peat soil microbial communities from Barrow, Alaska - NGEE Surface sample F53-3 shallow (SPAdes) | ecosystem: Environmental > Terrestrial > Soil > Wetlands > Peat ... | reverse complement strand
GTAGTTACCACTGCGGTTGGTGCCCTTGGCGAGCGCGGGGTCGAGCCAGCTGTCATACGTGGCGTACGGCGACGGTCCGGTGGTGCTCCAGTGGATCGCCGTGTCGAACGTGCCGGCGGCGAGGTCGGCGTACCACTTGTTGGCGTCGACACCGTCGGGCGTTGCGTTGAAACCAACCGCCTTCAACTCAGAGGACATGATCTGCGACGCCTGGTAGTAGTCGGTGTACGCAGTCGGGTCTTCGATGCCGAAGGACACTTCCTGGCCGCCCTTGGCCCAAATACCCTTGCTGTCCTTTGCGTAGCCAGCGCCCGTCATCAATGTGTTGACGGTCGCAGCGTCTGCATCGGGCTTGATGTCGTTAGCCTGCGCCGCGGGCAGCACGCTGGCGAAGTTCGGCAGCAGCAATCCACTCGACGACGTTGCCGGGGCCTCGTAGCCCTGCTCGGCCTGACCTGCGACGGTCGCCCGGCTGAAGCCGGCGCTGATCGCCTTGCGCACCGCTGGGTCCTTCAGAGCTGCCGGTCCCGTGGTGACATTGAACTCAAGGCTCACGACGTTGATGGCCGGGAACCAGTACTTGTTGTGCGTCGGGTCCTTCGCCACAAAGCTCGTGGCAATCTGCGAGACGAAGTTTCCGGCGTAGTCGATCTTGCCGGCCGACAACTGCTGCAGTGCGACGTCGTTGCTGGTGTACGCAGGAACGTCGACCTCAGGCACTGGCGGCTTGCCACCCCAGTAGTTCGGATTGGCCTTGAACTGAAGACCCTGGGCCGTGAAGTTCGCGAGCGTGTACGGCCCGGTGCCGATCGGCTTTGGGTCGGCGAACTTCGACGGGTCGGGCGAAGCTGCGTACGCAGCCTTCTTCACCACGAACGTCTGGCCAGCGATGTTGTAGAGGTTCTGGAACTGTGGGGCGGTGAACGTGACCGTCACCTGGTTGCTGCCGACAACCTTCGCGTTGTCGATTGGCAGGCCGTTGCGGTTGGTGGCAGGCGTGTCCTTCATGACCTGGAAGGTGTAAGCGACGTCGTCCGGTGTGAGCGGCGTGCCGTCACTGAACTTGACGCCATTGCGGATCGTGAAGGTGATCTGCGTGCCGTCGGAGTTCCAGGCGAAGTCAGTCGCCAGCCAGGGGTACGCCGTGTTCGCCTTCAGGTTGTTGAAAATCAGCAAGGGCTCATAGAACAGCCCCTCGACGTTCAACTTGTAGCCGAACCCGTTCGAGTCGAAAGCGTTGAACTGGTCTTCCAACGTCGGAATCGGGTTGTTCTCCACGGTAATTGCTTTGGTGCCTTGGGTCGTCGACAACGGTGCGCTGTTCGCCAACGTCAAACCACCGTGCGCGGAGTCGCCGGTGGCGCCGGCGGAACCACTCGATGCGGGTGTCGACGCAGCCGCTGCCGAAGAAGCGGCGGTCGTTGGAGCGGCAGCTGCCGAAGTGGCGGGTGCCGACGCCGTACCGCTCGTACCGGCTTTGGGTTTGCTCGAACTCGAGCAGGCGACCGCACCGAGAGCAAGAACGCTCACGATAGCGACGCCGGTAATGGATTTGCGAAGCATGGGAACCTCTCCCAACAGGTCGGCCTCTAGAGCCGACGATCGATTCGACCGGGATCTTCGTGCGCAGGGGGCATCGCGGCCTCCGTGGTCTAGGACAGAGCCGCCGCCCAACTCGGTATAACCGCGATCGCGGATCGGCGAGCGCAGGCGAGCACAACATGACGCGGGCAAGTCCTTCGTGGAGGAGCCCGTTCAGTGACGACACCGACTGGTGTGCCAGCCGACGACGCGCAAATCCTCATGTGCGTTCCCCGCTCTCCGGAGGGCCCTCGGTGAGCGAAGCTGTGTGACCCGGCTGCGATAGCTCCAGCGGCGCGGGGTCGTGCAACCAACAGGCCGCAGTGTGCCTCTCGTCAATCCCAAAGGCGGGCGGTTCGTCGGTTGAGCAGATCGGCATGGCGTAAGGGCAGCGGGGATGGAACCTGCAGCCGGACGGCGGTTGGACCAACGAGGGCGGCGCACCAGCGGCTCCTGGCCACACCTTTTCATCAGCGTCCGGATCGGGCGCCGCACTCAAGAGCAGCTTTGTGTAGGGATGCGCCGGCGCATTCGTAATGCTGTCGGCCGGCCCCACCTCGACGACCTTGCCGGCGTACATCACCATGATCGTGTCGGCCAGGTAGCGAGCAGACGCGATGTCGTGAGTCACGTACAGGATCGCCAGTCGTTCGCGATCGCGCAGATCCGCAAGCAGGTTCAAGACGCCGAGGCGGATCGACACATCGAGCATCGACACGGGCTCGTCGGCGAGCAGCACCTTGGGTTGCACCGCCAAGCCGCGCGCGATAGACACCCGCTGGCGCTGGCCGCCCGAGAGTTCATGCGGGTACTTGCCGATGAACTGCTCGGCCGGCTCAAGTGCGACACGGCGCAGCAAGTTCAGGACGGCTTCCTCGACATTGCCACCGGTGCGGTCGTGAATAATCAGGGGACGGCTCAAGATGTAGCGGACCGTGTGCACTGGGTTCAGGGATTCGAACGGGTCCTGCAAGACAAGCTGCACGGATTGCCGGTAGTCCGCGGGCACTCGCTTGGTGAGGACTACCTCTTCGCCCTGGAAACACAGCTTGCCAGACGTGAGCTTCTGGGTGCGCGCCAGCATCCTCGACAACGTCGACTTCCCGGATCCGCTTTCGCCGACGACGGCGGTGACGGTGCCTGGATAGAGGGCGACAGAAATATTCTCCGCTGCGTGCACGATGCTTCGGCCCATGCGCCCGACCCGAACTCTGTAGTGCTTGGTGACATCGACTGCTTCGAGCAACGGCACGTCTTCGCGCTCGCTCATGGTCGCCGTCCGCGCATGCTTGGAAGAGCGGCGACCGTACCCGCTGCGGGCGGCACTTGGTTCAGTTCGGGTGGAACTTCATGCTTACCGTCTTGAAGCCAACACAACACTTCGCGGCCGCCCGATGCGTCGTGCAGCGTCAGTACCGGCGGGTCCTGCGTCTTGCAGATATCCATGGCCCAAGCGCAGCGCGGATGGAACGGACACCCACTCGGTACCTTGCGTAGGTCCGGCGGCGAGCCCTCGATGCCGACCATCACCTTCTTCGACCCGTGCAACGACGGAAACGACCTGGTCAGCCCGTAGGTGTACGGGTGGCGCGGTGCCCGGAAAAGCGCCTTCGCCGGCGCCTTTTCGACCAGCCGACCGGCGTACATGACCGCAATCGTGTCGGCAATCTCGATCAGTAATGACAGGTCGTGCGTAATGAACAGCACGCTGAACCCAAGCTGCTCTCGCAGCTCCATCAAGCCTTCGAGGATCTCGCGCTGGATGACGACGTCCAACGCGGTCGTCGGCTCGTCCATGATCAGCAGGCTGGGGTGCAGCGCGACTGCTACGGCGATCATCACCCGCTGGCGCATGCCACCCGAAAGCTCGTGAGGATAGCTGTTCAGCCGGTCGGCACTGATACCAACCATCTCGAGAAGTTCCTTCGCGCGGGCCAGCCGCTGGGCGCGCGTCATGGTCTTGTCATGCGTCTTCAAGACATCGTCGATCAGGCGGCCGATTCGCAACACCGGGTTAAGAGCGTGCAGAGCACTCTGAAACACGACCGCAATGTCCGACCATCGGACCGCCCGCACGACGTCGCGATCTTCGGTAAGCAAGTCGACGAGTCGCGGCTGGGAGGACGTTCCGTCGGCATCGGTGCCCCGGTAGGAGCCCTTCGGCCAGTCATAGAAGAATGCCTCGCCACCCGTGATCACACCGGGGTCGCGCAACAATCTGGTCACTGCGTACGCCAGGGTCGACTTGCCGCTTCCGCTCTCGCCCGCGAGGCCGACCACCTCACCGCGGCGAATCGTCAGACTCACGTCGTCAACCGCGTGGACAGGCTGGTCTCCCAACCCGTAGTCGACGCTCAAGCCGCGGATCTCCAGCAACATGTCCGAACCGTGATGCGTCGTCTGCTGCGAAGTCTGCGATGACGAAAGCGGTGGCCGCCCGTTTGCGAGGGTCACGGCGCCTCTCCGAGCTCAGCGCGCAGCGAGTGTCGGCTCGCGTCGGTCGAGTACTGGCGAATGACGGGGGTGAAGCCCAGCTGGGGTCGCACCTTGAACCCCAAGGCCTTGCGAGCCTTGCGTCCACCGGTGGCAATCCGCAGCCGTGGGTTGATGAACTCGTCGATTCCGAAGTTGATCAACGCGAGACTCGTGCCAAGAAGTGCAATGGCGATTCCCGGTGGGATGTACCACCACCAGAAGCCTGACTCGACCGCCGAACTCGAGGTTGCGTCGAACAACATCGTGCCCCAGTTGTAGTCGACGCCCGCACCGACGACGGTAAGGAATCCGAGGCCAACATAGGTGCCGATCGCGTAGAGCGTGGTGAAGAGGAACGAGGACGCGATCACCGGTGTCAGGTTCGGCATGATCTCGGTCATGATGACCCGCCACGCACTCTCGCCACTCACGCGAGCCGCTTCAACGAAATCGCGGCTGCGCATCGACATCGCCTGCGCGCGCAACACTCGTGCGCCCCAGGCCCATCCGGTCAAAGCGATGATGACGCCGATGATCAACGGATTGCTGCTCCGGATCGGGCCGAGGAATGCACCGACCGCAATGAGCAACGGAAGCGCGGGAATAACCAAGAACACGTTAGCGACGACCGACAGAATCTCGTCGACCAAACCGCCCACGTAGCCGGCGGTGATACCGATCACTACAGAGAGGAGGGTCGCGACCGCGCCGGCCAGGAAGGAAACGAGGATGGTGGGCCGGGTGCCAGCGAGCAGCTGTGAAAAGACGTCACCGCCAATGTTGGTTTGCCCCAGCAGGTGGTGCGCGCCCGGTAGTTGTGTCGCGATGGTCGAGCCGGCTCGAGGAGGGCCGACCAGCGGGCCAATCGCCGTAGGGCTGTACGGCGCAACAATTGGTCCGATCACGGCGAGAATAAGGAAACAGCCGAGGATGACCAAGCCCACGATTGTCTTCTTCGAGTGGCCCAGCCGGAAGCGCCGCTTCGGCCGATGCGCGGTAGCTGCAAGTGGGATCGCTCCCGCCGCATCCCCTGGAGATACCTCGACAATCGCCACGCTTGGTCACGCCTCCTGTCGGGTGCGCGGGTCAAGCGCGACATACACGATGTCGGCGAGGAAGTTGGCGGCAAGCACGACGAGCGTGATCACCAAGAAGATGCCCTGAACAAGCGAGTAGTCGAGACTCTTCACTGCGGCGAGCAAGGTAAACCCGATACCGGGGTAGGAAAACACGATCTCGGTGAGCAGCGACCCCCCGACGACAAAGCTGAGCGCCAGCGCGAAGCTCGAAACCTGAGGTAGCACCGCATTCCGAACGGCGTACCAGACCACGCGGTGCTTCGGCAGGCCAGCGGCTTCCGCGAGTAATACGTAATCCTCGTCGCGCACCGTCACCATCATGTTGCGCATGCCGATGATCCAGCCCGCCAGCGACGCAAGCACGATCGTGAGCGCGGGCAAGATCCCGTGGTAGATCGCGTCCTTGAAGAACTTCCAGTTCACCCCGATCGAGCTCTTGGTGAAGTCGTAACCTCCCACCGAGGGAAAGAACTTGAAATGGACAGAGAAGAGCAGCACCAGCAGCGTCGCCATGAAGAAGTAGGGCATGGCCTGTATGAAGGTCGTGACAGGCAGCAACCCCTCAAGCCATGATCCGCGCTTCCACGCCGCCAGCGTGCCAATCGTGGTGCCCACGACGAAACTGATCACCGTCGACAAACCGACGAGCACAACGGTCCACCACATGTGCTGAGCGATGATGTGCGTGACGGGCACATTGCCGAGACTCAGCGAGTAACCGAGATCGCCGTGCAGCAGCATGTTCCAGAAGTGCAAATACTGCTGCAATAGGCTCTGATGCGTACCGCCGTACTGAAGCTCGAGCGCGGCCAGCGCCTGCGGTGGCGCGCTCTTCATTCCCGCCAGCTCGGTGAGCACCGGATTGCCCGGCACCATACGAGGGATGAAGAAGTCGAGGGTGATCGCAGCAACCGCCGCCACCAGATAAAACCCGATCCGCCGAGCAAAGATGCGCATGGCTCACACCGATCCGCAGGTGCCGTGAACAGCACGGCTTCGCGTGTTCAAGCGACGACCTCGGCCGTCGAGGCACGGTGACGCTCGATCATGTCTGTGTAGCGTCGACCACTCGTCTTTATAGTGCGTTGCTGAGTGCCGTAGTCGACCCGCACGAGCCCGAAGCGCTTGTCGTAGCCGTAGGCCCACTCGAAGTTGTCGATCAACGACCACGCGAAATAGCCAGCTATCGGCGCTCCCCGGCGGCGCGCTGCGGCACACGCGCCGACGTGGGATTCAAGGTATTGCACGCGCTCGACATCATCAACGACACCGTCGCTGTCAGGCTCGTCGGCCCACGCAGAGCCGTTCTCCGTGATGAAGATCTTTTCTGGCCCGTAGTCGTCGGCAACGCGAACGAGGATGTCCTCCAAACCTTGCGGGTAGACCTCCCAACCCATCGCGGTTTCCAGCGCGCCAGGCACCCGGACCGCCGAAACTCCTGGAACAACGCCGGTCGGGTTGTCTTGGGCAACCTCGCGGAAGTAGTAGTTGACGCCAAGACAGTCGAGCGGCTGCGCGATCACGTCGAGGTCGTTCCCCCGAATCGGAGGTTCCACGCCGTACACCTCGACCATGTCTTGCGGGTAGCCGCGGCCATGAATGGGGTCGAGCCACCAGCGGTTCGTATGCCCGTCACCACGTCGCGCGGCGGCGATGTCTTCGGCACGGTCGCTCGCGGGCGAGACAGGGCTTAAGTTGTTCACAATGCCGATCGACGGCACCAGCTTCGCGGCAGATCGAACGGCTTGGACGCCGAGTCCGTGCCCCAAGTGCAAGTGGAAAGACGCAGGAACTGCCGCAGCAATGTCCTTGATCCCTGGGGCCATAACTCCCTCGAGATGGCCCAGCCAGGCAGAACACAAGGGCTCGTTCATGGTCATCCAGTTAGCGACCCGATCACCAAGCGCCCCCGCGACCACAGCGGCGTACTCAGCGAACGCATACGCGGTTTCGCGCAGCGGCCAGCCGCCCTTGTCTTGTAGATCCTGCGGAAGATCCCAGTGGTACAAGGTGACGAACGGCGTGATTCCTCGCGCGAGCAGCCCATCAACCAGGGCGTCGTAGAAGTCGAGGCCCTTTTGATTCACTGCACCGGTTCCGGTCGGTATGACGCGGGGCCACGCCACCGAGAAGCGGTAAGCGTCCGCACCGAGCTGCTGCACGAGGTCGAGGTCTTCCTGCCACCGGTGATAGTGGTCGCACGCGACATCACCGGTGTCGCCGCCGTCAATCGCACCCGGCTGCTGACAGAAGGTGTCCCAGATCGATGGACGCCGGCCATCCACATCGTGCGCGCCTTCGATCTGGTACGCCGACGTGGCAACGCCCCAGACGAAGTCTGCAGGGAATGGACTCGAACCGTCCACGAAGAATGTCCTTTCAGCGTCGGCCAACACCGTCGAACCCTGCACCACAATCTTTGACAATCCACCCGGTTCGCTGTACTGACGAAGGTCCCCCAGTTGCACGGCCATAGGCCCGATCACCGGGCCGAAACCGTTCCGACAAAGCCCTCCACCTTGCGTATCAAGGAGCTACAGACGAGCCACGCACGACGAGCGTTGTAGGGATAACCTGTCGAGTCTCAGGAACAGCCGAGCCTTCGAAGTACGACAGCAGCATGCGTGCTGCCGCCGCACCCATTTCCCGCAATGGCTGACGTACCGTCGTGAGTGCCGGCTCCGTGTGAGCAGCCAACGGAATGTCATCGAACCCGACCACTGAGACGTCCGCAGGAATTCTCCTTCCCGAGTCGCGTAATTCCTGAATCACTCCGGCGGCGGAAAGATCGTTGTGCGCGAACACGGCATCGAATTCGATGCCCGCATCAAGCACTCCCTTAATCGCCAGCCGGCCGCCGTCAAACGTAAAGTCGCCATCGACCACGCGATCGGCGCCGATCGGTAGGCCGGCAGCCGCGTACGTCTGCCCGAAACCCTCAAGTCGCTCTTCGGTACAACCAAACTGCGGTCCCTGAACCACGACCGGACGCCGACGGCCAAGGGCAAGCAGGTGTTGAGCTGCCATCTCCGCGCCCGCGCGATTCGTCGTCGCGATCGATGGGAACAACGGCTGATGACCCCGGTCGTCAATCATGACGACGGGCAAACCCTTGGAGTGCAAACCTTCGATGTAGTCGAGAGTGCCCTCTGGTTCGATCACCAACAGACCGTCGAACGACTTAGCCGACACTTGCGTGGCAAAGCGCCGCATGGATTCCTCACCGCGATTGCACGTGAAGAGCAAGAGACCGTAAGACTCAGCCTCAAGAACATCTACTGCGCCCTGCAGGACATCTCCCATCCATGGCCACGTGAGAGACGGCACCAACACACCCACTGTGCTCGTCCTTCCCCGCGCGAGACCGACCGCACCCGAGCTCGGGACGTAACCAAGTTCCGCGATCACGGCTCGGACTCGAGCCGCCGTACCCGCATCGAGATCGTCCTTGCCGTTGAGAACGCGCGACACCGTTGTCTTGCTGACCCCCGCGTGGCGGGCGACATCGGCCATCGTGATCCGCACGCACGCTCCCGTTCTCTGTCGCCGAGAGTGGGATCGGTCCCACTCCGCGGTACCGGTTCCGGTTTCGGTTCCGGATGCGGTTCCGGCCAGCATGGTCTGAGACGGCCCACACGTCAATCACGGCCTGATAACGAAATCGTCGGCGTCCTATGCTCGGACGCGTGAGCACTGCCGACACCTTGGAGAATGGCGGCGAACCGCGCCCTCTCCTGCGGTGGGCGGCATGCGGCCTGGTCATTGCGGTTGTCCTGGCGGTCGCGTTCGTGTCCATCCACCGCGCGGCGGACCGCCGCGAGGCACGAGCCTCCTTCGACCGCATGCTGACGCTTGCCGCGAGTGCTCAAGCCGCCGTCGAACGCGCAGTCTCGGAAGAACGGGACACGGCGCAATCCGCCGAGCCGCTGCTGAACTCTTCGCTCACTGCGTCGGCGACACGCCAGCAGCTCTACGTCACAGTGAGCGCCAGCGCACGGCGGGCTCAGGCCGAGGTCGACACGCAACTCCAGCTGTTGCAATTAGACCCAACGGGGCGATCCGGCCGTCTGAGTGTTGCGCGGGACGCCACGCTGACGTATCTCTCCGACTGGTCGGATCTCTTTGCGCGTGCCGCCGGAGCGAGTGGCCAGTACGCAGGTCCGCAAGAGGATCTCGACGCGGCGCGCCTTGCTGCCCAAACTGCGCTCGAAAAGGCAGCCCCCGACCGTGGGCGGGAAGTCAAGGCCAGTGCAGTGTTCGGCACCATCAGCAACTGATCTGACGCGGGCGCATCCAAGCTCGCGTACCCACACTTTCGCGAATCTCACCCACAAAAGTTGACGTTTTCAACCGCCACGCAAGCCGGGTGGGTCGGGCAGCAACTTCTGCTGCGTAAGGGTGCGTAAGGGTGGGTGGGTTCATGTCCTCGACTGTCGAATCGTCAACCAAGGGCCGTCGCAACGCAGTGGGCGCCTTGCTGTCGGCGTTCAGCTGGCACGTTTCGGTGCTGCTGATCGCGCGAACCCTGATTGGTTTGGCCATCGGAGCCGATTCCGCGATTGCCACCGCGTACATCGCCGAGTACGCACCCAAGGGACGGCGAGGGTCGCTGGCCATGCTGCGGCAGTGGATGATCACGGTCGGGATCCTCATCGCGTACCTGATCGCGTTGGTTATTCTCAAGGTTTGGCTCCGTCGTCGCGTCGACGACCGCGGGCATCGCAGTGACCGCGATCATGACAGCGGTGAACGTCATCGCCACCTATTTCGCGTTCTCGTACATCGACCGAATTGGTCGCCGCAAGCTCGAGATCGGCGGCTTTGCAGGGATGGCCGTCATGGCGGTCGTCGCGGCGATCGGCCTTGGCCTGTTCTCCGGGACCCCGCGCATCGTGATCGGCATGATCGGCCTGAGCCTGTTCATCGCCTCGTTCGCCATCGGCTCGGCGGTACCGGCTGGCTGATCCAGGGCGAAGTATTCCCGACGGCTGTTCGCGGCCAGGCCGCATCCATCGCGGCCACCGTCGATTGGATCGCCAACTATGCCCTCGTTGAGACCTTCGCGGCGTCGCAGCGCGCCATCGGACTCAGCTGGGTCCTGGTCTGCTTCGCGGCACTGTGTGTTCTCGCGATCGCCTTCGTCGGCCGCTACCTACCCGAGACGAAAGGCCTGTCCATCGAAGAAATCACCAGTATGTTTGAGAAGGAAGCGGCCGATAAACCGGTGCGGGATCTCATCCATGGGCGAGCGCATCACGGGACGCCACAGCCCACGGCCTGAACTCAGCTTCAGGGTTCGCTGTTCCGGAACAAGCTGACCGGAAGTAGTCGGTTGACCGCGACCATCGACGCTGGTTTGCTGGCGTGATCCGATCTCTTCGACGATCGGTTGGGAGTGTGCGTGTCGACCCTCGATCACCGCGCCGCGACAATCTACGACGTTGCGCGCCGTGCGGGTGTGTCGAAGTCAACCGCCTCCCGCGTACTGACGGGTCAACAGCGGGTTTCGCCCGAAGCTGTCGAGCAGGTGAAGCGAGCGGCAGTTGAACTCGGTTACGTACGCAACCCCGCCGCGCTGGCGATGTCGACCGGCAGCGGAACCCGCGTCGTGATCGGAGTTGTCTCCCCGCGATCGCAGTTGGTCGTCGATGAATATCTATCTCGTGTCGTTGCGACTGCGGCACGCGTGTGCGCTGCCGAGCGCATCGGCGTCGGACTTGAGGCGTTCGCGCTAAACGGCCCGGATCCTTTCGAGGCACTGGCGCGTGACCCGACCGTGCATGGCGTCCTTCTGATCAACACCACCGAGTCGGTGCTCAACGCGGTCGACCATCGATTTGCCGGTCGCGTCGTGTCGATCGGCGTCGGTTCGAGCCTCGTGCCCAGTATCGACGTCGACAACTACCTCGGCGGGCGCGCAATCATGTGTCGTCTTGTCGAGTCTGGTCGCCGGCGCATCGCGATGATCACAGGTCCGCGATGGATGCCTTGCCTCGACCGGATGACTCGGGCTTACACGCAGGTCGTGAGCGCCGCGGGTCTACCCAAGCGGACGGTCGTCGGTGGCTTCACTGCACAAAGCGGCCAGCGCGCAACGGAGGCCATCTTGCGACGCTGGCCCGATGTCGATGCAGTCTTCGCCGTCTGTGACGCAACCGCACTCGGCGTCATCGCTGAATTACGAGCCCGGCACATCGACGTCCCGGGTGATGTTGCCGTCGCCGGATTCGATGACTCCGAGCTTGCCCACTACGCCGAGCTCACTACGGCGACGCATCCGGTCGAGGCGATTGGCGCGGCAGCCACCCGTGCAGTGCTTGCAGCGCGCACGACGCGGCCTCCCGACATGTACTTCCCATCGCAGCTCGTCGCTCGCCGGACCGCCTAGACCGCTCGAGCGGCTCCTCGCTCGGACCGTCGACGTTCTGTGAGCTTCGCCCACGCGAGTAGCGCCGCCGGCGAGGTCAGCTGGTCTCGCCCGTCGGTATTGTCGAAAACACCGGCCAGCCATTCGTCGTCACGCCGACAACACAGTCCGACAGGAGCTACGTGATGACCCAGGGGCGGCGAGATGAATCTCGCACCGTGATTCCCGGCCGGTGGTCGGTTACCGCGGTCTTCTTCCTCAACGGGATTCTGCTGTGCAGCTATCTCGTCCGGATCCCGTCGCTCAAAGCGGGCCAGCACCTAGACGAGGGTCAACTGGGCTTAGTGGGCATGCTGTTCGGCGCCTCAGCACTTGTCACCATGCAGTTCGTCGGGGCCATAGTCGCTCGGGTCGGAACGGCGTGGGTCATCAGGTTTGGTCTATTTCTCATGCCCATCGTGCTGGTGGTGACCGGCCTGCGCGCAGGCTTGCCAGTGTTTCTCGCAGGCATCGTGATGCTTGCGGCTGTGCACGGCACACTCGATGTCGCGATGAACTCGCAAGCCGTCGCCGTCGAGCGGCTTGCGGGTCGACCCATTCTCAGCGGCTGCCACGCAGCGTGGAGTGTGAGTGCGGTGGTCGCCTCGCTCATCGGCGGTGGCATGGTCGCGCTCGGCGTCGACCCCGCGCCAGACTTCGCCGTTGTCGGTGTCGCTGTGGTCATCGGCGGGCTGCTTGTCGGTCGACGCCTCGTCGACGTGGCAGTCGACAAGACCAAGAAGCAACGCACCGGGTGGAGTAGCGGCTGGAACGACACCGTCGTCCGGCTGGGCCTGACCGGCTTCGCGCTCATGCTCGGAGAAGGAGCGGCGCTCGGCTGGGGCGCGATCTTCCTGCACGAAAGTCGCGGCGCTTCACTGGCCGTCGCATCGACGGCGTTGACCGCCTACACCGGGTTCCAGACGATCGGCCGACTGCGCGGTGACCGGCTCAAGATTCGTTACGGAGCTCACACGATGTTCCGAATCGGCGCGCTGGTCGCCGTCATTGGCTTCGCGATTGCGCTCGCGAGCCCGAGGCCGGTCGTCTCTGTAGCGGGCTTCGCGATCTTCGGCTTCGGCGCTTCGTCGCTGATTCCGATGACCTACAGCGCAGCCGGGCATGTCGGGGGCGATGGTCCCGAAGCCGCGGTGTTCGTCTCGAGGTTCACCACCTTCACGTACAGCGGCGTGCTACTCGGCCCTGCACTCATCGGTACGGTCGCCCAGCTGATCGGCTTGTCATGGACGCTAACCGCGCTGCTGCCGGTGCTCGTCCTACTCGCGGCCGTCAGCTTGCCCCGCTCCGGTGTACCTCACAGCACCGGCGGCGAGGCATCTGCAAGCAGACCGCGCGAAGCGCAATCCGAGATCGCACCTGCCTAGACAGACACGTTGGGGCCGGCCCAGGCGAGCCGGCCCCCGCTCGTTGGTCAGGCTGTTGCGAGGCTGCGTTCTTGGGGATCGATGACTCCGAGTCTTTCGACGGTCCTGAAGCGACCGTTCTCGGCTTGGCCGATATACATATTCATCCGGAGGTGGTGCTGTCCCGGCACCATCTGCGCCGGGCCGCCGGGCCCGTCGGTGATCTGTGCGTGGTCAAGTGCGGCGACGACGTCGTCCCGCTTGAGGGAGCCCGCCTCGTTCACCGCTGCCTGCCACAGCCGCAAGCCGCGGTACAACCCGGTGCACGCACTGCCGGCCGCAAACTTAGGACCACCCGGGAACCGGCGGTTGTACTTGTCGAGTAGGTCCCGGCTGAACGGATCAGCGGCGTCCTGGTAGTAGTCGAGGCAGCTGTACAAACCCTCGACGAGTTCGGCGGGCACCATGTCGAGCACGTTCTCATCGAAATACGTGCACACCAACTTGCCGCCGCGCTTGGCAAAGCCCGAGTCGTGCAGGCCCTGCAGGAACGGACCAACACCAGGAGGCACGATGGTGTTGAACACGACCTCGGCGCCCGACGCGATGATCGCATCAATCGTCGCGCCGTACTCCATGTGATCGAGCGGGAAGTACTCCTCGCCCACTATCTCGCCGCCGTTGGCAATGACGACCTCGCGAACCTTGCTGTTCAGTACGTGCGGCCAGATGTAGTCGGCAGAGGGCAGGTAGAACTTGCGCACGCTCGTCTGTCGCATCAGCCACGGAATGAACGGGTCGATCTGCTGGGCCGGTACCGGACCGGTGCAGAAGATGAGTGGGTCGGATTCCTGGCCTTCGTACTGCTCCGGATACACGTAGAGCGTCTTGCCCTCTACGACTGCCGGACCTTTGATGGCCTGCCGCGTGGAGCTGTAGATGCCACCGAAGATGACATCGACCTGATCCTGCGCAACGAGCTTGCGGGCCTTCGCTTCGGCGACGCTGTCGGTGGTTTCGCCGTCCTCGAGATGCAACTCGAGCGGGCGACCCAAGAGGCCACCTTCAGCGTTGATGTCGTCGATCACCATCGTGGCAACGTTGGCGTTCGCGATGCCCATGACTGAGAGAGGTCCAGTCTGGTCGGCGATGACGCCGACTTTGATCGGACGGCGGGAGGGTGCTGACTCGTTCATTGGTCCACTCCTTGGTCGTTGCAGCGAGCGGGGTTGGTTGCAGCGCGGGTCGGCTTGCAGCGAGCGGAGGGCATCAGGACGCGTAGCGACCGCCGAGTTCCGCGGCCTGCGGCTTTCCGATGTGTCCGGCCTCCTGCATGATTGCCGGGACCTCGGGGTCAGAGACGAAGCTCTTCCAGCCAGCTGCGTCCCAGTCGAAGAGAACCCAGACGCGGTCGTCCTCGACGGGGTCGCGGAAAACGGTCGCGCCCTTGGAACCGTGCAACGCGCGCTTTTCGGCGCCCTTGGTGGAGAAGATCTCGATGAACCGCTCGTAGTTCTCGATCTTCGTCGTTGCGAGGATCATTGCCGTTCTCCTTCTCGGTCGGGGTGTGTACGGTGATCCTGCGCGTCCGCTCGTCCATCGGGCATCGGGAGGTTTCCCCATTTCTGGTCAACCGCTCCGGCTCGGCGAGTTCGTTGCGACGTTCGCTCTCGCGCAGGACAACGCGTTCGGCCAACCTCTGGAGTCGCAGCTGCGTTCGTGTCTGCTTGCGGCCGCGATGTGCGAGGACGCCGGCTTCGATGCGCAACTATCCGAAACCGTTTATTGGGTCGCGCTGCTGCGCTACATCGGTTGCACGGGCCACGCGCACGAGGTCGCCACCCTCTTCGGTGACGAGATCGCGATTCGCGGGCAGACGCTGGTGCACGACGCGGCGAACCCGGCCGAAGTCATGCGCGATGTGTTCGCCTACGCCACGGCCGGGCACTCGCCGGAGGAGCAGGAGCACATCGTCGCCGCGATCAAAGCTGGCGCCCACGACTGGGCAGTTCACAACTTCGCGTCAGGATGCGAAGTCGGCGACATGCTCGTCCGTCGGCTGAACATGGGCGACGACGTACGCGACGCACTGCGGTTCACGTTCGAACGGTGGAACGGAAATGGCTTCCCGGCCGGCGCGAGCGGCGAGAACATCCCGCTGGCTATGCGCGTTGTGCATCTGAGTCATGACATGGAGGCTCTTGCTCGTCACTTCTCCCCCGAGCAAGCACTGCACGCTGTGCGTGAACGCCGTGATCGCACCTACGATCCCGAGTTGGCCGATCTTTTTTCTACTAACGGCGCAGGCTATTTCGAGCGTCTCGGTAAAACCGATCCGTGGGACGCAGTGCTCAGCCTCGAGCCAAGACCACGCCGAATTCTCGAAGGCGCCGATCTCGACAACGCCCTCGAGGTTGCGGCTGACTTCATCGACCTGAAGTCGCCTTACATGGCCGGTCACAGCCGTCGATGCGCGCAGCTCAGCGCCCATGCAGCAGCGCACCTCGGTTGCTCCGATGACGAGATCACAACATTGCGCCGCGCGGCACTGGTCCACGAGTTCGGCACAACGGCGATCTCGAACTCCATCCTCGACAAGTCCGGTGCGCTCACCCGGGCCGAGTTCGACCGGGTCGAAGTGCACCCCATGCTGACCGAGCAGATGCTGCGTCGAACGCCCGCTCTCGCGGCTTTGAATCCGATCGCCGCGGCGCACCACGAGAAAGCGAACGGCTCGGGGTATCACAAGCGCGTGCGATCCGAGGCCGTGAGCACCTGCGGTCAGCTCCTGGCCACTACCGACATCTACGTCGGACTCACCACCGATCGCGCAGATCGGCCCGCCTTCTCAGCCGACTCCGCCGCTGTTGAACTTCGCCGCATGGTCGCAAGTGGCGTGCTCGATAAGCGCACGACCGGCGCCGTGCTCGACGCGGCGGGCCACGGCGATCGGAACGGCATGACCACCACCGTGCCCAAGAACATTCATGGGCTCACACCTCGAGAAGTCGAGGTGCTACGCCTGGCCGCCCGCGGACTCACGACGGGCGAGATCGCCACCCAGCTGTTCATTTCGCCCAAGACCGCCGACCACCACATTCAGCATGTGTACGGCAAGATCGGCGTTTCAAGCCGGGCCGCGGCGATGCTCTGGGCGATACAGAACTCGGTGATCGCTTGATTCGTTAGGCGACCAAATACGCGCCGTGGCCTGCGCTAACGAACTCGCCGACGAAAGTCAACACCTCACAGACACGGGCGCCAGCCTGTTTGCGATAGTTGATGACGATCGTGTCGACGCCGCCGTAGACGTCGACCACCTCAAATCGCAGGTCCGGGATCATCTCGAGCCCTCGTTGCCAATACGCGCGAAGCGCGGCCTTGCCACGAACGTGCCGTCGCCACCGAGAACGCGGCTCGGTACTGGCGAAGTAAAAACGACATCATCGGTGAAATGCGTGAGCAACCCCTCGAGATCGTGGGCGTTCCACTGGCGCACCAGCGGGTCGCGAATATGTGCGGGTCGGGCGTCGTCATGGTGACACTCTTTGGCCTGAGCTGGGACGCCCGCAATC
>Ga0208717_1000341_pt1 | contig 16499 bp, 15 predicted proteins | sample NGESurF53shallow_FD_184489 | JGI IMG/M metagenome (GOLD analysis project Ga0208717, IMG submission 184489) | Arctic peat soil microbial communities from Barrow, Alaska - NGEE Surface sample F53-3 shallow (SPAdes) | ecosystem: Environmental > Terrestrial > Soil > Wetlands > Peat ... | reverse complement strand
GCCGCCGCTGGCATCCCTGGCGCTTGTCGTCGTCATCATGCTGGGCCGGCACCGCCGGGAGCAGCGGACGGAAGCGGAGCGGGCCTCTGACGGCTCGCCGGCCCAGTAGATCTCTGCCCGTCAGCCATCTGAACAACGTGCGCGCCGGGGCTGTGAGGTGGGACCACGCGACCGTTCGGGATGGGGATTTGAATGCCTCCGAGCGCGCCGTCCTGACGCGGCAGCGGCGCGACGGGACAGCCGGGTGCCAGAGCGCCGCCGCCGTCGGCGATGATGTCCGGATGACGACCCTCGGTGCTGTGTGCCTGCCTCAGGTACCGCCAGAACAGCTGCGGAACGTCGCCGTCGCGGCGGACGCAGCAGGACTCGATGAGCTGTGGCTGTGGGAGGACTGCTTCTGGGGCGGCGCGGTCCCGGCCTGCGCGGCGCTGCTCGCGTGGACCACCAGGCTGCGGGTGGGGATCGGCGTGCTGCCGGCTCCGCTGCGGAGCGTCACGACGACCGCGATGGACGCGGCGATGCTGCACCGCCTGTTCCCTGACCGGGTGACCATCGGCGTGGGGCACGGCATCCAGTCCTGGATGCGGCAGAACGGCGTCGCGGCCCAGTCCCCGATGACGCTGCTGACCGAGTACCTGACATCGCTGCGCGCGCTGCTGGCAGGCGACCGGGTGACGACGGACGGCCGCTACGTGCACCTTGAGGATGTGGCGCTTGAGTGGCCGCCGACTGCGGCGCCCCCGGTCCTGGTGGGGGCGATCGGGCCGCGGACGCTGAGGCTGAGCGGCGAGGCCGCCGACGGGACGATCCTCGTCGCGGGCATCAGCCCGGACGAAGTCCGCCGCGCGCGCGTGCTCATCGCGGAGGGGCAGGCCGTCGCCGAGCGCGGTGACGCCCACCGCCTCGTCGTGCACCTGGCGGTCGACGGCCGCGACGCCGCTCATGTGGCGGCGGCCGTCCGTGGTCTAGCGGAGGCCGGCGCCGATGCCGTCATTCTCCAGCCGTCACCCGAGCAGGCCGACCTCGATCATTTCGAGCGCTTCGTCCGCTTCGCCGCGGAGCAGGTCCGCCCGCTGCTGTAGCGGCACCTCGATACCGCGATGGCCCGCGGGGACCGCAGCGGGTCGGGCCTACTACTTCCCCTGGCTGGCGCCGGGTGGCGCAGGCGACAGCCTCTGAGCCGCTGGCGCCGGTTCGTCGAGTGCCGCGACGAACCCGGCTATCGCCTCGACGACCGCGCCGGGGGCGCGCCGGGGCAGATGATGGCCCGCGTCGGAGATGAGCCGCAAGCGGGCCTGGGGCAGCTCGCTGACCAGCCGCTGCGCGGTCATGATGGGGACGATCTGATCGGCCGGGTCGGCGAGCAGCAGCACCGGAACGCCGATGGACGGCAGCGCGTCCTCCAGCTCGGCGAGCTCGCCCAGCAGCGCCCGCTGCTCGGTCAGGAAGGCGCGCCACCGAGGCTCCGGGCCGGCGTCCCTTTCCCCCCAGACCTGCAGGTTGAGATGCTCGCCGGGCTCTAGCGGGCGGCCTTCCCGGCCGCTCAGCCACGCGAGCCGGACCCGGGCGATCCACGGCGTCCACCGCCACATGACCTGGGCGGCCAGCGGGCCGATGACCGGCGCGGCGAGCAGCCAGTCGACGATGCCGACCGAGCCCGGGCCGACGCCCGCCAGCAGCACCACCGCCTTTACCCGGTGCGGGGCCTGCCGCGCCGCCAGCAGCGCGGCGCCGGCCGCCCAGGAATGGGCGACCAGGACGGCGGCCTGCACGCCCCGTTCGTCCAGGTCATCCAGGATCACCTGGGCGTTGGCGGTGAAGCCAGCGGCCCTGCGCGGGCTTGCGCGGTATCCGGGGCGGTCCTTCGCCATCGCGTGCAGGTGGCCCGGCAGGCGGGCCAGGACCGCGTCCCAGTCGGCGGCGCTGCCGGGCTGGCCGTGGAGCAGGACGAGTTCGTGCGCTTGCGGCGCTGTTCCCGGCCCCGGCTCGGCTGACGGCTCTAGCGCCGGTTCCGGCGCGGACTGCGCTGCTGGCCTGCGGGCCTGCAGGAAGAGCAGGATCAGCCATCCCACGGCGGCGTTCAGCCAGAAGCTGATCAGCCGGTACAGGACGGCGGCGGCGACGGCCTGGCGGACGTGCACGCCGGATGCGACCAAGGCCAGGCTGATCGCGCCCTCGGTGAGGCCGAGGCCACCGGGGGTGAGGGACAGGCCCTGCGCGCCGACTCCTGCCAGGTAGACCAGGAGCAGGTAGTGCCACGGGACGTGAGCGCCGACGGCGATGATGCCGACGGTCAGGACCGCTGCGTCGGTGAACCAGTTGAGCAGCGAGTCGCCGAAAGCCAGCGCCCAGCTCGACGGCCGAAGACGGAGGGCGCCGAACCGCTGGCCCCAGGCCCGGAGGGTAAGTTTCGGATCGGTGGCAGGCCAGCGCAGCAGCCGCGCTCCCCGGGCGAGCGCTCGGGTCAGGACGTTCTCCAAGACCTGGCGCGCGCGCGGGTAGCGGGCCGCGACCACAATGGCGGCCGTGACGGCCAACGCGAGCGCGAGAGCCGGGACGGTGATCGCCAGCGCCACGGTGCGGCCGGACGCCAGGCCGCCCACCGCCAGGACAACCACCCAGGCAGTGGCGGAGATCACGCCGCCGGCCAGCAGCGCCCAGCCGGCGCCCGCGGCGCCGGCGCCGAACCGGGTGAAGCGGCGAAAGAGGTACGCGGCGGCCAGGCCCGGGCCCGCCAGCGGGACGGAGACCGACATCGCGTTCGCGGCGTAGACAGTGGCCAGCGTCTCGGACCGCCGGGGCCTTGCCCGGCCGGCCTTGAGGAGCTGGCGGAACATGGCGGCGAAGGCGGCCATCGAGATGACCTCGAGCGCGATGCCAGCCGCGAGCCAGGTCCAGCGGAGATGGGCCAGCACGTCGAGCGACCCCGCCACGTCGGAGTTCTCGGCCGCGGCGGCGGCCGTCAAGAGCCCCACCGCCGTGATCGCGACGGCAGCCGGGACCATCGCCCGTGACCATCCGAGCCTGCCAGGACGACTGGCGAGGCTCTCGATCACCGGCGCTGTTCCTTTCTGGTCAGCCTCCGCTGAAGGTCGCACATCAGGTGCGAACAACTACCGCTTTCCCTCTGATACCCGAAATGTCGGCTGAGAAAGCACATTGGCCCGGCTTCGTGTGATGCCCGCGGGGGCGGCCGGGTCGGAGCGGTGATTCAGCCTGAGCCGAGGGTGCTGAACTGGATCCACGACGCCAATCTTGCCCGAGGATGGTTCCGGGTCGGCCGGAGTCGTGGAGCATCCAGACGTTGGGCTCCCAATAGTCCCCCTCGCCGCCGGAAACCATGAGGGGGGCGAGCCCGTGCGGGAATACGTACTGCCCGTCCTCTGGGAACGCCATTCCGACCCAGGCCTGCCAGTCTTCGACCGGGGCGGCGATGTGCAGCGACTGCGGCGCCGGGCGGAGGATCCGGGCGCCCAGCCGGGCGTGGGCCCGCATCCACGGATCGAACGGGAGGCCATCGGGACGAGTCCACGCCGCGTACCGGCCGATCGGGATGAGGGGATAGCGGTCCTTCCAGTTCGGCCGTACTGGCGCGACCAGACTCCGCAGCCCGTGCGCCTGCGCGAGTGCCGTCATCGCCAAGATCACCAGGCTGCTCAGGCCGGACCCCTGCCGCGCATCGTCGACCTCCGCCGCCAGCGCTGACAGGGCGGTGGGGGCGCCGCCTTCGCTCAGCGCGCGACGCCCGAGGGCGTCGATGCCGTCGGGCAGGTCGGCCAGGGTGCCGTCCCACCGGAACGGGATCGTGCGTCCCCTGGCGATGATCCGGTCAGCGCGCCGGTCGATGAACAGCACTTGAAAATCCCCGTAATCGGGCACCAGCGCGCGAAAGGTGGCCGGCGAGTCGTTCCCGTGGTGGTTGTACTCGGGCCACACCCGGTCGAGAACCTCTTCCTGACGTGCGCGCTCCCAGAGGTCGGGACGCTCGGCGGCGGTAAAGACCTCGAGCCACTCCGGGCTTCCCTTCGGGGGTTCCATGCGTCAATATTCCGTCGTCCCGGCCGGCCAGGCAACGAGCAGCCGACCTCATACTGGGACCGTGACTTGAAGCCCCGCGCCAGGATGAGTTCGACCACCGGGCGGTACTCGTCTGGCCGCCTGGCGTTCGGCCGGGAACACCACAGCGGGCTCGCGCCGAGGACGGCCCGTCCGCCGCTTACCGGAGCAGGCTGACAATCCGATGGCAGGACGGGACTAATCATCCAGCGGCAGGCCGATTAATTCCGGGCGATCGCGACGTCTGTCCTGGCGAGCGCCACCGCGCCACCCGAGACCAAGGAGCTGGCAGATGCGCAAGCTGATAGCGCGCGTGTTCGACTACTCGCTCGACGGCGTGATCGCCACCGAGGGCACCGAGTTCTTCCAGTTCTGCCGGGACCTGCCCGAGGACCCGGCTGAGGACGCGAGGGGGAGCGAGTTCTACGCGGGCGCGGACCTGCACATCATGGGCCGGGTGGCTTACCAGAGCATGGCCGGCTACTTCCCGTCCGCCACCGACGATCCGAACGCCGACGCCCTCAACGCCGGTCGCAAGGTGGTGTTCTCCCGCATGCTCACCGTCGCCGACTGGGCCAACACCACCATCGCCAGCGGCGACCTCGGCCGGGAAGTCGGCCGGCTCCGGCAGGGCGGCGACGGCTACATCGTGGTTCACGGCGGCATCAGCCTGTGGCGCTCGCTCGCGCGGCTGGACCTGATCGACGAGTACCGCCTGACCCTGGTCCCGTACCTGGCAGACGAGGGCCCCCGGCTGTTCGAGGACGCCGGCAAGTCCCGTCAGCTCGACCTGCTGTCCAGCACCGCCTTCAGCAGCGGGCTCCAGCTGGACTACCGAGTGCGCCGCACCGCGTTACAGCGGGGCGACGGCGAGGGGAAGGATCAGGTCGTTGATCACCTGGGCGGTGAAGCTGGCGTCGGGAAGCTCGCCGAAGATGAGCAGGTGGTGGATGACCAGCGCGGGGAAGACCGAGATAAGGAGATCGAGGTTGCGGCCCTGGGGGATCTCGCCCCTGGCCACGGCCCGTTCGAAGACCTGCCTGAGGCGGATGCCGCCCCGTCCCAGGAACTGCTCGCGGATGACCTGGCGGAGCTCGGAGTCGCGGGCCAGCGCGGTGACCAGGCCGAGCACCAGCTGGGCGTCGAACCGGATATCGGGGCTGTCGGAGCTTTTCGCCAGGGCGTCCAGGTCGCCGCGCAGCGATCCGGTGTCGGGTATCTCGCCCGGCTTGCGCAGCGAGGTGATCGCGTCGACCACGAGCTCGGCCTTGCCCGACCAGCGGCGGTAGATCGTCATCTTGCTCGCCTTGGCCCTGGCCGCCACCGCGTCGATGCTCAGGCGGTCGTATCCGATCTCGGCCAGCAGTTCGAGCGCGGCGTCACGGAGCGCGGCGTCACGGGAGGCGTCCAGCTGGCGGCCACGGTGCGCGGCGGCTGCCTCGTGGGCTTCCTGGCTCGCCGCTCGGTCCATGACTCCTCTTCTGCACGCTCCGCTGGGTGCCGATTCGTTGGGCAACACCCTACGGCACCCGGCTGCGAGTGAAGCGATACGATACGGTACCGTATCGCTCGATAGGCAGGAACCGCCCAGCACGGCAGAGGAGAGCGGAAGCATGTTCTTTCGACTAGGACGGGGCGTCGTCAGGCACCCGTGGCTAGTGATCGGGATCTGGATCGTGGCCGCGGTCGCGATCGTCGGGCTGGCGCCGAAATTGGCCACCTCGAGCAGCGAATCCTCGTTCCTGCCCAGCCACTATCAGTCCGTGCAGGCGCAGAATCTCCAGCAGAGCGCCTTCCCGACCGCGGCCGCGCCCGGCGCGATCGTGGTGTTCGAGCGGGCGGACGGCGGCAAGCTCACCGCCGCGGACTCTCATCTCGTCGACGGCATCGCCAGCAAGCTAGCGGCCGACGACATCCCCACGCTGAGCACCATGCAGGCCGGGCCGCCGTCGGCGAACAAGCTGATTCAGACGATCTCGGTGCAGATACCCAACGTCTCCGGTGCACTCAGCACTGCGCAGACCAACGCCATCGGGACGCTCCGGTCCGATCTGTCCTCGCTCGTGTCGGGGACCGACCTCAAGGCCGGCGTGACCGGGACGGTCGCCGAGGACGTCGACTCGGCGTCGACCGGCAACAACGCGCAGAAGATCGTCTTCATCGGCACGATCCTGCTCATCATCGTGCTGCTGCTGCTCATCTTCCGCAGTCCCATCATCGTGCTGCTTCCGCTGCTCACGATCGGCCTCGTCTCCTCGGTGGCCAACGGGCTCATCGACTTCCTGAGCAACGCGCTCGGCTGGAGCGCCGAGAGCTTCACGTCCATCCTGCTGATCGTGGTGTTGTTCGGGGTCGGCACCGACTACATCCTGTTCCTGCTATTCCGGTACCGGGAGCGGCTGCGCGCGGGCGAGACCTCCAAGCAGGCGATGGAGAGCGCCATCGCCCGGGTCGGCCCGGCCATCGCCACCGCCGCCGGCGCGGTGATGATCGCGTTCCTGGCGCTGACGCTGTCCAGCCTGTCGCTCTTCCGGGAACTCGGCCCCGCCCTCGCCATCGCCGTATTCAGCGCCGCGACCGCCGGGCTGACGCTCGTGCCGGCCGTCGTCTCGCTGCTCGGCACCCGAGTCTTCTGGCCGTCGAAGGCATGGAGGACCGAGCCCAAGGCCGCGCGGTTCGCCGCGATCGGGCGGTCCCTGGGGCGTCACCCCGGTCGCTACGCGGGGACGATCGCGGTGCTGCTCGCGGTGCTCGGCATCGTTTCCTTCGGCTTCCACCCGACGTTCGACCTCACCTCGGGCAACACCGCCACCACGCAGTCCGCGCAGTACGCCAACGTGCTGCTCAAGGGGTTCCCGGCCGGGGACTCCGAGCCGACCGCCGTGCTCGTGCAGTCGACCGACGGCAAGCCGCTCGATGCCGCGGCGCTGGCGCCGTTCGGCGCGCGTCTGGCCAAGGTGCCCGGTGTGGCCTCGGTCAGCCCGGTGAAGGTGAACGCCAGCGGCGACGTGGCGGACTACACGGTGATCCTGTCGTCCTCGGGCGAGTCCGCCGCCGCGATGAACACGGTGCGCGGGCCCCTCGGCACCGTCGCAAGCACCGACGCCCCGCCCGGGAGCCGCGCGCTGATCGGCGGCATCACCTCGGTCTACGTAGACCTCCAGGCGGCGATGGAGCACGATTACTCGATCGTCTTCCCGGTGGCCGCGGTGCTGATCCTGATCATCCTGGGACTGCTGCTGCAGAGCGTGGTTGCGCCCTGGTACCTGATGCTGTTCGTCGGCCTCGGCTTCGCCGCCACCCTGGGCTCCTCGGTCGGCATCTTCCAGGATCTTGACAACCAGAGCGGTCTGTCTTTCATCCTGCCGATCATGATGTACCTGTTCGTGGTGGCGCTCGGCACCGACTACAACATCCTGATGGTGTCGCGGCTGCGGGAGGAGGCGACCGAGGGCAAGACCCCGAGGGAGGCGGCGGCCGAGGCGCTCAAGCACGCCGGGCCGACGATCGCCTCGGCCGGGCTGATCCTGGCCGGGACCTTCGCCTCGCTGATCCTGGCCGGCGGGTCCACCTTCGAGCAGATGGGCTTCGCGATCTCGTGCGGCATCGCGATCGCGGCGTTCGTGATGGCGATGTTCCTCACGCCCTCGGTGACGGCGCTGCTCGGGGCCCGCGCGTGGTGGCCCGGGCACCAGAACCGCGGCGGTCATGGCGGCCAGACGCCCGGCGACGACCTGCCGAGCGGGCTCGACGCCGCGAGCGGCGCCCGCGCCTGAGAGGGCGAGGAAGCATCGACGCCTCGGCCCGTCCAGCGAGAGATAGTGACGCTGGACGGGCCGGGGGCACGAGGATCACGAATGCGACCGCCGGATCGTTCACCCGCCAGCGCGCGATGGCTTCTCAATAAGGCTTCGCAATAACAAGCCACCGGCAGGTCGCCCCGCGTCGCTCAGATCGGCCAGGTCCCGGGCGGTCAGGCCGAGCGGGACGGCCGAGTCGCGGATCGACGCCGGCCGGCCCGCGCCGACCAGCGGGACTGCGCCCGGGACCTGGGCCAGAAGCCACGCCAGCAACACGCGCTGGACGGACGCGCCGTGCCGCCCGGCAACCGCAAGCGCAGCCCGGAGCGCGGGCGCCTGCGACGGCCGCGCCAGCGTCGAGCGGGCGAGGTAGGCGAGGCCCCGCTCCGCGCAGGCGAGCGCCATCGGCCGGTCGCGCGGATCGGCGTAGGAGAGCCGGTTCTGGACCGCGCTGACCGGGGCGGCCGTCAGCGCCCGGTCGAGCTGGGCGATGGTCACGTTGGACAGCCCGATGGCCGTGATCTTGCCCTCATCGCGGAGTTGCCCGAGCGCGCCGACGCTGTCCGACAGCGGGACGGCGGGGTCGACGTGGTGCAGGTAGTACAGGCCGATGGTCTCCAGCCCGAGCGTCCGCAGGCTGATCTCGCAGTGCGCGCGCAGGACGGCCGGCCGCCCGTCGACCGGGAAGCAGTCGCCCTGGCGCCGGTGCCCGCCCTCGGTCGCGATCAGCGGCCGGTCGCCGCTGGCGACGTCCCGCAGCGCGGTCGCGATGACCTGCTCGGCATACGACTCGGCATCGGCCCGGGTGTAGGCGAGCGCGGTGTCGACCAGCCGGACGCCCGCGTCCAGCGCGGCGTGCACCGTCGCCACCGAATCGGCAAAGGTCCCGCCGCCGAAGGCGAACGGCGCAGTCCCGAGCCCGATGCCCGCAACGCGGCGGCCGGCAATTAGCATGATCCAGATCATTCGCCGCATCCGCTCGCCAGCGATAGGACGCGGTTGACCGCTATTCGGACGGAATGCACCTACAGCTGATGCCGGAACTACAGCTCCTGCGGCTGGACCACGGGCCGGCCCTGCTCGCCTTCGAGCTGGAGAACCGGGCCTACTTCGCCGCGTCGATACCGGACCGGGGCGACGAGTACTTCGCCGCCTTCGACGAGCGGCACCGCGAGCTGCTCGGCTGGCAGGCCAACGGGACGGACCTCCCGCACGTGCTGGTGGAGGCGGACGGAACGATCGTCGGCCGGGTCAATCTCATCGCGGTCGCCGACGGATCGGCCGACCTCGGCTACCGGATCGCCGAGCGGGCGGCCGGGCGGGGCCTGGCCACGGCGGCGGTGCGGCAGGTGTGCGCGCTCGCGGCCGCCGACTACGGGCTGACCGAGCTCCGCGCGAAGGCGAAGATCGACAACGTCGCCTCAAGGACCGTGCTCACCCGCAACGGGTTCGTCCCTGTCGGCGAGACCGTGCTGAACGGCCAGCCGGCCATGACCTACCGCCTGACCATCACGTAATCAGTGCCGTATCCCGGCCAGCCGGCGCCGGCGGACGGCGGCGGCCTGAAGTGGCACGGCGCCGACGATGAGCCCGCGCGCCAAATCGATTGCTTTCACTCCTGGCGCGGACGCCGCAAAAGGCATGTAATACACACACGTACCAAGGAGGCGGCCGAGTGCCCGTTGACGACCGCGCGCCGACGGCGGAAGACCAGATCACCGTGACCGGGACGGCGCAGCAGCGGGCCTGGCGCGACCGCCTGCTCCCGGCCGTCGAGCAGGTCAGGCCCGGACTGTGGTCGGTGCCGACGCCGTTCCCGAACAGCCCGCTCCGGTACGTCCTGGCCTATCTGCTCGAGACCGCGCGCGGCCCGGTGCTGGTCGACACCGGCTGGCCAAGCGCCGACGCCTGGGACGGCCTGGTGGCGGGGGTGGCGGCCACCGGTCACGCGATCACCGACATCGCGGCCGTCCTGGTCACTCACTTTCACGCCGACCACTTCGGTCTCGCGCACGCGGTCAGGAAGGCCTCCGGCGCCTGGGTGGGCATGCACCCGGCCGACGCGGCCGTGATCCGCGATTTTCCGCTCCGCGACGGCTGGGCCGACGAGGACCGCGGCTGGCTGGCCGGCCGCGGCGTCCCCGCCGCCGAGCACGACGAGCTGGCGCCGCCGGCCAGCTTCACCGTGCGGGGCCGCCTGCACGGGGCCGACGTGCTCATCGAGGACGGCGCCCGGCCGCTAGGCGACGACGCGCCGCTGCGCGCGATCTGGACCCCCGGCCACACGCCCGGCCACCTGTGCTTCGCCGACGAGCGGTACGACGTGCTTCTCACCGGCGACCACATCCTGCCCAGGATCAGCCCGAACATCGGCCCCTCGCCGGCCGGCCCCGAGGACACGCTCGGAACCTACCTGGACTCGCTGGCGGCGATGGAGGACCTCGACCCGCAGGAGGTGCTGCCCGCCCACGAGTACCGCTTCGCGGGCCTGCCCGCCCGCGTCCGCCAGCTGCGCGATCACCACCGGGCCCGGCTGGACGAGGTGGTCGCGGTCGTCGCCGACGCCGACGGGTGCACCACGTTCGAGGTGGCCGAGCGCCTCACCTGGTCCCGTCCCTGGGACCAGTCCCGCGGCCTGGTCCGCCGGTCGGCGATTGGCGAGACCTATGCGCACCTATTCCACCTGGAGCAGCGCGGCCGGCTGACGAATAACAAGAACCCCAATGATCACTGGCACGTTGTCAGTCCAGCCTGAACATCACAAGTAGCTAACCGCGCAATTGCGTGGGTGTCGATCCCACGTATATCGTCTCATCCGTGTACGACGGTGCAATTATCGATGCCCATACCCACCCGATGCTCGACCCGGACGAGTCGATTGTGGCTGCCCCGCATCCGCCCGAAAATTATCGGTCCCTGGTAAATGGCTCCCGGATCACCCGCGCCGCCGCCATCACGATCGCGTGGCCCAATGACCCGGGCCGTACGCGGGCCAGAAATGACGGCCTGCTCCAACTGGCCGAAGACTCCGACGGCTTTTTCTTCCCGGTCTGCTCGGTCCACCCGGCCGATGGCCGGGCCGCCCTCGATGAGATCGACCGGGTCGCGGCCGGCGGCGCCGCCTGGCTCAAGCTGCACCCGAATACGCAGGAGTTTGACGTGGCCGACCCGGCCGTGGCCGACGTCGTGAAGAAGGCGACCGAGCATGGGCTCCCCGTCCTTTTCGACGCCTACTCGCCCTGGGACGCGAACCAGCCGGGCAAGTTCGTGAACCTCGCGATGGCCGTGCCGGACGCGCGGCTAATTCTCGCGCACGCCCACGGTCCGGGGTTCCCACAGCTTCTGATCTACGACATCGTCGGCCGCTACCCGGGATGGCATCGAAATGTCTGGATCGACATCTCGGTAACCGGCCCGATGCTCGCGGGCAGCCCGTTCGCGGAGAAATTCACCTGGGTTCTCCGCAAGGTCGGCACCGACCGCGTCGTCTTCGGCAGCGATTACCCGCTCGACGACCCACTGACCGCCGCCCGCGCCGTCGTCGAGCTCGGCTTCACCGTTGCCGAGCAGGCCGCGATCCTGCACGACAATGCAGAATGCCTCCTCAACGGTAAATAACAGACAACAAAGAAGCGAGTCAAAATCCATCATTTCGAACGGACCGTGACTCCGAGTTCACTCGCAGACGTCTCCGCAGTACGGTTTAATCCGTGCAGACCTTCGATAATGTGGCCCGGCTGGCTGGCGAGTTGCCCGAGGTGGCCGAGGGCCGGGAAAAGCACCGCGGCCTACGGACATGGGAAGTCGGCGGCAAGGCATTCGCCTGGGAGCGCCCGTTCAGCAAGGCGGACATCAAGCGGTTCGGCGACGAGACGCCGCCGGCCGGCCCGATCCTGGCCATCCGCACCGCCGACCGCAGCGAAAAGGAGGCGATCCTGGCCGCCGGCGCCGACGGCTTCTTCACCATCTCGCACTTCGACGGCTTCAACGCCTACCTGGTCCAGTTGGACCAGGTGCCGGCCAAGGCGCTCAAGGAGGCCCTGGTCGACGGCTGGCTCGCCATCGCCCCGCGTCCGCTGGCCGACCGCTACCTCGCCCGCTAGTCTCGGTCGCCCCTGGCCAGCAGGAATTTGAGCTGCTGAGTCAGCCGGGACCGTTCGTCCGACGCTTCTGAAAGCCGCGCCGCCAGCTCGTCGCGCTGCCGCACGACCTCCGCCAATTGCTCCTCGAGCTCTATGATCCGCCGGATGGCGGGCATGGTCATGCCCTCGTCGGCCATCGACGCGACCTGCTGGATGACCCGGATCTCGATCCGGGTGTAGCGCCGCTGGCCGCCGTTTGACCGCTGTGGCGAGACCACCTGGAGCTGGTCGACGCGGCGCAGGAAGGCCTGCTTGAGCGAGAGCATCTCCGCGACCTGGCCAACGGTGAACAGCGGCACATCCTCTTCCTCGAACGGCTGCATGCGTCTCACCTCCACCCGACATGATGCTAAGCGGTCGGCCCGCGCTTGACGCCGGCCGACCGCTTATCGATCGTGAACTGATGTGAGCGACCTTAGCTGGCCAGCTCCTTGGCCTCGGTCGCGGCGACCGTGATCTTGCGCGGCTTGGCCGCCTCGAGGACCGGGATCCGGATCTCGAGCACGCCCTCGCTGTTGCTGGCCTCGATCGCGTCGGCGTTGAGGTTCTCCGACAGCCGGACCCGGCGGGTGAAGCTGCCGAACCGCCGCTCGCGGACGATCGGGCTCTCGCCCTCGGTCTTGGCCTCCTCGCGGGTGGCGCTCACCGTGAGCACGCCCTTGTCGACGGTGACGTCGATCTTCTCCGGGTCCACGCCGGGGACGTCGAACCGCAGCACGAGCTCGCCGTCGCGGCGGGCGCTGTCCATCGGCAGGGCCGGGGCGTAGCCGGCGCCGATGCTGCCGGGGCCGAACGCGCGGCGGACGATCCGGTCGAAGTCACGGGTGAACGGGTCGAGAGTCGTCAGGTACATCGCTACCTCCAGAGAGGGCCGCCACCTGGTGTGGTCTCGCCCTGTGCTAGTAAGAAACTTACAACTGAAGTTATATATTTCCTTCTCCTCGTATGTCAAATAACCTGCCGCTGGGTGTGCGGGCGACGCGACGGCGGATAACCTCGCAGGTATGACGATCCGTCCCGTCCGACTCTTCGGCGACCCGATCCTGCGCACCGCCGCCGACCCCGTGACCGACTTCGACAAGCAGCTCCGCGCGCTGGTCAAGGACCTGACCCAGACCCTCGACGACGCGCAGGGGGCGGGGCTGGCGGCGCCGCAGATCGGGGTCGGGCTGCGGGTGTTCGCCTACGCGGTCCGCGGCGAGCGCGGCTACCTGGTCAACCCGGTCCTCGACTTCCCCGATGAAGAGGACCAGGAGGGCGAGGAGGGGTGCCTGTCCTTCCCCGGCATCTACTACGACGTCAAGCGGCGGCTGAACACCGTGGCCAGCGGCTTCACCGACCGCGGTGACCCGGTTCAGGTGGTCGGCAGCCAGGTGCTCTCCCGGTGCCTGCAGCACGAGACCGACCACCTTGACGGCGTGCTCTTCATCGACCGGATGGATCAGCCGACCCGCAAGCAGGCGATGAAGGCGATCAGGGAAGCAAACTGGGACGGGACGGTAAAGATCACCCCGCATCGGATGACCGACCGCATATTCTGACACCTAGCGCGGAGGCCAACGCTCCCGCAGGCAGCGCCGACAGCGAGCCTCAGCGGGATGCAAGGAACTAACGCGTTCGTTCTCCATCTCAGGCGGGTAGCTTCCCCGGCGGGATCAGTCACGGGGAGGTTACGGTATGTCGCCAACGGCGCCTGATGGCACTCAAGCCGGGGCATCGCAGCCCGGCCAGGCCTCGGGGCCGGATTCCGATCGGCCGCGGCCCGTCCCACCGCAGCCCGTCCCACCGCAGCCGGACGCGCCGCGGGCGGAGCTATGGGGGCGGGCCCCGACGCCGCAGCCAGAGCGGGAGACCGACGCCCAATCCCCTCCTGCCCCGCAGACCCCCGAGGCTCATGAGGAACCGCTCCCGGCTCCTCGGGGGCCCAAGAAGGTCCGGCTTCGCCGCACCCGCAGGTTCTTCCGCCGGCCCACCGTGCGGGTCGTCTCGGCGTTGATCGCGGTCTTCGTCATCTGGGTCGCAGTCTCGGCCGGCCAGACGACATTCCAGAACAACGGCCAGGGCGCCGCCGCCAACCTGGCCGAATGGGCCCGCAACCACCACCTGGGCCCCGTTGTCACCTTCGGCGAGTGGCTCTCCTACAACCCGCCGAAGGTAGGCGGCAAGCCGAGCATGTCCCTCGCGGTGCCGAAGGGCGAGCAGCTCGCCCCGGCCCCCGTGACGAAGGCGAAGGACAAGCGCCCGGCATTCGTGCCGGACGTCCCGGGCACGCTCACGTCGCTGGCAGGAAAGCCGATCACCGGCGAGGGCCAGTGGCGGGTGGTGGAGAAGGTCAACGGGGAGCCGGCCATCCTGACCACGTTCCTGCGCGACGCGACCTACACGTCCTACGTCAACGGGATCGCGTCGATCGACCAGCGACTGGTCCGCTTCTACCTGCGACCCGGCTACGAAGACCCCGGCTACGGCAACTGGAAGGCCCCCTTCGACGTTCCGTCGGGCAGCCGGGCCGGCCTGCTCGCCACGTTCAACGGCGGGTTCAAGATCTCCAACGCGGAGGGCGGCTTCTACCTGAACGGCGTCCACTACGACGCGCTCGTCAACGGCGCCGCGTCGATCGTCTACTACAAGAACGGCACGATCAAGATCGGCGAGTGGGGCCGTGACTTCACCATGAACCCGTCAATCGCGGGCGTTCGGCAGAACCTCAAGCTGCTCGTGGACCGCGGCAAGATCTCGCCCGACCTCAACCAGGACATCGAGACCAATTTTGGCGCGACGCTCGGCGGCGGGTACTACGTCTGGCGCTCCGGCCTCGGCATCACCGGCGACGGCCGGATCGTCTACGTCTACGGCCCGGCCCTCGACGTGCAGGACCTGGCCGAGCTGCTGCGGCGCGCGGGCGCGGTCGAAGGCATGCAGATGGACATCAACCCGGCCTGGATGAAGTTCGACTACTACCAGGCCGACGGGCATCCGAGCGACCCCACGCCGGTGCCCCTGCTCCCGGCCCAGGAGCCGAGCCCCTACTCCTACTACGACCCGTCCACCCGAGACTTCACGGCGGTTTACGCGCGTTGACCATCAACAAGTCCCTGGCGCCGAACGAGGACACGGGGCCGCAGGCATCCGTGCCCGACGCCATCAGCGTCCAGTTCTCGGCCGCCCGCTGGCTGCCCGCGGCCATCAGGACCACTCGGCCCCGGCAGTGGCCGAAAAACCTGCTGGTGTTCGCGGCCCCGCTCGCGGCCGGCTCGCTTGGCCGCGATCACGGCTTCGACTACGCGCTGCTCGCCATGTTCGCGTTCGCCTGGGCGTCGTCGGCCGTGTACCTCGTCAACGATGTCGTCGACGTCGAGCGGGACCGGCGGCACCCGGTGAAGCGGAATCGGCCGATCGCCTCGGGCGCGCTGCCCGAGCGGCACGCGATCGTCCTCGCGGTGCTCGCGACCGTGCTCGCGGTCGGAGCCGGCGTGGCGATCCGCGAACCGCTGCTCGTCCTCACGATCGTCGTGTACCTGGGCGAGTCCTTCCTGTACTCCTTCTGGCTCAAGCACGTCCCGTTCGTCGAGATGGTGCTGGTCGCGACCGGGTTCCTGCTGCGCGTGCTCGGCGGCGCGGCGGCGACGCACGTCATCTTGTCCATCTGGTTCCTGCTGGTGTGCAGCCTCGGCGCGCTCGGCGTGGCCATCGCCAAGCGGTACACCGAGCTGACCAGCCTGGGCGAGGACGCGGTGCGGCACCGCCCGGTCATGCGGTGGTACCGTCCTGGGATGCTCCGGGTCGGGCAGCTGCTGGTCGGGCTGGGCATGCTGGCGACGTACCTGATGTGGGCGGCCAACGAGACCACGGCCGCCCGGCCGTGGCACCTGCTGTCGGCCCTGCCGCTGGCGGCGGCGCTCATCCGGTTCGGCGTGCTGACCGCGCGGCAGACCGTCCGCCCGGTGGAAGACCTGATCATGCGGGACGCGATCATGCTGTGCCTCGAGATCGCGTGGCTGGCGCTGTTCTGCGTCGGGCTCTACGTAGCGTAAGGAAAACAAGAATGAGTACTCCGAACGGACCGGGGCGCCGCTCTCGCGTCCTATTGCTCGGCGGCACCAGCGAGATCGGCCTGGCGATCGTCTCCGCCCTCGACCTCGGGCCCGACACCACGGTGATCCTGGCCGGCCGTGACCGGCAGCGGCTCGAGGCGGCGGGCAAGTCGCTCGGCCGCCCGGTCGAGGTCGCGGTCTACGACGCGCTGGCGACGGACTCCCACCAGGCCTTCGCCGACCAGCTGAGCGCCGGGGGAGTGCCGGACCTGGTGATCGCCGCGACCGGCGTGCTGATCGGGCAGGACCAGGCCGAGCGCGACGTGCGGCTGGCCGCGACGATGATCGAGACCAACTTCACCGGGCACGTGACGGCGCTGCTGGCGTTCGGCGAGGCGATGCGGAGGCGGGGCAGCGGCACGATCGTCGTGCTGTCGTCGGTCGCCGCCGTCCGGCCGCGCAAGTTC
>Ga0208717_1000340_pt1 | contig 16499 bp, 14 predicted proteins | sample NGESurF53shallow_FD_184489 | JGI IMG/M metagenome (GOLD analysis project Ga0208717, IMG submission 184489) | Arctic peat soil microbial communities from Barrow, Alaska - NGEE Surface sample F53-3 shallow (SPAdes) | ecosystem: Environmental > Terrestrial > Soil > Wetlands > Peat ... | reverse complement strand
GGTGTAATCCTTACGGGCGGCGGATCACAACTGAAACACTTAATTCAGTTAACCGAATATGTTACTGGTTTAAATGCACGCATTGGTTATCCAAACGAACATCTTGCTTCCGGACACATTGAAGAATTGGCTAAGCCAATGTATTCAACATGCCTTGGTTTAATATTAAAGGGATACAACGATTATGAAAATAAACGCAAGCAATTTGAATTGCAATATGCAAAAGTAAAGATACCCGCCAACTTACAACAGGTAAGCGTAGATGAAGTTGAAGCAGATATTACTAATCATAAAAATATTGTTGTTAAGCCACGTAAAACTTTAAAAGGTTTTATGGATACTTTTAAAAATGGTTTAATTGAAATGTTTAAAGAAGAAGGTGACGCTGAATTATAGCGTTGCCCCAATTCATCTCCATGGGAGAGGGAACTAACCTATTAATTATACTATAACTCATTAAATTCAAACACATGATACATTTTGATTTGCCCAAAGAACAATCATCTATCCTAAAGGTGATCGGCGTTGGTGGCGGAGGAAGCAATGCTGTCAACCACATGTTCAGTCAGAATATTGAAGGCGTAAACTTCATAATCTGTAATACCGATGCACAGGCAATTGCAACCAGTATGGTTCCTAATAAAGTGCAATTAGGACCGCATTTAACACAGGGCCTTGGTGCAGGAGCCAATCCGGTAATAGGACGTGAAGCTACAGAAGAAAGCCTGGAAGAAATAAAACGGATACTCGAAGTAAATACTAAGATGGCCTTCATCACTGCAGGTATGGGCGGCGGCACTGGCACAGGTGGTGCGCCTATCATTGCAAAAATTTGTAAAGATCTCGGCATACTAACGGTGGGTATTGTTACAACTCCGTTTGCTTATGAAGGCAAAAAAAGAATTGCCCAGGCTGAAGATGGCATTACCAAATTAAAAGATCATGTAGATACATTGCTTGTAATAAGTAATGATAAAATGCGACACCAATTTGGAAACCTTACTATGAAGGCGGCTTTTGCAAAAGCAGACAATGTATTGGCAACTGCTGCTAAATGTATTACAGATGTAATTAATAGTACTGGCCAGATAAACGTTGACTTTGCTGATGTTTGCACCGTGATGAGAAAAGGTGGCGTGGCAATACTTGGTAGTGCAGCCGCAGACGGAGAAAACCGTGCACAACAGGCCATTGAACAGGCACTCAATTCACCGTTGTTGAATGATAATGATATCCGCGGAGCGAAATGGATTTTAATAAATATTAATTCTGCCGAAGGCGATAATGAGTTTACAATGGATGAAGTTGAAACCATTCAAAATTATTTGCTAAGCCAGGCAGGAGAAAATACAGATGTAATTCTTGGGCTGGGTTATGATAATGCACTGGAAGCTAAAATTGGTATAACGCTGATAGCAACAGGGTTTGAACATAAAGATCCTTTCGATAAAAAAGAAGCGCCCAGGGTTGAAGAAAAACAGGAAGAAAAAATTGTAATGGTATTAAAGTCCGAAGATGATAAAAAGAAATACCGCCAGCCGGTTTTTGTTTTTGATGAAAAGAAAGAAGAAAAGCCCGCTGATGAAATACTGGAGGAAGAAAATATAATCGAACAAAAAGGATTCAGAACAATTAAAGAGGAAGATGTATATGCATCAGTTACAGAACAGAAAATTGAAAAGGAGATGGAACCTTCTATCGTAGAAGTACCCGTATTTACTAACGTAATTTTACCAGTTAAAAATGATGAAATTACTGTTGATAAATCATCCGAAAGCATTGTTCATTTCACATTATCTTCGGAGTCCAATTCAACAGCCATTGAAGCAAATCAGCAACCTCCAAAGAAAGCTGAACCCAAAACTGTTAACAATCATTTTAATAAAAACAAAAAAGAAGCTGGCACCGTCCCAACGTCAGGCGGTTATTTAGCGAAGCCTGCACAGATCTATGCAGAGGCTAAGCAAAACATGGAATCCAAATCTGTAGAGGAACCAACGACGCCATTGTCGTTTTCAAAGCAGGGAGACGAACCTGTTATTGAAATGAAATTGGTTGTCAAAAATTCCCATGAAGCGGAGGAGGAAAAGGAAGAACCGAAAGTACACCAGACGATGCCCATCATGATACCTTCTGTTGAGGAACTGCCACCGGTAGACGAAACAGGAGATCTAAAGCGCCGGGCTATGGAGCGTATTGCAAAGCTGAGAAATTTATCTTTCAACGTAAACGCAGCGGATCCTAACAATGAGTTTGAGTCGGTTCCTGCTTACCTCCGCCGCAATATGGAACTACACAATTCCATTGCCGATGTAGAAAGTTTTTACAGCAACTATACTGTTAAGTCCGATGAAAATAATAAAGCTGAAATAAGCACAATCAATACTTTCTTAGAAGGAAAAAAGCCAGATTAAATAATGATAGTTAGTCAATGAGTTGGAAGTAAGCTCATTTTATATTCGTTGTTGTGTGTACTGTTATTTTTGTTTACCCCGGAGACTTATGTTAGCCGGGGTTTTTTATTAATAAAACTTTTCTTCAGATTATAATAAGCAATCTATTATTTTTAATGTAAAAATTAAATTTTTGCTTTGGAAATAGCTGGTAAAAATTCTGGAAATTATTTATTTAACAGGATACTTCTCGCAGGTTTTATTGCAGGAACCCTTGACGCGGCTGCCGCGATTATTGATTTCTATATAAAAACCGGCAAAAGCCCGGCAATAGTATTTATTTATATCGCATCTGCAGTGTTTGGTAAAGAAGCGTATTCAATGAGCCAATTCATTGCGTTGGTTGGATTGTTATTTCATTATTTAATTGCTATCATTTTTTCTGCCTGCTACTTTTTAATATATCCTAAAATCAAATTACTCCATTGGAATAATATGATTAACGCCATAATCTATGGAATTTTTGTCTGGATTATAATGAATATGCTTGTGGTTCCGCTAACCAATGCAAAGCATTTTCCATTCAATTTGTGGAATGCCTTATTAGCCGTTTTTATTTTAATTATATGCATTGGAACACCTATAACGCTTATGGCTTCCTCATTCTACAAGAACAGGAGTGTTATAAATTAGCTAATTGTATACTTTGAAATTTAATAGTGAATGATAAAGACCAGTAATATTTTGATTTTGCTTGTTGCATGTTTATATTTTTCATGCAAACAAAAAAAGCATTATAAAGAACCAACAATAGAAATACAAACCAATTATGGTGATATTATTGTTGAACTATACCCTGAAAAGGCGCCTAAAACGGTTGCTGCATTTTTATCTTATGTTGATTCGGGTTATTATAAAGATGGTTCTTTCTATCGCGTATTAAAGGCAGAGGATCAACCTTCCAGTTCTTTTAAATCTGACTTGATACAAGGCGGCATTTGGCAAACAAAAAATACAATGCAAACTAAATTACCGGGCATTCCGCTGGAAACAACAAAACAAACAGGGATACTCCACACGGATGGTATTATTTCGTTGGCACGTAACACACCCAACAGTGGCAATACTGAATTTTTTATTTTGATTGGTGACGATGCAGGGAAGGCGTATGATTATGGCGGTGATGCCAACGAAGATGGGCAAGGCTTTGCAGCATTCGGAAAAGTAATAGAGGGAATGGATGTAGTGAAGGATATTCACAAGCAACCGGATAACGAAACGAATTTTACACCGCCGATTGCGATAAAAGATATTGTGAGGTTGTAGGAGATATTTGAATTGGATAATTTTATTAAATGAAGGAAGAAAGGTGTTGAGAAAATCTGAGGAGATACCAAAGAAAAAATTTATTTTTAATTGAATATATTTTTATGAAAGTAAAAAATTAAAAGTCTTTTGCTTCATATTTTAAAATGAAAAATTATGCCAGCTACACTATATGTACGTATTAAAAAAGATTATGCTTCCGCCATCATTAAAGATTTGCAGAAATTAGATGCAATAGAACTTTTAGAAGAGGCCCCCATACCTGAATGGCAAAAAAAGGAAGTACACACAAGGCTGAAAGATCTACAAAAAAAACCTTTAAAAGCAGTAAGTTGGAGTGAGGCAACAAAAAAAATAAAGCAACTTGCTAAATGAAAAATTTTGCTGTTATTTTTTCACCGATTGTTATTGATGATGCAGAACAGGCTGTTGATTATTACGAAAAGAAACAAGCGGGCTTGGGTAAACGATTTGCTGGCCAGTTACTGAATACACTTAATAGTATCAAACGCAACCCGTTTTTTGCTTCGGTTCGCTATGATGATATACGTTGTGCACGCATTAAGAAATTCCCATATCTTGTTCACTACCACTTTAATGAAGATGAACTTATTGTTACTATCATTGCAGTTTATTCCACTTACAAAGAACCACTTTGGTAAATTGAAAAAACTAAAAACTTTTTGCCAAATATTTCTTCACAAGCAACCGGATAATGAAACGAATTTTACACCGCCGATTGCGATAAAAGATATTGTGAGATTGTAAATGGTTAATCTAATGAAATCGCTTCTTATTCTCCGCCTTCACATCATTAAGTATAGAAACAAAGCGTTGCAAATCGGAATCATAGCCACCTGCATTTTTAATGATCTTCCCACTTTCATCCATAAAAATATATTGCGGTTGTGAATTGGAATTAGCTATGATTGCTTCAAAGTCAAGGTTCTTATCACCTACGGTATTTTTTGGTGATTGATCGAATTTTGAAACATATTTTTCACGGTCAGGTAATTCCCTTTTCTCATCAACATATAATGAAACAACAACAAAATCATTATGTAATATTTTGCTTACTTCAGGCTGTGATAGAACCTGGCTTTCCATTTTGCGACAATTAGCACAGCTGTGGCCGGTAAAATCGATCATGATGGGTTTGTTCATGGCTTTTGCTGCGGCAACGGCTTCGTCAAAATCAAAAAATGTTTCTACGCCAGCGATTTCAGAACCGAGTATATCAGTATATTTTTTTGGCCTAACGTAAGCAACTGCTTTGTTTGAATCTGATGAATCAATATTTGCCGAATTCAAATGGCTGTTTCTTATCAGTTTTTCAATATTAAAATCCTGGGTTTTATTTTCGGGTAACCATCCACTAATGCCATTTAACGGAGCGCCCCATAATCCCGGTATCATATAAATAGTAAATGCAAGCGGAACAATGGCAAATAATAATCTTGTTACAGAAAGATAAGGATGGCCATAATCGTTTAGCGGTAAATGATCGTCATGACTGAATTTTAGCTTACCTAATAAATAAAAGCCCAGCAATCCGAAAATGATAATCCATAATGAAAGATATACTTCCCTGTCGAGTATGCGCCAGTGATAGGCAAGGTCTGCATTGGATAAAAATTTTAATGCCATCGCGATTTCTATAAAGCCGAAAGAAACTTTTAAGGTATTTAACCAGCCCCCAGACTTAGCAATTTTATTAAGCAATCCGGGAAAGAATGCAAACAGCGCAAACGGCAACGCGATCGCTAAGGAAAAGCCAAGAAAGCCAATAATGGGCCCGAGTCTTTCTTTTTGTTGCGTAACATCAACCAATAAATTTCCTATAAAGGGAGCTGTACACGAAAATGATACCAATACCAATGTAAGCGCCATAAAGAAAATCCCTGAGAAGTTTTGCGTACTTGCTTTGGAATCTACTTTATTGGTCCATGAAGAAGGTAATGTTATTTCAAACGCTCCTAAAAAGGATATGCCGAAAAACATGAATAGCAGAAATACAAAAATATTAAAAACAGCGCTGGTAGATATTTGGTATAAAGTATCTTTTCCAAAAATTAATGTAAGAAAAAAAGCAAATGCAGTAAAGATGGCAACGATTGAAAACGAATATAAAGTTGCATTTTTTATTCCCTGTGCCCGCGACTGGCTGCGTTTTAAAAAGAAAGTTACTGTTACCGGAAACATTGCGTACAGGCATGGCTGTAGTACGGATATAAATCCCCATCTTAATCCATCAAGAAAAGTATGCGATAAAGTTTTATGCACCGCATCAGATGTTTGCGCCATTGCATTCTGACCTAAAAAGATCAAAGCAACAAAACTTAAAATCGCTGTAATTAAAAATCTATACTTCTTCATAACCTCGTTTAAAAAAATAGGATAACAACTAAGGTTATCCTATTAAAATTATGGTATCAATCTTAATTTTAAAGAGCTATATCGAATGCAACTGTTTTCGGAGGCAAACATTGTCTGTCATTACAAACCATATATTCAATAGTGCCTGAAACTTTTTTGGTACCCGGTGTCACTTTCACTGTTTGAATAAAATCTACGTTCTGCTCAAAATATTTTTGATTCACCTTGAATTCTTCTTCAAAAATCGTTTTCATTTTACCATCCTCTTTTGCTTTACCTACGGCCTTAACGTTGGTAAAGGTAAGGGTGGTTGCCTGTGCACCGCCATCGGGATTATAAATTGAATAAATATGCCACCTGGGATCAACAGCAGTTTTTATATGTACCTCGTATTGAGTACTACTTTTTTTTACTGTAGTATAACTGAATTTTACAGGGTTTAATATTTGACCAAAAGAAGTATGTATTATGAAAGCCGATAATAATATAACAATTAATTTTTTCATGATAATTATAGGTTTCTGCAATAATAAAAAATAATAAACTATAACTGTGTAACACGGGTTTCCGTGAATACTTTTTTTAACGTTAGTTTATAGAAAACAAATCAGTAAATACTTGTTTTCCATCTGTATTTCCCAATAAACTACTGCACGCTCTTTCCGGGTGCGGCATTAACGCAAAAACATTTCTTTCTCTATTACTGATGCCCGCAATATTGTTAGTAGATCCATTGGGTGAATAATCAACGTTAAAAAGCCCTTCGGTATTGCAATACCGGTATATTACCTGTTCCCGTTTTTCTAATTCGTTAAGAATATCTTCATTCGCAAAATATCTTCCTTCGCCATGAGCCACCGGAATCTTTAACACCTTTTTATCGTTTGTGTTTTCCGCGGTAATTAATACGTTTTTACAAACGAACTGCATATTGCTGTTTCTTAAAAGCACTCCCGGCAATAAACCACTTTCGCATAAGATCTGGAAGCCATTGCAAATGCCCAAAACTTTTCCGCCTTTATTAGCGAATTCAATTACGCTTTGCATCATCGGGCTGAATCTCGCTATGGCGCCGCATCTTAGATAATCACCAAAGCTAAAGCCGCCTGGCAATACAATACAATCCTGTTTATTAAACATGGATATATCTTTATCCTTATGCCACAGCGTAATCACTTCCTGTTGAAGATCATTTTTTAAAGCATCTATCATATCCCTGTCGCAATTGGAGCCCGGAAAAACAACTACACCAAATTTCATTTTTTAGTTTTTATTGGTTTTGCAATAGCAAAAGTACTAAGATTATTTTTTTATAAATGCCATATAAATTACAAAACCTGCCATAATCCAATGTACTGCTAATGGAATCCATTTTTTTGTAGGGTAAAAAAAGAAACAGGCAATAAATGCTGAAAGGGGAACAGTGGCCAAAATCCAGTATTGAAAGTTATGGCTGCTGTTAATAAAAGGAATAAATAATGCAACAACAAGGTATAAAACAATCAGGCCCCAGCTTTTACGCACCTGTACAATTTGTTTTCTCAAATTTGCCTGTACAAAAATGCTTCCGATTATAGCAGTAACAAGAATCAAAATTATTCCGGTGTATTGCGCATTGTTTTTGGCAAACAATGGATAATCAATATGAATACCTGAAACCTGGAAGCTATATAATTTATTAGTAAGAAATAACCATGCAAACAAAAAATACCAGGGCGTGGCAATACCTAAAATAGCAATAATCCATTCTGCAACCCGCGGCGGCCGTGTTATTAATAAAGCAAAAATTATCATGAGCGCAAACGCAAGCGATGGGAAATAAAAAAATGTGGTAACTCCTATTACAATACCAATGTTATACAGCGTTAATTTGGCTTGTGGATTATTATAAAGACTGCTCATTTTGGCCCAAACCCATATAAGCAAAGTGTTTATTACTAAAGGCGCACTCAAAATATTCCATTCTGTAAAAAATGACGTAATGAGCAAATAGCTCATCCCCGGCAGGTAATTAGGTTTTTGCATTAGCCTCCTGTCGTTAAGAAGCCTGTTAAAACTTATTGCCTGTGTATACAACAATAAGAAAGTTATTACGGAATAAATTACAGGGTATACATCAAATGCAGGCTTAAGCATTGCCAGAATCTTGTTATACAAAAGGCCATCCGATTTTTCAATAACAGGGATTTGCGGATATATAAACCATACCAGCTTCAAAAGCAGGCCATACACAAGAAGCATGAAAGTATTAAAAGGATTATTAGCCTTGAATGCACCTATCACAAAAGAGAGTTAGATTGAAGGGCAAAAGTAAAAAATTAATGGCGGCAAACAACATAGAATGCCTCAAAGTAAATTATTGTATAAAAAAGAAAATATTAAAAGCGATTAAAAAATTTATTAAATGAACTTATAAAAAATGCATATTGCTTCTTTCGAAAGGAGACGGCACTAATATTCAATTTTTGCGAAACAAATATAATTCCTATACATGCATGGCACAATTATCTGGTAGGAACTTACCTGCTTTGCATAACGCGGCATAAATTCATAACCTCGGTCAAGGCTTCGGAGTGGCGGGTTCCTTGTAATTTTTCCATCAGGGGAAACCGTTTGATCATTGATAAGCTGGTTCCGCCTTTCCAGTTCATTAAATAAAAAATGTAACTCGCCACCTGTTAACATAATACTGTAAGAGAGGAAATTATCATTATCATCATCAAACTGCGATTTGTGAATGACATTGCTCCAGATTAAATTACCCGTATTATCAAGATCAAGCACAATAATGTTTTGATAATAATAACGAACCTGTCCGCCATTATTATAATAGTTTGGATACCGTCCCGAATACCAGTAAGAAGATGGTGAATAGAGATAATAGGAATCAAAAGGCGAAAATGAAGGGTATCCATACAAATAATCATAACGGTTCCATGGATTGCCGCGTGATTGTGTGGTATGGTCTTCGGCTGTTAAAATAAATCCGCCATCTTTTCTGAGAATAACATCCCTGATAAAATAATCGTTAAACGCAAGCCTGGTACCTCCTTCCGACTTCGCTTGTTCTCTTATAGTATCGCTAAACTGCTCAAAATTTTGTGAAACTAATTTGTCATATTTTTTATTCCATACAGCCGTATATAGTCCTTCTATGTTGCCATTTTTCTTTTTATAAAATAAAGAATTGATAAGGTATTGCTGGTTAACATTATCAACTTTCAACTTAATTTCATCAAGGTAATTTCCTGAAAGATCCAGTTCATTTAAAGTAAAGCTATCATCCTGCACACCTTTTGTAACCAGCATTAATTTTTGCAGGTAATCCCTTGAACTAAGTTTAGTGCCTTTTGTAAAAACAAAGTTTCCTGAATTGTCAACAAAGAAATCGCTGAAAATATCTTTGTGTTCTTCATAAGGCGTTTCAATTCTCGATTTATGTAAAAGCTGGAGACTATCATTTAGAAGCAAAGTTGTGAAATTAAAATTGGTATTCTTTTTCTGAATCTTATAAATCATTATTTTAGACTTGTCCTCGCTGTTGATAGTGCTGTAAATTTTATTATCAGCAAAAAAATTGATGTGTGTTGTATCAATTTCAAAAGGAGGCTTTAACAATTTTCCATTGCCATCTATAGCAACAGCCATGCAATGCAACGTACTTCTTTTCTGAAACTGGTAAATGATATAAGCAAAATTGGGATAGGCTACAAAATCCACATTAATAGTTTTGTCTGGCATGAAATCAAGATCCACCTTGTCTTTCGATTTCATTTGATTATCGTATATGCTTATTGCATATTTATTCCTGATATTTTTATACACTAAGAAATTACCGCCCACTTTTCCTATTATATCAAAATCAAGTGTACGGGTATCGTTCGCGTCGGGCTGGCTATAGTTTATCTGTTGCGAAATTGCCTGCAAAGAAAATAAACTGAAAATAAAAAAAGTGAGAATGTTCTTCATAAATTTCTGTTGACTTATTAAAAGTAAATAAATGCTTTTATCTTAACGCTATATTGAAATAATTTACTTTTGATTAATTACTAATTTACGATAAAAAAAATGGCTGTAGTTCTAATATCAGGTGGTACAGGTCTCATTGGTAAAAAATTAACAAGCTATTTAATTGATCGCAACTACGAAGTAATTATTTTATCCCGTAACAAAAAAGAATTCTCATCAAATCCAAAAATTTCTTACAGTTTTTGGGACGTAAAAAACGAAGTTATTGATGCAGACGTAATCCGCAAAACAGATCATATTATTCATCTCGCAGGCGCCGGAGTTATGGATAAAAAATGGACAAAGGAATATAAGAAAGTAATAGTTGACAGCCGCATAAAAAGCGCTGGATTACTAATAAAAGCTTTGAGGGAAAATCCAAATCAGGTGAAGTCGTTTGTGTCCGCATCGGCAATTGGATACTATGGGGCCGATGGCGATCCGCTTATACGTAAAGATGGATTTATTGAAACGGATCTGCCGGATAAAAGTTTTCTTGGAGAAACCTGTCTTATGTGGGAATGCAGCGTTGAGCCTGTTATTGAAATGAAAATAAGATTGGTAAAACTTCGTACAGGCATTGTGTTAAGTAATGAAGGTGGTGCTTATAAAGAATTTAAGATGCCTGTGAAGTTTGGCTTTGCTGCTATTTTAGGAAGTGGCAAACAAATAATAAGCTGGATTCACATAGATGATATTTGCCGCATGTATATTGAAGCCATGGAAAATAAAGAATTGAATGGAGTTTATAATGCAGTTGCACCATTGCCGGTATCTAATAAAAAATTGATTTTAATAACTGCAGAAAAATTGAAGAATAAATTTTTTATTCCTATTCATGTTCCGACATTTTTCCTGAAATTATTGATGGGTAAACGCAGCGTAGAAATTTTAAAAAGCGCAACCGTTAGTGATAAAAAAATTAAATCAATGGGCTTTACTTTTTTATATCCAACCATTGAATCTGCAATTGATGATTTAGCAAAAAAGTAATTTGAGGGTTGTTATTGTTACCCCAAAGCCTGTGGGTGATTATTCGTGTTTCTCTACTGTAATATCTTTTGCCTTCTTCGATACTTTTATTTATAAATCGTCTGTTGTAAACTTTTTCATTGCAAAAAAGAAATAGCCGCAAATGTATATCAGGCTTGCAGTCACAAGCATCCACATATCGGGGGCATGATCATAAATTATTTTATTACCAAAGGGAATCGGAAGCATTACATCAGTAACCTGTAATGGTAAAAAATATCCAATAGGCGATAAATTGAACTTGTGGTTAATCAACATCGTAAAAATGAATTCAAAAATTAAACCGTATAAAAAGAATACGGCAATGGCTGCCCCACTTCTTCTAAAGAGCACAGCAAGAAACATAGCGAAAGTTATGTAGGCAACAGTTTGAATAAAGATGTAACCAACATTTTCTATTCCTTCAAAGCTAAAAGAAGAGCCGGTGGTAAGTGAACCGAAAAGTAATGCAACCAGGAAATTAAAGAATGTTGCCACCACAGCAAACAGAATCGCAAATACAAATTTTACCGAAACAAATTGCATTCGTGTCCATCCGTCGATAATATTTTGCCGGTGTGTTTTAAAATTAAATTCATTCGTTAGCAACATAATGAAAAGTATACCCGGAAAGTATAAAAGCCAGCTGCTCATAAAACCAACTGTTTGCCACACTTTAGGAAATGCATACGGAGTGCCTAGAAGGATTTCCGCTTGTGGCAATCTTTCAACTGATAGCTCATTTACATAATATCCGGTATAATTGATACCAAGTATTGCAAAGACATAAAGAATTGTAAAAACCCAGAATGCTTTATAGTTTTTTACTTTAAGCCATTCAATTTTTAGTAAGTGTACCATGCCTTGCTTTAATTATTGGTGAGTTCAAAAAACCTCGCTTCAAGGCTTTTCTTTTTAAGAATAAGATGATTAAGAATTAGTCCATTGCTAAAACAAAAATTATTAATTGCTTCTAAATCTGCGGTACCTACGGGGTAAAACACTTTTACCATACCGCCTTCTTTTGTTACCCTCGTTTGATTAGGCATATTCTGTAAAACTGCTATTAATTTTTCGCTGTCTTTTGCGCCCACTTCTACCATGTCTTCATTCGATAAAATTTCATTTACATTACCTGAGGTAATTAACTCACCCCTTCTCAAAATAGCAACATGCGTACAAACTTTTTCCACTTCATCAAGTAAGTGGCTTGCCATTATAATCGTTTTACCTTCGCTGTAAAGCCTTTTCATAAGATCCCTGATTTCTGCAATTCCAACCGGGTCGAGACCGTTAGTGGGTTCATCAAAAACCAATACACCGGGGTTACCTAACAGGCAAGATGCAATAGCAAGCCGTTGTTTCATTCCAAGAGAATAGGTGCTGAATTTAGAATCTTTTCGTTTGGTAAGATCTACCATTTCGAGTACACGGGGAATATCTTCTTTGCCATGTTGCTTTATTTCAGCTGCTATCTCAAGATTTTTTACGCCTGACAGATAATGGTAAAAGTTAGGCGTTTCTAAAAGTGTACCTATTCTTCTGCGGTGCAATTCAGTGGGTACTTCGTCAAATAATTTATAAGTTCCGGAAGTAGGTTTCAGAATATCCATTATTGTACCAAGCATTGTCGTCTTACCGCTACCGTTAGGTCCTAGTATTCCAAATACAGAGCCTTCAGGTACAGAAAAACTTACTTTTTTTAATGCTTCTATTTTCCCATAAGACTTGGATAAACTTTCAACAGTAAGTATTGACATAAGCTGTTACAATTATAATAAGAAATTAAAGATACAACCCCGGAAAGAAAATTGCAGGTTAATATTTTTTGATAAAGATTTTCTGATTTATTCTCACTATAGATTCTTAACTTACAGGCAATTAAGTAATTTAAGCGTCCCTAAAATTCTTTCTGATTAAAATCTACACAATGTTCAAAAAACTTTACACAAAACAGGTATGTTTTCTTCTCATTTTTATTACTGTTATTTATGGCAATAAGGTAGCCGCCCAATGTGGTGTGCCTCCTACCTTCGGTTCACTTGTAATTGCAATTCCCAATAGTATCGTAAACACATATTATCCGGGCACGGGTAATCCGGTAGCAGGTGGTACTTCTCTTACGCTTGGTTCCATAGATTCAAGAGGCAGCGCAACACCTATTGCGGCAGGAGACCTTGTATTAATAATTCAGATACAGGGCGCTGATATAGATGCATCCAATACGGATTCCTATGGTGATAATGTAGCAGGAGCGCCCGCTTCGGGCTATGTTAGTACAAATCTTAATGCGGGTTACTATGAATATAATACTATTGCAAGTGTGGCAGGTTCAACGCTTACATTTAGTTATGTTTTAGCCAATAATTATTATGACCGCGATTTTTCTTCCGTAAATGCAATTCAACGTTATGAAGTAATTCGGGTACCGCGATATTATGATTTTAAAATAAAATCAGGCGCTTCTGTTACATGCCCGGCGTGGAATGGTAATACTGGTGGTATAGTTGCACTTGATGTGACTGATATATTTACATTAATTGGTTCAGTTGATGTAAGCTACAAAGGGTTTAGAGGCGCCGGAGGCAAAAATTTAACAGGTGCAACTCCCGGTAATAGTAACGGTGCAGGAACTTTGACGAATACAGATTACAGGTGGAACTCACCTATAACCAATGCATCTAATTTAACGGGAGGTGCCAAGGGCGAAGGAATTGCGGGTACGCCTGCTTATTACCTCCGTTATGGCGATCTTACAACAACCACAGCAGCAGTAGAAGGTTATATTAATGGAAGTATGGGTAGAGGGGCACCAGCCAATGCCGGCGGTGGCGCTACAGATGGATCGCCCGTTGGAGCTACAACTGAAAATCAATACAATTCAGGCGGGGGCGGAGGAAGTAACGGAGGAGGTGGAGGAAATGGTGGCAGTGGTTGGCATGGAGCTTCAGGTGATGTAAATACTTATCCTACGGGTGGGTACGGTGGCACACCTTTTAGTCAACGATCAATCCAAAGAATTATTTTCGGCGGCGGCGGCGGTGCAGGATCTGCCAATAATAGCGATGTAAATAATGAATATAATTGCAGCGGAGGAGGAGGTGGTGGTATAATAATTATTCGTGCGAAATTATATGCAGGAAACGGAAACGCACTTGCTAACGGTTCTAATGCACCGGGCGTTACAGACGATTTTACTCCTCCACAATATGATGCTGCGGGTGGCGGTGGTGCAGGAGGTAGTATTATAATGGTATCTACACAGCCTGCTCCTACAGGGATAAATACAATTACTGCTTCCGCTGCTGGTGGCAGCGGTGGCGATATGACCAATTACTTTGACTATGGCCCGGGCGGTGGAGGTGGAGGTGGTATTATTATTACCGATGGAACTTTTCTTTCAACAAATGTTAGCGGCGGAGCAAACGGGCAAACCCGTACAGGCACACCAACAGGACCAATTAACAATGATTACGGAGCAACATCGGGAACAGACGGAGCAGTAATTAAGATAAACGGTCCTGCAAAATTAGTTAATCTGTTTGACCCAGGTTCGCCATGTGGAACACTGCCGGTTACGCTAACTAATTTTTCTGCAAGATTGAATAATAACACGGTGGATCTTCAATGGAAGATCAGCAACGAAATAAACCTAAAAAGTTTTGATGTGGAATACAGTAATGATGGAGCTACGTTTTCAGAACTCGCTTCGTTAAATTACCATAGTGGAATTTCCGATTATACTTATACGCACCTTACACCTGGTCAAAAGAACTTCTATCGATTGAGAATGATTGATATTGACGGAAAATATTTTTACAGTAAGATTTTAAGTGTTCAAAAAAACACTTCTGGTAATAAAGTTGTATTAATCTACCCAAATCCTGCATTTAGCGATTTGACGATGGAGCTTACTACAAGCACGCAAAATGAAAAAGTTGTTGTTAATATTATTGATAATTCCGGAAGAGTTGTAATTAATAGAATGTTTGTGCTGCCTCCTGGTTTAAATTATTTGTCTATAGATGGAATTGATAGACTACCACCATCTATATATATGGTAAAGGTAAAATCGCAATCAATTAATGCTGTTGAAAAATTGGTAGTCGGTAAACAATAAAAATAGGTTCTTAATAAAAAAGACCCGAGATGATCCGGTCTTTTTTATTATTAGTTTCTTACAGGTCTTCCTGTTTTCAATACACTTTGTAAACGCTCCAGTGTTTTCTTTTCGCCGCAAAGGCTTAAGAATGCCTCTCTTTCGAGGTTTAATAAATATTGTTCACTTACTAATGTGGGTTCACTAAGATCACCTCCACACATTACGTAAGCAAGTTTCTTCGCAATTGTTACGTCGTGATCGGTAATATAATTGCCGCGGTACATTCCGTTTATTCCTGCGTATAACATCCCGAGAACGGAACGGCCCAATACTTTTACATCGGTTCTTTGAACCGGCGTCGTATATCCATTGTCAAAAATTTCGATAACACTTTGTTTTGCGTCTGCGATTCTTCTTGACTGGTTCATACTTACTTCGTCTATGCCTTTACGTAATATCCCGAGATGATATCCTTCAAATGCTGACGTGGAAACTTTAGCGGTTCCTATGGTAAGAAACCTGCTTTGCAGCGTAATGGTTTCAGGTTCGTTTTCGTGCATTTCATCAGCGGCACGCAAAGTAAATTCTTTGGTTCCACCACCACCCGGTATGAGGCCAACACCTAATTCCACCAGGCCGATGTATGTTTCGGCAGCAGCCTGAACTTTGTCGGCATGCATGCTCATTTCACATGCGCCGCCCAAGGCTAAACCATGTGGGGCCACAACTACCGGTATTGCTGAGTACCTGACTCTCATCATTGTATTTTGAAACATGCGTATCGCAAGGTCAAGTTCATCATATTCCTGTTCTGCTGCCAGCATAAAAATCATTCCTACATTAGCTCCGGCGCTAAATTGAGGACCTTCGTTAGCAATTACCAAACCTTTGTATTTGTCTTCCGCTATAGCAATAGATTTGTTCATGGCTTCCAAAACTTCACTGCCGATACTGCCCATTTTTGTATTCCATTGCAATCCAACAACATCATGCCCCAGGTCGTACAAATTGCAGGCGCTGTTCTTCCAAACTGTTTTTTCCGTAAGATCACTTAATATAATAAATGAATCGCCTCCGGGAAGTGTTACATATTTTTTGGTACTGACGTCGTAGTATAGACGTTTTCCATTTTCAATTTTATAAAATGAGGTATTACCATCGTTAAGAAAATCATCTACCCAGGGAGCAACGGTATAGCCTTCAGCTTTCATTGCCTCAGTGGTAGCTTTTACTCCCAGCACATCCCATGATTCAAATGCACCTATTTCCCACCCAAAGCCTGC
>Ga0208717_1000339_pt1 | contig 16595 bp, 16 predicted proteins | sample NGESurF53shallow_FD_184489 | JGI IMG/M metagenome (GOLD analysis project Ga0208717, IMG submission 184489) | Arctic peat soil microbial communities from Barrow, Alaska - NGEE Surface sample F53-3 shallow (SPAdes) | ecosystem: Environmental > Terrestrial > Soil > Wetlands > Peat ... | reverse complement strand
CGAGGCGGCCGGCGACTCGGTGCAGGCCAACATCGTCGTCGCGGGCGACCCGCCCGTGGCGACCATGCCGCCCGCAGCCGCGCCGGAGGCGCTCTACCACTGCGCCAGCGAGGAGCAGCTTGCCTGGGCGATGCCCCAGCGCGCCAGCCAGCCGGTGATCCCGTTCACCCAGCCGTTCACGCCGCTGCCGGACACCGCCGCATTCGACACCCTTCCCCGTGCCTATGTGACCTGCCTGCAAGACCGGGCGATCAAGCCGGCGCTGCAGCGGCGCATGTTCACCGCGGCCGGCTGCGATCCGGTGATCGAGATCGATACCGACCACTCGCCGTGGCTGACCCGGACCGACGAGCTGGTGGCGGCGCTCGATCGGATCGCGGGCGAGTTCGCCACGTAGGGGCTGGCCCAGCGCGCTGATCGGCAAGAAGGCCTGCGCGCTCGCACTGGACTACACCCCCAGGGCGGCGGTAGCTTGACCGTCGGTTCCTGAACCGAGGAAGAGGAGAACGCGTGGGCGAGATCGAGCTGGTCGCGCTGTACTGGACGGTCGCCGGTCCCGTGGACATCCACGCCGGGCGCGAATGGAGCACGTTCGACTGGCGCGAGCGCTGCGCCCAGGCGGAGCGAGTCGGCTTCCGCGGCCTCGGCCTGTGGCATGCGGATGTGACGCACCAGCTCCAGACCCGCACGCTGCCGGAGATGAAGGCGATCTTCGACGACGCCGGGCTGCGGTACCTGGAGGTCGAGTTCCTGGCCAACTTCTGGATGCCGCCCGGCAGCCCCGAGCGAATCGCGTCAGACGAGCTGCGCACGCAGCTGTTCGAGACGGCCGCCACGTTCGGCGCCCACCACATCAAGGTCGGCAACATCCCCGAGACGCCGTGTGAGCTCGACCGGCTGATCGAGGAGTACGCCGCCCTGTGCGACGACGCCGCGCAGCACACCGATGCGAGGATCGCCTACGAGATCATTCCGTTCGATCCCAACGTGAACACCCTGCAGGACGGGATCAAGCTCGTCACCGAGGCCGGACGCGCCAACGGCGGTCTGGTGATCGACACCTGGCACATGGGCAAGCTGAAGATCCCGCCCGCCGACATGATGTCGATCCCCGCCGAGTATCTGGCGTGGGTCGAGCTGTCCGACGGGCCGGTCGAGTTCGCCGCGGATCCGCTCGACGAGGTGATCAACCACCGCCTGCTGCCCGGCGAGGGGGAGCTCGACGTCGCCGGGTACGTCACGGCGCTCGCCGAGGCCGGCTACGACCAGCCCTGGGGCGTCGAAGTGCTGTCAGCGGCGCTGCGCAGCCTGCCGATCGAAGCCGCATTCGACCGCTCATTCCAGACCACCGCCGCGCTGTTCGCGGCGGATCCGGCATAGACAGGAGACAGTGATGACCACCGCCGAGCTGACCGACGAGCGCCTCGTCTGGATCTTCAACCAGATGGTCCGGATCCGCGAGTTCGAGGAGCGCGTCAAGCGCACCTTCGAGGATCACCCCGGCGTGATCCGCGGCCACACGCACCTCGCCGACGGCGCCGAGGCGTCGATCGTCGGATCGCTGGCGACGCTGGCGCCGACCGACCAGCTCATGGCCACCTACCGCTGCCACGGCTACCCGATCGCGCTCGGCACCGACACCAAGGCGATAATGGCCGAGATCTACGGGCGCCGGGACGGGCTGTGCGGCGGCTATGGCGGCTCGATGCACCTCGTCGATCCCGACGTCGGGTTCATGGGGACCTCCGGCATCGTCGGTCAGGGTATCCCCCAGGCGACCGGCGTCGCGTTCGCCGCTCAGCTTCGCAAGGAACGCCAGGTCGTCCTCTGCTTCTTCGGCGACGGCGCCTCCAAGCAAGGGGCGTTCCACGAGTCGCTCAACCTCGCGTCGTTGTGGAAGCTGCCGATCGTCTACGTGATGGAGAACAACGGCTACAACGTGGCCACGCACTCCGAGCAGGAGGACGCCAACGCCGCCGCCGGCGAGCCGCTGTCGGTCAAGGCCAAGGCCTACAGCATGCCCGGCGTCACCGTCGACGGCGGTGACCCGGTGGCCGTGCACGCGACGGTCGGCACCGCGGTGAATCGCGCCCGCGGCGGTGACGGCCCGACGCTGATCGAGTCCAAGGTCTACCGCCTGTCGGCTCACGGCAACCTCATCGCCCCGCCCGGGGTGCCGCTGCACTACCCCGAGCACGAGGCGATCTCGGTGTTCGGCAACCGCGAGGAGTACGAGGCGGCACTCCGCGGCGACCCGGTGCCGCGGTTCCGCGCCCGCCTGATCGAGCAGGGGGCGCTGACCGCCGAGCGCGCGGACGAGATCGCGCAGGCGGCCCGCGACGAGATGGAGGCCGCGGTCCAGTTCGGGCTCGACAGCCCGTTCCCGGAGCCCGAAGCGGCCACGAAATACGTCTACGCGTAGGAGCAACCACACCATGGCACGAGAGATTCCGTACATCGCCGCGGTCAACGAGGCGATCCGGCAGGAGATGGCCCGGGACGAGACCGTCGTGTTCTACGGCCAGGACGTCGCCCCCTCAGACGAGGACCCGCTCGTCCAGGCGTTCGGTCGCGATCGCGTCCGGGTGAGCCCGATCTCCGAGACCGCCGAGATCGGCATGGCCGTCGGGCTGGCCCTGGCCGGGTACCGCCCGGTGGTCGAGCTGCTCATGGCCGAGTTCATGCTGGTGGCGATGAACCAGGTGACCAACGAGGCCCCGCGGCTGCGCTACATGAGCGGCGGGCGGGTGAAGGTCCCGCTCGTGCTCAAGGCCGGGTACGGGTTCACCGCCGGCTGGGCCGGCCAGCACACCGGTTCCATCTACTCGATGTTCGCCGGCATCCCCGGGCTCAAGGTGGTGTTGCCCTCAACCCCCGCCGATGCCAAGGGGTTGATGGCCTCGGCCGTCCGTGACGACAACCCCGTCGTCTACCTCATGCACTACCTGCTCGTGCTCGAGCACGGCGACGTGCCCGAGGGCGAGCACCTCGTGCCCATCGGCGAGGCGGCCGTCCGCCGGCCCGGCGCGGACGTCACCATCGTGGCGACCGGCTGGACGGTGGGCAAGGCGCTGGAGGCAGCGCAGGCGCTGGCGAGCGAGGGTATCGAGGCGGAGGTGATCGACCCGCGGTCGCTGCAGCCGCTCGATATGCCGACGATCCTCACCTCGGTGGAGAAGACCGGCCACGTGGTGCTCGCCGATCAGGCGACCCGCCACGCCTCCGCCGCCAACATCATCGCCGGCGAGATCGTCGAGCACGGCTTCGGCTCGCTCAAGGCCCCGATCAAGCTCGTGACCGCGCTCGACGCCACCGTTCCCTACAGCGAGCCGATGGAGGCGTTCGTCCTGCCCGACGAGCACAAGATCGCCGGCGCCGTGCGCGAGGTGCTGGGCACGACGTCTGCCGTCGCCTAGGAGGTGTGATGGCGGCGAAGCGCCAGCGAGGGGTCGCGGGGTCACTCGACTCCGCGACGACCCTGGACCTGCTGCGCACGATGTGGCGGATCCGTCGCTTCGAGGAGCACCTCGCCCGTCTGCACCAGCGCCTGCTCGTCCACGGGCTCATCCACCTGAGCATCGGCGCCGAGGGCGTCGCCGCCGGAGTGTGCCGGCAGTTGCGCGACGACGATGAGATCTACAGCGGCCACCGCGCCCACGGCCACGTACTGGCCAAGGGGGCGCCGATGGACCGCGTGATGGCCGAACTGATGGGCCGCTCGGCCGGGCTCTGCCAGGGCCTGGGCGGGTCGATGCACGTCGTTGACATCGAGCACGGGGTGATGGGAGCGACCGGCGTCGTCGGCGGCAACCTGCCGATGGCCGCCGGGGGCGCCCTCGCGGCCAAGATCGGCCGCCGCGATCGGGTGACGGTGGTCTTCTTCGGCGACGGCGCGGTGCAGACCGGCTACTTCCACGAGACGGTGAACCTGGCCGCGCTGTGGGAGCTGCCGCTCATCTTCGTGTGCGAGAACAACGGGATGGCCGAGTTCACGACGCGGGCCGAGCACACGACGGTGGGCAGCGTCTGCGACGTGGTCGCGCCCTACGGCTTTGACCGCGAGGTCCTCGACGGCGCCGACGTGGCGGCGGTCCACACCGCCTTCGGGCGGTTTCTCGCACTGGCGCGCTCAGAACGGCGCGGGCCGTTTCTGCTCGAGTGCCGGACCCACCGCCGGCGCGGCCACTACGAGGGCGACCCGCTCGCCGCCCGCAGCGCGCTCGAAGACGACGAGTGGGCTGCGCTTGACCCGATCGCGCGCCTGGAGGCCAGCGCCACCGAGAACGGGTGGATCGACGAGCAGCAGGCGCGGGCGATCACCGCCGAGGCCGACGCCGAGGTGCAGCGTGCCGTCGCGTTCGGCCGTGCCAGCGATCCCCTCACTCCGGCGGCCGCGGCGGAGCTCGTCTACGCCTCCTGATGATCGAGACCACCTACGTGAAGGCGATCAACGCGGCGCTCGCCCATGCGATGCGGGCCGACGAGCGGGTGATCGTGATCGGCGAGGACGTCGCCGAGGGCGGCCCCTACCTCGCCACCGAGGGGCTGTCAGAGGAGTTCGGGCGCGGGCGGGTCCGCAACACCCCGATCAGCGAGAGCGCGGTGGCCGGGATCGCCGTCGGGGCGGCCCAGGCCGGGCTGCGGCCGGTCGTGGAGATCATGTTCATCGACTTCATCACCCTGGCGCTCGATCAGCTCGTCAACCAGGCCGCCAAGGCGCACTTCATGTCCGGCGGCCAGCTCGCCGTGCCGCTCGTGTTGCGCACCCAGGGGGGCGCCGGCGGGCGCGCCGGCGCCCAGCACTCCCAGAGCCTGGAGGCGTGGCTCACCCACATCCCGGGGCTCAAGGTGGTGATGCCCGCCACCGCCGCCGACGCCGCCGGTCTCCTGCTCAGCGCGATCGCCGATCCCAACCCGGTGGTGTTCGTCGAGTCAAAGGCGCTGTACTTTCGCCGCGAGCCGGCGCCCGACCCGCCCGAGCCGCTGGAGATCGGCCGCGCCCACGTCCTGCGACGCGGACGCGACGTGACGATCGTCGCGCTGTCACGGCTCGTCGGCGAGGCGATGGCGGCCGCGGAGCGGCTCGCCGCCGACGGGATCGAGGCCGAGGTGATCGACCCGCGCACACTGCTCCCGCTCGATCTCGACCCGATCGCCGACTCGGTACGCCGTACCGGTCGCGCCGTCGTGGCCCACGAGGCGGTCCGCACCGGCGGCTTCGGTGCCGAGCTCGCCGCGGAGCTCCAAGCGGCGGCGTTCGACCATCTCGATGCGCCGATCCAGCGCGTCGGGGCTCCGTTCATGCCGGTGCCGCTCAGCCCGACGCTCGAGGACGCGTACCGGCCGGGCGCCCCCGAGATCGAGGCGGCGGCGCGGCGGGCGGTGAGTTGGGCCGACCGGGAGGAGCCGATCCCGATCCGCGAGGCTGCCTCCGGATGATCGCCCCGGACTCAGGCGCGCTCGGGCTCGAGCCCGGGGTTGGGCTCCAGCCCGGCATCGGGCTCAGGCACGGGCGTGATGCCCGGGTCGCGGTCGGGCCGGTCGGGGAGCGAGATCAGCGCGGCACCCGGCAGGCGCTCCAGGACGTCGCGGTGATCGATGACGATCTCCAGGTTGGTGAGCGCCAACCGGGCGTGCTCGCGCGCCAGGCTCTCGGCGCGCGCGCCCTGCCGGCGTTCGATCGCCTCGATCAACCCGGCGTGATGGCGGTAGCCGATGATCAGGATGTCCCGCGAGGCGGGCAGCTCGGCCTCGGCGAGGACGAACGCGCTGGCGCTGGCGAACGGCAGCGAGACGACGCCGTCCAGGGCCCGCTCGAGCAGCGGACTGCGCGCCATCTTCAGCAGGCGCGCGTGGAACGCCTCGTTGAGATGCAGGTAGCGCTCGAACGACTCGTAGTCCGCGCGTCGGACCAGCTTCTTGATCGTCTCGTTGGTGGCGCGCAGCGCGGCCAGGTCGCGTGCCGGGACACCGCGCTCGGCCGCGAATCGCGCGGCCGTGCCCTCGAGCACGCCGCGCAGCTCGATCGCGTCCCGCACGTCGCCCTGGGTGAACTCGCGCACGACGTAGCCGCCGCCGGGAAGCGTGCGGAGCAGCCCCTCATGCTCGAGCTCGGCCAGCGCCAGGCGCAGGGGCGTACGCGAGACCCCGAGCAGCGCGACGAGCGGCAGCTCAGACATCCGCTCCCCCGGGGTGAAGTGGCCGTTAAAGATCAGCTCCCGCAGCCGCAGGACGGCCTTGGTGATCTGGGTTCGGTGCGCTGGCCTTGGCAATTCGATCCACGTTCCCGAGGGGAGACGGCCCTGCGTCGGACCCGCCGGTCGGGCGGGGCGTTCGAGAACGGGGGCAGTCTAATACCCCGATGTAGCTGCATGCAAGGGTCCGCAGCCATTGCCCTGTGTTCGCGATCCTTCACCAACGATTACGGGCTTGTTAGCCCGGAGTTGCATGCAACAGCCCGCAGTGATTACTATGCGCCCAGCTTCGAGCGGATCTCGGGGCGTGGCGAGACACCCTGAGGAGAGGAGAGTCGGTGAGCATCAAACACGTCGTGTCACGGATGCGAGTCGGACTCGCATTGCTGTCGGCACTAGCGTTGCTGGCGCTGGCGGGATGCGGAAGTAGCAGTAGCAGTAGCAGCAGCAGCGCGGCCACGTCCGCCGCGGGCGGGGCGACGTCGAGCTCCACCGCCGCGGCGGCGACCGGAACGGGCACGAGCAGCAGCGGCGGCGCCGTGAGCGTCTCGTCGTGCGGGTCCAAGGCGGGCGTCGCGGCGACTGGGACGCCGATCAACATCGGGACGATCGATACCCATCAGCCGGGAACCGACTTCACCGACGGCCCGAACATGATCAACGCGTACTTCGCGTGCGTGAACGCCAACGGCGGCGTCAACGGCCATCCGCTCAAGCTCTTTGTCGAGCTTGACCAGAGCCAGCCCGCCCAGGTGGCGGCGGCGGCCAAGCAGCTGATCCAGACCGATCACGTCGTCGCCATCGACGGCGTCTTCGACCTGCTGGAGTGCACGCTCGATCAGTCCTACTGGAAGCAGCTCGGGATCTATGAAATGGACGCCGGGATCGCCCCCGAGTGCTGGTCAACCCCCAACAGCGCCGCCGTCAACATGGGGCCGCGCTACAGCTCCGACGGAGCGGTGCAGTACGCGATCAACTCGGTCCACGCCTCGAAGATCGTGTTCGTGCAGTCCAACGTCCCCGGAACGGGATACATCGCCGCCGGACCGGCCGCGGTGGCGGCTGCCTCGCACGTGCCGATCACGGAGCTGACCGAAAACGTGCCGATCAACGACGCCAGCTCGGTCGCGCTGAACCTCGTCGACAAGGCCGGCCCCAACGGCGCGGTGATCCTCAACTTCACCCCGCCCGAGGCGCTGGTGATCCTCCAGGCCGCCCAGAAGCTCGGCCTCGAGGACCGGGTCAAGTCATGGGGCTGCTCGACGCCGTGCGACACCGACTTCCTGGCCAAGGCGCTGGGACCGAAGTGGAACCACAAGCTGTTCGTCAACTCTGAGCTGGTCGATACCGATGATCACAACGGTCCGGAGATCCAGCTCTACAAGGCGATCCTGACCAAGTACGGCTCCAGCGTCGCCGGTGGGATCGGGTCGTTTAGCCAGATGGGCTTCGTCCTGGCCAAGTACCTGGTCCAGGCGCTTGACACAGCCAAGGGCCCGTACACGATGAAGACCGTCAACGCGGCCATCGTCGGCATCAAGAGCTACCACTCCGTGATGCAATGCGAGCCCTGGACATATGGGAAGCTCGCCCTGCACATCCCCAACAACACTGACTACACGGTGACGCCTGAAAATGGGAAGATGGTGACCGTCCAGGGCTGCACCAAGATCTCCGCCGCCGACCCGCAGATTGCGCAGTACCGCAAAGCTGCGGCGGCCGCCGGCATCTCGTAGGCAGCTCGAAAAGGCAAGGCACACCATGCGATCGGGGCGCTGACCGTCCACCCATATGCATCCGTTCATCCTCATGGCACTGTCGCTTCCGAGCTGGCAGGACGAGCAGGCGTTCCTCGTCACCGGGCTCGCGCTCGGCGGGGTCTATGCCCTCTCGGGCGTGGGGATGATCGTGCTCTACCGAACGACAGGGGTCCTGAACCTGTCGTTCGGTGCCGTGGGGGCGTTCGGTGCCCTGATCGCATGGCAGCTGATCAACCACTCGGGCATGAACCAGTGGCTGGCGTACCTGGTGTGCGTTCTGTTCTCCGGGGTGCTCACGCTGGCGTACGGGATGGTGTTCGGCCGAGCACTGGCGGGTCGTGATCCGCTGGTGAAGACCACCGCCACGCTCGGCCTGACGCTGATCCTGCTCGGGGTGATGGATCTGCTGTGGACGTCCAACGGCGGCGCGTCGCGCTCGATCACGCTGCCGACCGACAATCACGGCTTCATCGTGGGCCAGGTTCAGGTCACCACGACCGACGTGATCGCGCTGGCGGTCGGTGTCGTGATCACGATCGTCACGACGGCGTTCCTGCGCTACAGCAAGCTCGGGACCGCGATGCGGGCGATGGCCAACGATCGTGAGATCACGGCGACGCTCGGCGTCCCGGTGCGCCGGGTCGAGGCCGTCGCCTGGTTCGGCTGCGGCATCGTGTCCGGCATCGCCGGGATCCTGCTCGCCGATCTCGTCGCGCTCGACGCGACGACGCTCACCTTCCTGGTCATCTTCACGCTGTCGGCGGCATTGATCGCCCGGTTGAGTTCGATCGTGATCACCTTCTTCGCGGCGATCGTCATCGGGGTGATCGACGCCCTGCTGACGCCGGTTACGGCGCTCACCAACTACCGCGACATGACACCATTCGCGCTGGCGGCGATCGCGCTGCTGGTGCTCAACCGCCGGCGCGTCCTGTCGGTCGGGCGTCAGGGGTTTTAGCCGATGGCCACCGCCGAGCACCCCACCACCTCCCCTGAGGCCGCCGCGCCGGCCGCGCAACCGCGCTTCGAGCGCGGGCTGCGCGTCCGCGCCGCGGTCATCGCGGTGCTGCTGCTGTTCGTCCTCATCGGGCTGCCGCAACTGCTCAGCCTCTATTACATCGACGCGATGACGCAGGTCGTCGTGTACTCGATCGTCGCGCTCGGACTCGGCGTCCTGGTCGGACGGGTTGGCCTGGTGTCTCTCGGTCAGGCGGCGGTGCTGGCGATCGGGGCGTGGGTCGCCGCCCGGCTCCTGTTCGGAACCGGGCTGCCCTACGAGGTCGTGCTGCTCGCCTCCGGCGTGATCACGATGGTCCTGGGGACGCTCGTCGGTCTGCCCGCGCTGCGGATGCGCGGCCTGTACCTGGCACTGATCACGTTGATGCTGGCCGGCGCGATCACCGTCGTGCTCGCGTCCCTGAACTTCCCCAACGGCGGGCACGGATTCAGCGGCTACAACGGCAGCGAGGTGCACATCCCCCCCATCCGTCGGCCCGGCATCGCCCAGACCGACCCGGCCTACTTCCGCTACTCGGTGATCGTCGGCGCACTGATGTTCCTGCTCGTGCTGATCCACGTCCGCACCCGCCCCGGGCGCGCCTGGGCCGCGATCCGCCAGAGCGAGACGGCGGCACTCGCCGCCGGGATCAACACGACGCTCTACAAGCTGTGGGCGTTCGCGCTGGCCTCGTTCGTGACCGGCGTCGCCGGGGCCGTGATGGCCGGCGCGGTCCGGTACCTGTACTCGATCGACTTCCAGACCCAGGACTCGATCACCCTGCTCGCCGTGGTGCTGATGGGCGGCGCGTACAGCATCTGGGGGGCGATCGTCGCCGCGCTGCTGCTGCAGCTGCTGCCGGCCGTGCTCAACAACCTCGGGGTGTCGCCGGACTGGCTGATCATCCTGTTCGGCATCGGCGTGTTGCAGGTGCTCACGACCGCACCCACCGGCATCGTCGATCAGCTGCCAAAGGACATCGCCCGGCTCGGACGGCTGATCGCCCGCCGATTCGGACGCGCGCCCGCCCCGACGGAGACCGCGTGATCGAGGTCTCAGACCTCACCGTCCGGTTCGGCGGGGTGACGCCGATTGACGGCATGACCGCGACCTTTGAGCCGGGCGTGTGTGGGTTGATCGGGCCCAACGGCGCCGGCAAGACCACGTTCTTCAACGTCCTGTCAGGGTTTGTCAAGCCGATCGGCGGGTCGGTGACGGCGTTCGGGGAGCCGCTGCTGGCGATGGCGCACTTCCGGCGCGCCCGGTGGGGCGTCCGCCGCACCTTCCAGACCGAGCAGGCGATCGAGCAGCTCTCGATCTACGACAACGTCGCGATGATCCACGAGCACTCCAAGCTGAGCGGCTCCTCGCGCCGAATCGACGTGCTGGGGGCGATCGAGCTCGTCGGCATGGCCTCGGGGCCTCAGGCCAAGGTGGGCAGCCTGGGCGCAGCCGAGCGCCGGCTGGTGGAGGTCGCCCGCGCGCTCGTCGGACGGCCCAAGCTCGTCCTGCTCGACGAGCCCGCCGCCGGACTGCCCGACGAGGAGACCGCCCATCTCGGCGCGGTCATCCGGGAGATCCCCGAGCGCACCGGCGCGATGGTGATCCTCGTCGATCACGACATGAGCCTCGTCTCCAACTGCTGCAGCCAGACCGCGGTGCTGGACTTCGGCAAGCTGATCGCGTCCGGCGCAACGGCCGACGTGCTCCGCGACGAACGGGTCGTGCACGCGTACCTGGGCGGCGAGGCGGCAGCAGCGGTATGAGCGACAGCCTCACCCTCCAGAACCTCGTCGTCGGGCGCGGCGGTCGGGATGTCGTCCGTGACGTGACGATCGAGATCACCCCCGGCGAGGTGACGGCCCTGCTCGGCCCCAACGGCGCGGGAAAGTCCAGCATGGTGCTGGCCGTCGGCGGGCTGCTGGCGCTCAAGGCGGGCTCGGTGATGCTGGGCGACGAGAACCTGGCCGGCCGCCGGCCGGAGCGGATCCGCGGCGCCGGGCTGGCGATCGTCCCCGAGGGACGGCGGCTGCTCCCCGAGCTGACCGTGGAGGACAACATCCGCGTCGCCACATACGCGATGCGCGGCGCTGAGGCCGAGACCGGCCGCAAGCGCGCGCTGGAGATGTTCCCCGAGCTTGAGAAGCGGCTCGGCAACCAGGCCCGGGCCCTGTCGGGCGGCGAGCAGCAGATGGTGGTGCTGGCGCAGGCGCTCGTCTCCAGCCCGAAGTTCGTGATCATCGACGAGCTGTCGCTCGGCCTCGCTCCCGTCGTCATCCAGCGTCTCATCCCGACGATCAAGGCGATCACCGACGCCGGGATCGGCGTGCTGCTGATTGAGCAGTTCGCGCCCGTCGCGCTCGGCATGTCCAACCGCGCTTACGTGATGGAGGGCGGTCACATCCAGTACTCGGGGACCGCCCACGAGCTGCGTGAGAAGCCCGAGCTGCTCCACTCCGCCTACCTGCTGCGCGGACGCGCCGACGGCCACGCCACCGCACCCGAGAGCCTGCCGGCCGGCGGATGAGCCGCAAGCTCGGCGTGTCCGAGCTGGAGCACGTGCTCGTGCTCTCAGACGACATCGACCGGACCCGAGATTTCTATGAGCAGGCGCTGGGCCTGCGTGCCGGCGACCGGCCGCCGTTCCCGTTCACGGGGTACTGGCTGTACGCCGGCGAGCGGCCGTGCCTGCACATCGCCGGCCGCGCCTCGTATCGCCGGCATGCCCTGACGCTGGGGCTGGCGGTGGCCGAACAGGCCGGCGGCGCCGACGGGGTCGCGGCCGGGCCGGTGGACCACATCGCGTTCCGCGCGGCCGACTACGACGCGGTGACGGCCCGCCTGGCGGCGGCCGGCATCGAGCCGGTGCGCAACGACGTCCCGGGCGGCGGGCCGCGCCAGCTGTTCTTCGGCGATCCGGACGGACTGCGGATCGAGATCAACGTGATGTCATGAACGCCAGGAGGTAAACCATGGCCCCCGAATCCGAGACTGCAGCAATCACCGCTGGGCGCCGGACCACGCCGCCCTTTCGAGCCGACCACGTCGGGAGCCTGCTGCGCCCCCGCCGACTGCTCCAGGCCCGCGAGGACCACACCGCGGGCACGCTCTCCGGCGCGGACCTGCGCGTCGTCGAGGACGAGGAGATTCGCAAGATCGTCGCGATGCAACGCGACGTCGGGCTGCAGGCGGTCACCGATGGGGAGTTCCGCCGCGCCTCGTGGCACATGGACTTCATCTACCAGCTCGGCGGGATCGACAAGATCCAGGGCGACATCGAGGTTCACTTCCGCAACGCCGACGGCACGGTGGACTTCAAGCCGGCGGCGATCGCCGTCACCGAGAAGGTGCGCCTGGATCGGACGATCTTCGCCGACGACTTCACGTTCCTGAAGGCCGTCGCCGGTGATGGCGTCACCCCCAAGCTGACGATCCCGTCGCCGAACATGGTCCATTACCGCAGCGGCCGCGCGGCGCTGAACCCGGACGTCTACCCGGACCTCGAGCCGTTCTGGTCAGACCTCCAGGCGGCCTACGCGGAGCAGATCAAGGAAATTGCCGCGCTTGGCTGCCAGTATCTCCAGCTCGATGACACCAGCCTGGCCTACCTCAACGACCCCAATCAGCGCGACTATCTGACCGAGCGGGGCGAGGACACCGCTCACCTGCACGAGACCTACGTGCGCAACATCAACAACGCCCTCGCCGGCCGGCCGGAGGGGCTGACGATCACCACCCACCTGTGCCGCGGCAACTTCCGGTCCTCGTGGGCGGCCGAGGGCGGCTATGACTACGTCGCCGAGACGCTGTTCGGCGGCCTCGACGTCGACGGGTTCTTCCTCGAGTACGACGACGAGCGCTCCGGTGGGTTCGAGCCGCTGCGGTACGTGCCGCCGGGCAAGATGGTGGTGCTTGGACTGGTGACGAGCAAACGCGGCGAGCTGGAGAACAAGGACGATCTGCGCCGGCGGATCGAGGCGGCATCGAAGTTCGTGCCGATCGAGCAGCTCTGCCTCTCGCCTCAGTGCGGCTTCTCCTCCACGGTGGACGGCAACGCGGTCAGCTACGAGCAGCAGGTGGCCAAACTCGAGCTGATCGTCGAGACCGCCGCCGAGGTGTGGGGGTAGATCGGTGCGTGCGGCCGTGACCGAGCGCGTCGGATCGATGTCCCTGCGCGAGCGGCCCGAGCCCGAGGAGCCGGGCCCCGGTCAGGTGATCGTGCACCCCGAGGCGGTCGGGCTGTGCGGCTCGGACTATCACTTCTTCACCGGCGAGATGTCCGCTGCCGCGGGTGGGTCGCAGTTCCCCCGGGTCCTGGGCCACGAGGTCGGCGCGACGGTGGCCGCGGTGGGCCCCGGCTGCCGGCCCGGCCTCACGGCCGGCCAGCGAGTCGCGATGCTGCCGATCAGCGCCTGCGGACGGTGCTACCCCTGCAGCGTCGGCCGCGCAAACGCTTGCGACAACTTTGAGCTGATCGGGATCCATGTCGACGGAGGTCTCCAGGAGCTTCTGCGCCTCCCGCAGGAGCAGGTGTTCGGCATCGACGCGGCGGACGGCGCCCTGGCGGCGCTGGCCGAGCCGGTCTCGGTGGCCGTGCACGCCGTCCGGCGAGCCCGTATCCAGGCCGGCGAGCGCGTGATCGTGCTCGGCGCCGGTCCGATCGGTCAGTGCGTGGCCGTGGTGGCGCTGGAGCTCGGGGCCAAGGTCCTGCTCATCGACCTGCAGGACAGCCGCCTGGAGCTGGGCCGGGCGATCGGCGCCGAGACGCTCGTCTGGACCGACGCCGCCGAGGTCGTGGCTCGCGCCCGCGAATGGGGCGGCCCCGGCGGGCCGCCCGTCGGCCTCGATGCCACCGGCGTGCCGGCGGCGGTGCGGGCCATGATCGACACCGTCGCGTCGGCGGGTCGCGCCGTCCAGGTCGGCATGTCGACCGATGAGGTGTCGATTCGGATCGGCAGCCTCACCGAGAAGGAATTGGATCTGCTGGGCGCCAGCTGCTGCGACGCCGCGGACTTCGCCGAGGCGGTGGCGGTGGTCGAGCGCAACGGCCCGGCCCTCTCGCGCCTGATCAGCCACGAGTTCGCGCTCGCGCAGGCTCCGGAGGCGATGCGCTTTGCCATGAGCAATCCGACCGAGGTGATGAAAGTGGTGATCCGAGGTGAGTGAGCAGTTCGACTACGTCATCGTCGGTGCCGGCTCCGCCGGCTGCGTGCTGGCGGCACGGCTGAGCGAGGATCCCGACGTTCGCGTGGCGCTGCTCGAGGCCGGCGGGGAGGACACCGCGCCCGAGATCCGGATCCCGGCGATCTTCCCGATCATGTTCAAGACCGAGCTCGACTGGGACCTGTTCGGCGATCCGGAGCCGGGAATGGACAACCGCCGCCTGTACCTGCCCCGGGGGCGGATGCTCGGCGGCTGCAGCTCGATCAACGCGATGATCTACGTCCGCGGCAACCGGTTGGACTACGACGCATGGGCCGCCGCCGGGTGCGACGGTTGGGGCTACGACGACGTGCTGCCCTACTTCAAGCGCTCGGAGGACAACGAGCGGGGCGCGGACGCGTATCACGGCGCCGGCGGACCGCTCACCGTCTCCGAGAGCCGCTCGATGCAGCCGCTGGTCGACGCGATGATCGAGGCCGCCCACCAGGCCGGCCACGAGCTCAATCCCGACTTCAACGGCGCGCGCCAGGAGGGCGTCGGACGGTTCCAGCTCACCCAGCGCGACGGCCGGCGCCTGAGCACCGCCGACGCGTTCCTGCATCCGGTTCGCTCGCGGCCCAACCTGACCGTGCTGACCCACGCCTACGCCACCAGGCTGCTGTTCGATGGTCGCCAGGCGAGCGGGGTGCAGTACGCCCGGTTGAACGAGACGCGGGACATCCACGCGTCGCGGGAAGTGATCGTCTCCGCCGGCGCGTACTACTCGCCGCAGCTGCTGATGCTGTCGGGGATCGGTCCCGAGGACCAGTTGGCGCCGATGGGGATCGAGATCCGCGAGGCGCTGCCGGTCGGCGCCAACCTCCAGGACCACTGCATGGTGAACCTCAACTACACGACGACCGGGCCGTCCCTGTTCGACGCCGCCAGTCCGGAGAACTTCGCGCTGTTCGCGGCCGAGGGCCGCGGGCCGCTGACGTCCAACATCCCGGAGGGCGCGGGCTTCTTCCGGGCTCGCAGCGGCGTGCCGGCGCCGGACGTCGAGTTCCACTTCGCCCCGGGGATGCTCTACGACGGGGGACTGACCGCCCCCGAGGCCCCGGGCATGGCCTACGGCCCGGTGGTGATCAAGCCGACGAGCCGCGGGCGGGTGATGCTCCGCTCCCCCATGCCGCAGGCCAAGCCACGGGTGGTGTGCAACTTCCTCACCACCGAGGAGGACCGCGCGAGCCTGCTGGCCGGGCTGCGGATGGCCCTGGAGATGGCCGAGCAGCCCGCCCTGCGAGCGGTGATCGACCGGCCGTTCCGCGTGCCGGAGTCGGACTCCGACGAGGACCTGATGGCGTTCGCCCGGCGCGAGGGGATGACGGTCTTCCATCCCACCTCGACCTGCTCGATGGGCTCGGTGGTCGACTCCGAGCTGCGGGTGTACGGGGTCGACGGGCTGCGCGTGGCCGACGCCTCGGTGATGCCCGAGATCACCCGCGCCAACACCAACGCGGCGACGATCATGATCGCCGAGAAGGCGGCTGACCTGATCCGCTCTGGCAGTCGCGCGCCGGCCGCCGCGGGGGTGGTGTGATGCAGGTGCTCGACCAAGCGACGGCGGCGCTGGTCAGGACGCTGTGCGAGCTGATCGTGCCCGGGTGTGAGCGGGTCGGCGCCGAGGTGTACGTCGATGCGCTGCTGGCGCGGATGCCACCGGACGATCGCGCCGGGGCAGTGGCCTGCTTCGAGTCGCTGCGCGACGCTGCGCACGGCGGCCGCGAGGCGCTGGCGCAGCACCAGTTCTCACCTGAGTTCGGGCTCGTCCGCGCCCTCGCGTGCGAGGCCTTCTACAGCGACTTCATCGCCCCGGAAGCCGCCGGACCGGGGGCGTGGGAGGAGATCGACTTCGCCTCTCCGCTGGCCACCCGCATCAAGAAGGACTGGTCCTACCTGGGGGTGACGGGATGAGTGAGCGCTTCGACGTGATCGTCGTCGGCTCGGGCGCCGGCGGCGGCCTGATCGCGGGCGAGCTCGCCGACGCCGGCGTCAGCGTGCTGCTGCTGGAGGCCGGACCGCACCGCACGGCGGCCGATTTCACCCGGTGGGAGGCGCACGCCAACCATGACATCTGGTTCCCGCCCACCCTGGTCCAGGCGGCGGCCGCCGGCGCGCCACCGCTGGCGGTGATCCGCGGCCGGTGCGTCGGCGGGACGACCACGGTGAACACGAAGGTGGCGCTGCGGCCGTCCGACGACGACTACGCCAAGTGGCACGCGGCCAGCGGCCTGGTCGGCGCCGCCGGCGACCCGTTCGCCGCCGCCGACATGGCGCCCCACTTCGATCGCGTCGCGGCGCGGCTGGGGGTGCGCGAGCGGTCTGACTGGCAGCAGTGCATCCGCACCGTCGTCCCCGGCTTTCAGGCGCTGGGCGCCGAGCTGGAACCGGTCATGTCCTACACCGATGCCAATTGCATGCGATGTGGCTCGTGCCTGCAAG
>Ga0208717_1000338_pt1 | contig 16618 bp, 14 predicted proteins | sample NGESurF53shallow_FD_184489 | JGI IMG/M metagenome (GOLD analysis project Ga0208717, IMG submission 184489) | Arctic peat soil microbial communities from Barrow, Alaska - NGEE Surface sample F53-3 shallow (SPAdes) | ecosystem: Environmental > Terrestrial > Soil > Wetlands > Peat ... | reverse complement strand
GACGGAGACCAACGGCAGCCTCCAGTGGGACCACACCAACGTGTTCGCCGATGGGGAGCTGTTGGCGACCTACAAAGGCACGGAGACCTACTTCGCGCTGAACGACTGGCTGGGAACGAAACGCGGCGAGGCGACTCCGGACGGCAAGCTGGCCACCTACATCACCCTGCCCTACGGCAATGACCTGACCGCATCGGGATCGATCCCGGATGCGACCGAACAGCACTTCACCGGCAAGGAACACGACTCCGAATCCGGCAACGACTACTTCGGGGCCAGGTACTACAGCAAGTTCAATGGGGCGTTTCTTATCGCCCGACTGGAGCGCCAAGGTTGAGCCGGTGCCGTACGCGAAACTGGATAATCCACAGAGCCTGAACCTCTATAGCTACGTTGAGAACAATCCGCTTACCAGAGCCGATGTGGACGGCCATGCGACCTGCGCGAACCCGCCCTCTTGCACCAAGTCCACGATCGATGCGCATCCTGCCGGAGATAAGGGGCCAACGATTACATTCAAGAACGACGATCCACACGGCAAAAGCCCGAATCAGCCCGTGACCACGAAGACTGCCTTAATGGTAGAAAAGGCAGTTATCAAATCGGGTGTTAAATCCGTAAACATCAATAGCACCACAGGCGGAAAACATGCGGCTACTAGTAATCACGCAAAGGGACGCGCCGTTGATATAGATATCGTCAATGGTACTTCAGTGCGATCACAAGGAGCATCTCCGGCCGTCAAGAGCCTCCAAAGCGCGTTTGCGGCGAGCCCGGATGTTCGAGAGAATTTCGGACCGGCACGAATGGAAAAGACTTCTACTCCGGGCGGTGGAGCACAGCCATTCGGCAATTCAAAACTCACGGAAGATCACGAGGGGCATGTCCATGAATCTAGTCAACCCTAAAGCATTGCTTTACGCTGCCTGTTTCGTTTGCCTGCACTCAGGAATCGTCTTGGCACAGCATGGTGCCGGCACTGGCGCAAATCTGACTTGCGAGAATGTCATAAAGACAAGGGTTGTGGCAGCTCTATCGGTAGACGAGATTTCAAAGTTTGGAGATGCGATATCCATTGAGAATGATTTCGGCGGTTTGATACTTCGACCGTTTGATGACGACGATCGCCCGAGAAATGGAAAGGAAATCGAAATCGGATTCATCCTCGCAAGATCAGGAGATTTAGGGAAGCTCTGCGCAGGTGGTTGATTTGACGCCGGCAAAGCGCAAGCGACGGTTTGCGGGCTGCATGCCAGAAAACATGATTGAAAGCGATGCTCCGGCTGGTTGGTTTTGAAGTTCACGAGACCCGTTTCAGGCTGTCGGGCGCACTACGCCCCCTGCACAAGTAGTCGTTTGCGGTGGTTGTATAGATTGACCAGGGCGAAGCAGGCGCACAGTCGATTGTGGTTCTTGGCCAGACCGCGGTAGCGCACCCGGTCGAATCCGAACTGCCGCTTCAGCACTCGAAAGACGTGCTCTACTTTGGCCCTCACTCTGGACTTGGTGGTGTTCTTTCTTCTTTGTAACTCGTCCACATAACTCTTGAACCTGGTCCGGCGATGGGTCATGTCCTGCGCCTGTGGAGCGGCTTTGCGAATCGCTTCGCTTTGTCCCTGATAGGCACCGTCGCCCCAGACTTTGCGTTCCTCGCCATGCAGCAACTCGGTCAGCATATGTTTGTCGGCAACGCTGGCCGCTGAAGTTATCACCGAATGCACCAGCTTCGACTTCGAGTCCACGCCCACATGCGCTTTGATCCCGAAGTACCACTGGTTGCCCTTCTTCGTCTGGTGCATCTCCGGATCGCGCTGGCCCGCTTTGTTCCTGGTCGAGCTGGGCGCGTGAATAATAGTCGCATCCACAATGGTGCCAGTCGCGATCTTGATGCCGTGCTCGCCCAGATGATCGTTCACCGTGTCCAGCATCTTGCCGCCCAGATTATGTTTCTCCAGCAAGTGGCGAAACCGGCAAATCGTGGTCTCATCCGGCACCGGTTCCTGGCCCAGATCGATGCCCACGAACTGCCGCATCACCGGCGAATCGTAGAGCGCTTCTTCCACCGCCGGGTCCGATAGGTTGAACCACTGCTGCAGAAAGTAGATGCGCAGCCATCCGCTCCACTCCCACCGGGCGGCGGCCGTTGCCGGCCTGCGGATACTGCGGCTCGATCAGCGCCACCAACTGCGCCCAGGGTACGACCCGGTCCATCTCCGCCAGAAATATCTCGCGCCGCGTCGGCTTGCGATATCGCTCGAAACTGCCCTCCGCTGCTACCGCCAATGTCTGCTGCCGCATCGCCCTTTGCCTCCACCTACAACTTTATCTATACATATCGCGGATGACAGACTTAATCAGAGCTTCCCTAAGTTGAGTGTCCGACCCGGCCTTCGGGATATATCGAACATGAGCAAAACTGAACAGGTTGTTGCTTGTCCCGGTGCGATGCTTATCGTTAGGCGCAAGTGCGGATTTGCCGAGAGCGGCACACGGTCGTGAGACGCAGCAAGAAATCCACTCATAACACGAGTTCAACCGTACTTTTTCACGCTCATTGAAACAAAAGGAGAATCAAACCATGCCGACCAAAACGCTCACCACTGAGGACCTGCTCCACGAGACGCCCGAAGCGTTACGCAAAGAAGAGTCCGTCAAGGACACGCACACGCTCGATCCAGAGCTGCTTCGCAAAATGAATGCCTATTGGCGCGCGGCCAATTATGTGTCGGTCGGACAGATATACCTTTATGAAAACCCGCTGCTGAAGGAGCCGCTGAAGCTGGAGCACGTCAAGCCTCTGGTGGTCTCCCATTGGGGCACGACGCCCGGCCAGAACTTCATCTACGTTCACCTGAACCGGATCATCAAGAAGTACGACCTGAATATGTTCTACATCGCAGGCCCCGGCCACGGCGGCCCGGCGATTGTGGTGAATGTCTACCTCGAAGGCACCTGGAGCGAGGTGTATCCGAACGTCACCCAGGACGAAGCCGGGCTCAAAGAGCTGTTCAAACAGTTTTCCTTTCCCGGAGGGATCTCCAGCCATGTTGCGCCGACGACGCCTGGATCGATTCACGAAGGCGGTGAGCTGGGTTATTCGCTCAGCCATGCCTTTGGCGCGGCGTTCGACAATCCCGATCTCATCGTCGCCTGCGTTATCGGCGACGGCGAGGCGGAAACGGCGTCGCTCGCGACCTCGTGACAGTCCAATAAGTTCCTCGACCCAAAGACCGATGGGGCGGTGCTGCCGATCCTGCACCTGAACGGCTACAAGATTAGCAATCCAACTGTGCTGGCCCGCATCGAGCATGAGGAACTGGATCAATTTCTAAGAGGCTGCGGCTGGACGCCCTACTTCGTGGAGGGGGATGAGCCGGAAAAGATGCATGAGTTAATGGCTGCCACCCTCGACAAGGCCATCGAGGACATCCATCGCTTTCAAAGCGATGCCCGCAGCAAGAACGACGCGACGCGGCCGCGCTGGCCTGTGATCGTCCTCAAATCGCCCAAAGGCTGGACGGGACCGAAGGACGTCGACGGCCTGCAGATCGAGGGGACATTTCGATCCCACCAGGTGCCGCTGCTGGTCGATTCCCAGCATCCCGATCACGTCAAGCTGCTTGAGAACTGGATGAAGAGCTATCAACCCGACGAACTTTTCGATGAAAAGGGACGCCTCATTGCAGAGCTGGCCGAATTGGCCCCACAGGGCACCCGCCGGATGGGCGCCAATCCACACGCGAACGGCGGTATTCTTCTTCACGACCTGCGCATGCCGGATTTTCATGACCACGCGGTCAAGGTGACTTCCCCGGGTGCAGTGCAGATCGAGGACACGCTCGTGCTGGGTTCGTTCCTGCGCGATGTTTCCAAGCTGAATCAAGACAAACATAACTTCCGTATCTTTGGCCCAGACGAAACAGTCTCGAATCTCCTGCAAGCGGTCTTCGAGGTCACCAATCGTCAGTGGGATGCGCGTGAAGTTAGCAACGACGAGTTCCTCGCGCCGGCAGGCCGTGTGCTGGACTCCATGCTCAGCGAAAATCAGTGCGAGGGATGGTTGGAGGGCTATCTTCTGACTGGAAGGCACGGATTGTTTAACAGCTATGAAGCCTTCATTCGCATCATTGACTCAATGTTCAGCCAGCACGCGAAGTGGCTCAAGGTATGTAAGGACCTGCCATGGCGGCGCGACATTTCATCGCTCAACTATCTGTTGGCCTCCCACGTCTGGCAGCAGGACCACAACGGATTCACGCACCAGGATCCCGGCTTCCTTGACCACGTCATCAACAAGAAAGCCGATATCGTGCGCTGTTACCTTCCCGCCGACGCCAACTGCCTGCTGTCCGTCTTCGATCACTGCCTGCGCAGCCGGAATTACGTCAATGTGGTGGTTGCAGGAAAGCACGCGCTTCCCCAATGGCTGACGATGGATGAGGCGGTCGTGCATTGCACGGAAGGCGTTGGTATCTGGCAATGGGCCAGCAATGACCAGAACAGCGAGCCCGACGTGGTCATGGCCTGCTGTGGCGACACGCCCACCCTGGAGATTCTTGCCGCCGTGTCCATCCTTCGCGAACATCTGCCGGAGATGAAGATCCGTGTGGTCAATGTGGTCGACCTGATGAAGCTGCAGCCCAGCACCGAACATCCACACGGGTTGACGGAACGGGATTACGACTCGCTCTTTACGAAAGACAAACACATCATCTTTGGCTTTCATGGATACCCGTGGCTGATCCATCGGCTGACTTACGCTCGGTGTAACCGCAACCTGCACGTGCGGGGCTACAAGGAAGAAGGCACGATCACGACGCCCTTTGACATGAGAGTGCAAAACGACCTGGACCGCTTCCACCTGGTCATGGACGTGGTGGACCGGGTGCCGAATCTAGGATCCAAAGGAGCCTATCTGAAGCAGCAGATGCAGGACAAGCTCATCGAACACAAACACTACATCGACGCTCACGGCCAGGACATGCCGGAAATCCTGAACTGGAAATGGAGTGCCGCCAAGTGAATACACACTCTCTTGAAGCTACCGCGAAGAGGGGCCGAGTTCCGCAATACTACGTAACAACACCATGGAGGTGTCATGTTTCACCATTACTGGTTCGGAATGCATGCATATTGGTGGATTTTCTGGGTCATCCTATGGGTGTTGTTCTTCTCATTCATGATGCCGGTAAGGCGAAGCAACTGGGCCAGCTACCGGGACATGCAGACGCCTTTGCAGCTCCTGCAAAAGAGGTATGCAGCCGGGGAGATCACATCCGAGGAATACGAGGAACGCAGGTCGAAACTTCTGCGGGATACCGAGCTGAGCTGAGTCTGCCGCATGCTCATACTTGTTGGCTCGGCGGCATCGGCGCGTGCAGTCTCGCGAACCAAGCACAGTGCGCATGACCGTTCCATGTATGATGTTTTCTCCGCGCGTGAGGCATCCAAGGCGATGACGGGAATGTCTTTCGCCTGGGCAGATAGGTCATCGGTCTGGCGCTCGCCTGCAAAATGGTCGAGCCCTCCTGGCCGCTGGCTGCTACACCGCCATCAGCCGCCGTCATCGTACGGAGAAGATAGAAGCGCTCGAACATCAGAAGCAATCGAAAGGAACTCCATGGAACTGGGCATGATCGGACTGGGCAGGATGGGAACCAATATGGTGCGGCGTCTTCAGAAGGCCGGCCACCATTGCGTCGTTTACGACACAAATCAAGAAGCCGTGCAGGCACTCGCAAACGAGGGCGCCGGCGGCGCGGCCTCGCTCGAAGAGTTTGCCGGGCAGTTGAAAAAGCCTCGCGCCATCTGGATGATGGTGCCGGCGGCTGCAGTCGATCCAACGTTGAAGACCCTCATTCCGCTTCTCGAACCGGACGACATACTGATCGACGGTGGCAATTCCTATTATCACGATGACATCCGACGCGCTGCGGATTTGAAGCCAAAGGGCATTCATTATGTGGATGTTGGAACCAGCGGAGGGGTCTGGGGATCGGAGCGGGGCTACTGCCTGATGATCGGCGGCGATGAAGCTGTCATTCGAGGCCTCGAACCTATCTTCGCCGCTCTGGCCCCAGGAATCGAAGAGGCTCCGCGCACGCCCGGTCGGGAGAAGATCGGTGGCACCGCCGAACATGGCTATCTGCACTGCGGGCCAAGTGGCGCGGGCCACTTCGTCAAGATGGTCCACAACGGCATCGAGTACGGCATGATGGCCGCTTACGCGGAAGGCTTGAATATCCTGCACCATGCCAATGCAGGAATGCAGAAGAGCACCGTCGATGCCGAGACCACACCCTTGCGTGATCCTGAGCATTACGCATACGACCTGAACCTGGCCGACATCACTGAGGTCTGGCGGCGGGGCAGCGTCATCGCTTCGTGGCTACTGGATCTGGCCGCGATCTCGCTACTCGCCAGCCCCGATCTGGCGAAGTTTGCCGGCAGGGTTTCGGATTCAGGAGAGGGACGCTGGACGATCAAGGCAGCGATCGACGAATCCGTTCCGGCTCCCGTTCTCAGCGCCGCGCTCTATGAACGCTTCAGCTCGCGCGGCGAGGACGACTTCGCCGACAAGCTTTTGTCCGCTCTTCGCTTCCAGTTTGGCGGCCATCAGGAAAAGGCAGCTGCCAAGGGGGGTGCCTGATGGCTCGATCTCAGTCGGACGCGCTGGTGCTCTTCGGTGTGACGGGCGACCTCGCTCACAAGATGATCTTCCCGGCACTCTATGCCATGGTGAAACACGGCACACTCAATCTTCCAGTCGTCGGGGTCGCCTTCCCGAAGTGGAGTCTGGAGCGCTTGCACAAACGCGCGACGGACAGCATCGAGCGATCGGGCGGAATCGACGATAAGCGCGCCCTCCACACTCTTCTATCTTTATTTCGGTATGTGAGCGGCGATTACACGGATCAGGCCACGTTCACCGCGATCAAGAAAGAGTTGGGCGGCGCCCGGCGTCCGGCGCACTATCTGGCCATTCCGCCCGCGCTTTTCGAGACAGTCATCAAAGGGCTTGGTGCCGCGGGTCTGGCCAAGAACGCGCGCGTCATCGTCGAAAAGCCATTCGGACGCGATCTGGCCTCCGCGCGTGAGCTCAACCGCGTCGCACAATCGGTGTTTCCGGAAGACTCGATCTTTCGCATCGACCACTACCTTGGGAAGGAGGCGATCATGAATATCCTCTATTTCCGCTTCGCCAACTCCTTCCTGGAGCCGATCTGGAACCGCAACTACGTGGCCAGCGTCCAGATAACTCTGTCGGAAGCCTTCGGCGTGAAGGGCCGAGGCGCGTTCTACGAGACCGCCGGCTGTCTGCGCGACGTGATCGAGAATCATCTCTTCCAGGTCGTCGCGCTGCTGGCTATGGAGCCGCCGGCCACCAGAGACTTTGGCGCCCTGCACACCGAGAAGGCCAAGGTCTTTCAGGCCATGCGCCCCTTGAAGTCCAGCGATGTGGTCCGCGGTCAATACGAGGGCTACCGCGAGGAAAAGGACGTTGCGAAAAACTCCGACGTCGAGACCTTCTGCGCCCTAAGGCTGTTTATCGACTCATGGAGGTGGGAGGGAGTGCCATGGTATCTGCGTTCTGGCAAATACCTGGCAGAAAGTGCGACCGAGGTCCTGGTCGAATTGAAGCCGTCACCGCAGAGACTCTTCGAGGATGCCGAACCGGCAACCGGCAGATCCAACTATCTGCGCTTCCGTCTTTCCCCCGATTCCGCCATCGCCCTCGCCGCTCGCGTCAAGGTCGCAGGGAAAGACTTCATCGGGGAACAACAGGAACTCTACCTCTCCGAAGAGCGGCCAGGACAGGAAGCTCCGTACGAGCGGTTACTGGGCGACGCCATGCACGGCGACGGGGCCCTGTTCACCCGTGAGGACGCGGTCGAGGCAGCCTGGGCGGTCGTTAATCCTGTCTTCAAGCGCCACCAGCGGGTCCGCATCTATAAGCGCCATAGCTGGGGCCCAAAAGAGGCCGACGCGATTCTCGTGCCAGGCGGCAGTTGGCACAACCCGGCTCTACAAAAGCATTAGGAGAGCAACGATGAACGCGACTAGGAAACTCCATGAAGTGGGCCAAAGCCTTTGGCTCGACAACATCACCCGCGGCCTGCTGGTCAGTGGAACTCTCCACCGGTATATTCAGGAGTTCTCGATCACAGGGCTTACCTCGAACCCAACCATCTTCGATCATGCCATTAAGAACAGCCATGACTACGATGACGCCATCCGCCAAAAATTGAAGGAAGGCAAGTCGGGTGAGGGTCTGTTCTTCGAGCTGGCCATTGAGGACCTCAGGCAGGCTGCCGATCTCTTTCGTCCGATCCACGATCGGACGAATGGCGTAGACGGCTGGGTATCGCTTGAGGTCTCGCCGCTGCTGGCCCACGACACATCCGGCACGCTTGCTGCGGCCAAAGCGCTTCATGCTCGCGCAGAGCGTCCCAACCTCTTCATCAAAATTCCGGGGACGAAGGAGGGATTGCCTGCGATCGAGGAAGCGGTCTTCGCGGGTGTCCCGGTCAATGTGACGCTCCTGTTCTCGAGCGCGCAGTATGTTGCGGCCGCTGAGGCTTACCTGCGGGGCATCGAGCGGCGTATCGCAGCCGGGCTGAATCCGAATGTCGGTTCCGTAGCCTCCCTGTTCGTCAGTCGATGGGACGTGGCGATAGCAGATAAGGCTCCAGCCGAGCTGCGAAACCAGCTTGGCATCGCCATAGCCGGACAGGTTTATGAAAGTTATCGTTCAGTGCTCGATTCGCCGCGCTGGCAGCGCATCTTCAATGCCGGTGCCGGGGCCCAGCGCCTGCTCTTCGCGAGCACTGGAACCAAGGACCCGAAAGCCTCCGATACGCTCTACATCGAGTCGCTTGCTGCGCCATTCACCGTGAACACCATGCCCGAGGCAACGTTGAAGGCCCTTGCCGACCATGGAACGATTGGCGAGACTTTGTCTGTTCATATTGAACACGCGCTGGACAGATTTGCTAAGGCGGGCATCGACACGGACGCTCTGGGCTCGCAACTCCAGGACCAAGGTGCCACGTCGTTCGTCAAGTCGTGGAAAGATCTGATGGAATGCATCGCCTCTAAGAGCAAGACACTGAAGGCCGCATGAGTGGGGAAAGGCGGATGAAAGATCATCATCCTCCGCCGCCATCCTTCCTACTCACAAAATCGCCTGTACCAGTTCCCACATCGTCCGTTCGTAGTGAGCAAAACAGAACAGACTCAGCTTCTCCCCGAAGACAAAAATATATTTGGTGGTGAAGGCAAGCGGCCTTAGTGGCGGAATAATTCGCTCTCGTTGTGGAAAGGAATTACCATCCGGATTTCTGAGACATTCCGCATATTGTTTCTTTGCTCCAGCTCCGAGAAGGCCTCCTGCCTGACGATGAGCGGTCCTCCCGGGATGGTCGCATATGGAAAGGGCCACTCAGATGACTGAGCCGGGAAAAACCATCTTTGACGCCGCCGCCTTTCTCACGAAAGCGGGACTCGGGCGCCGAATTGTTAAGTTAAAGCCAAAGCACGTCTTCTTTTCGCAAGGAAATCATGCTGACTCCGTTTTCTACCTTCAGAAGGGTCGAGCCAAGATCACCGTAGTTTCGGAAAGAGGTAAGGAAGCTACAATTACGCTTCTCTCGACCGGCGACTTTGTCGGAGAGGAGTCGATTGCCGGAGCAGCCGGATTTCGTCTGGCGACCGCCACTGCGATTACCGCCTGTACTGCGCTCAAGATCGAGCGGGCGGAAATGATTCGTGTGATGCACGAGGAACATGCCTTCTCCGATCTCTTCCTGAAGTTTCTGCTCGCCCGCAGCATGCGAACCCAGGCCGACCTTGTCGATCAGCTTTTCAACTCCAGTGAGAAGCGTTTGGCAAGGATTCTCCTGTTGATGGCGGAGTTTGGCAAGCCGAGTGAACCGGAAATGTTGATCCCGCTCATCACACAGGAAACGCTGGCGGAGATGATCGGCACCACGCGGTCTCGCGTCAGCTTCTTCATGAACCGGTTCCGCAAAATGGGGTTTATTGAATACAACGGTCGCATCCGGGTGCACAAGTCGCTGCTCAATGTGATTCTGCACGATCAGTTGCCCGGTCATAATGCGGAAAAGCCTCCTATTGTCGACGTGCTGAAGGTTCGGGCAAAGCAGGCAAAACGCCGCCAGGTGAGCAAAAGTGAACAGAATTGAGGTTGGTGGAGGGATACTTTAACTCTAGGCGGTTCTCCGCTGCTTGGGAGAAGGCTTATGATGCCCAATGCAGAACTAAAGCTCCTGATCGTAGACGACGAGCTGTCGCTTCAAACATCGTTGTCGCAGATCTTTGCCACATTCGGATATAGTGTACGGTCGGCCGGAGATGGCTTCGCTGCGCTCGCTGCGATACGGACTGATGTTCCCGATATCATTCTCTCGGACCTTAACATGCCGGGCAGTCCGGGTTTGAATTGCTATCCGTGATCCGCCGCAGATTTCCCACAATCCAGGTCATCGCAATGAGCGGAGCGTTTTCGGGCGCCGGCGTGCCACCTGGAGTGGTCGCTGACGCCTTCTATGAAAAGGCAGGCAATCCGGGCACTCTATTGGAGATGGTAAAAGCCATGGCCCAGATGGAGCGCTCGTCTGTCCGGCATCCCAACCCGCTCGCGCCCATTTGGATTCCGAAAAACGGGCATGATCCTTCCGGAGCGGAGTACGTGATGATCGTCTGTCCGGAGTGTCTGAGGACGTTCCCGCAGGTTCTTGGCAGCTCCGTTCGCCCCATCCATGAAACTGGCTGCACGCATTGTTCCAGTCTGATCCGCTACGCAATCGTCCAGCCAGCACCTCTTGGTGCGCCCAGTCTCAATCAATGACCGAGCTAGGCGTTTGAAGAGCACGCCGGGGCGTTGAAAGCGAGATGCGGATTGCGGGATGACGCAACCCCGACACCGTGTGCGGCGAAGTCGAGGGCCAGTGTAATGGTATGGGCCCCCCGAAAGCGCCGGGGATTAAATTTCAGCGTCAGCAAATAGTTTACGATCTGATCGTAGAACAAGCGGTGGCCGCTTCATACGGATGTCGATGCTCGCATTCGGTACACTTTCGAGCCCAAAGATGGCGGGACGTTCGTTGACAGAAGACTTGTCCTCACAATCAACGTAAGCGGCTTCCTCAAAATCACCCAACCTTTCATCCTGTATGCCTTTCGCAAAGAAAACATTCGGACTCTGGCGGCCTTGAAGAGATTTGTTGAAGAGCGCTCCTAGCTTTCGCAAGCGGGTTGCCGCTCCTCCCTATAGCCTCTACCGCTCGTGGCGGGACGACACCGGCGCGCCAGTGGGGGGTGCAGCAGAAGCTGATAGCACGCACAACTCTCGACCACGATGAATGTCTACGGAAATGCTTTGATGGGCGCCAAACGGGAGGTGAACAGCAAAGTCGTCAGGATGGCACTGAGGAGCGCATAGCCATGCAAGGACTCTGCAACACGCACGGAAAACCCTTGGCGATCTGGCAATCGCTGTTATATTGGGTTATTCCGGTTGGCCAATCGGCTAAGTGGTTGCGGGGGCCTGCAACCACACGAATTTGCTGTCCATTCCGTTTAGTAGACCATTGGTGGGACTTGGAGCCTAGAGGCTCGCCAATCAATTTCGCTTGGTTGGTGGGTTCGAGCTGATGTGACCTCTTCCATGCCATAACAGACCGTTTTGCTAACCGCTGTATTTACAAGGCCCTGGTCGCTCCATAAGCCCTGTAAGCACCCCTGGAACACGTTTATTGTTCCCACATCGTTCCCAGATTTGGCTTTCTGTTCCCACGCCTCGGCTTCAAATTTTGGAAGTTCCACAGACAAGAGTATTTCGGCCAATGCGTGGTACACTTGCGTACACAACAGTACGCAAGGAGTTGCTATGGAAACCCTGAAGATTGGCATGAGAGAGTTTCGCGACAAGCTGGCCACCTACCTGCTGGAGTCGGACGTCCCGGTGGCGATCACCCGCCACGGCGATACTGTTGGCTATTTCATTCCCGCTCGCCGCAAGCGCAGCGAAACCGAACGGGCAGCCCTGAAGGAAGCATCTGCTCGCTGGCAAGAAATTCTCGCAGCCGAAGGTGTTTCAGAGGAAGAGGCGGTGGCGGACTTCAAGCGTTGGCGGGCGGAACAGAAGCGATGATGGAACAGAAACGCTTGGTGCTTGACGCCAACATTTCCCTCAGAGCTATCTTCGGCATCAGGGTACGCAGTCTTCTCGAAACCTACGAAGATTCCGTGAGCTTCTACACCCCGGACGTTTGCTTTAGCGATGCCCGGAAGTATATCCCTGTAATCGCTGCAAACCGGCAGTTCGATCCAGCCGTCGGTCTTCTTGTCCTCGATCAGTTGGCTCGTCTGGTCGAAAACGTAGACCAAGCTCTTTATGAAGAACATGAGGCCGCGGCGCGGGAGCGAATGCTCTCTCGGGATATCGCCGACTGGCCAGTCGTGGCAACCTCATTGCTCCTCGATTGTCCCGTCTGGACCGAAGACCAGGACTTCTTTGGCAGCGGCGTCGCAACGTGGACCACCAACAATATTGAATTGTATTTGCGGGAGGCGTAGTTCTCTGGCCGGTATTGACCGTTGATTTCGGTGGCTTGGACCGATAGGTCAAGCAGAGGTTGTTGTTAACTGATGGTGGAATACCCGTCGGGTGGGCAAAATCGAGCCTGGCGCGAAGCGGCAGCACGTTTTAGGGCGGGAAGACGGGCTGGCATAAGAAAACGGAGCCTGTGGTTGCAGGCTCCGTCAGTATTGCAGCGTTATTACGCGGCGTTTGATTTCTTCGCCGCTTTATTCTGTGGTTTGGTTTCGGCCTTCTTTGCAGTCTTCGCCTTGGCTTTTGCAGCGAACTCCTGTTTCACTTTGAGCGCGATGGCGTCGGTGTCCACTTTGTAATGCTCGGCTGCTTGCTTGAGGGCATTGCCAGCATCGGGTTGTGTCCGTGCTGCATGAAGAATGACCATCTCCACCAATAGCCGTCCGAGTTCGCCTTCGTCCGCTTTGCGGATGTAGGCAGACAGCAGCTTCGGAATTGAATCGGTGTCCTTTGCCTTCTTAATGCCCCGATTCCGGGTGGCTACTTCCAGTCGCCGTTCGTCGAGCATCGGTGCAACCCGCTCCACGATAAAAAGCAGGTCGCGTTTCATCAACCGCACGGGCACCGCTGCGATGATGGCATTCAGGACGCGCAAGCCCGTTGCCTGGGCCAGTGCTTCCTCACGGCGCTGCTTTTCCTGTTCGGCCTTCCACTTGGCATCGGCGGTCGGCTTCTGCTTCTTTGGATGGTGAACCGGACAGTTCGGGTCGGCACAGATTTTGCGGAGTTCGCCTTTCTCCGTGCCTTCGGTGATGATGGCCTCCGTCGTCGATTTGCAGGTCTTGTACTCCGGCCAATCGCGCTGCTTGATGTTCTGCGGCTTCTCCTGCTTGATCTCGATGTACTTGTTGCGCGGGATTGCCGCGCTACCTGCGGCTGGTTGGCCGTAGGCAGCAGAGATTTGTACGAGTTTAGGCTTGGCTGAAATGGTCTTCGCAACGTGCGCGTCTACCTTGATTTGATAGCAGGCGGGGTCGGTGCAAGCGTCCTGCCGCACATCCGCAAACAGCAGCTTGTTGTGTCCCGTCCGTTTGGGGCAATCGTGGCAACTGCCAGCCTGCGGGTTGAGGGCCGCGTCACTCTTGGAAAATGGCGCGTCGTTGAGGATGAGCATGATGTTGTGCTCTATCCAGTCTTTGAGGTTGCGGACAGGCAGCAGGATGCGTTTGCTCTTGCTGTCGCCTCCCCAATCTTCGCGGAAGCAAGCGGCAAGTGCCTGTTCCTGCTCGGCTGGCTGAAGTTTCGCCAGTAGCAGGGCGTGGCCTACGCCGATCTCGTCTTTGTAGAATGCCTCGACCACCGCCGGGGCGAGTTCCGTCAGCCTGATACGCTGCGCGCAATACATGGGAGATTTTCCCGTCTTCGCGGCGATTTGTTCGATGCTGTATTTCGGCTCTTCCAGATTCAGCAACGCGCGGAAGCCCTGCGCTTCCTCCAGCGGATGAACATCCCGGCGTTGCAGGTTCTCGATCAATTGAGCCTCCAATGCCTCAGCGTTGGTGAGGTTGACGATGCGGACGGGCACCGTTTCAGACTCGGCCATTTGCGCGGCGCGGTAGCGCCGTGCTCCAGCCACGATCTCGAAGCTGCGCTCATTCAAAGGCCGCACGAGCAAGGGCGAGAGAACGCCCTGACTGCGGATGCTGTCGGCCAATTCTTTCAACGCTGCATCCTCAAAGATGCGGCGCGGGTTGGTCTTCGATTCCGTGAGAATCGAAAGCGGCAGGTTGCGGTATTCGGTAGCTGCGATGTTTTGAGTAGACATGATGCGCTTCTCCTATGGTTGAACGTGCGTGGATTGGGAGAGCGGACAGCCGCTTGCCGTCCGCCCATAGGCTCGCGACGGACTAGCTGGCGACTGCCATTGCATCTTGTGTTTCCTGTTCCTCGACTTCCGGCTTCGTCTCCAGTGCCGCCAGAATGACGGCAGAGGCTTTCTGAATGACTTCAAGGCTTTCAGCCAAGAGCGATGCGTTGCCGTGGTAAAGCTGGATGTAGTCAGCGGACGCGGTTCCCGTCTGTAGACCAACTGCCTTTCCCACCACAAACGCGATGGCCTCGGCTTCGGTTTCGCGGACGGTCTTGGTGGTTGTCGTGCGGCGGTCGGCTTTGTGTAACATCTCGTGCGCCAGTTCATGCACAAGAGTTGAGAACCCCTCGGCCTTCGATTGTCCCGGCAGTAGAACGATCTTGCCGCCGTAGCTCACGCCCATTGCCGGCGCGATGCGCTCGTTGAACTCAAGGCCGATGCCCTGAGCGGTGATGAATTCAATCAGCCGGTCGCGGTTCTCTCCTGCATCGCCCTTGACGCTGGCGTATTCGGGAAGCTCCGCGCCATCGGTCTGCGAGACATCGAAGACATAGGCGTTACGGAAGCCAACTAGGACAGCGACATTCTGCTTGGTGAGGTCTTTCTCTGCCTCTTCTTTTGGCTTGCGTTTGATCCCAACGATAGGAGCAAGGATGCGGATGCCGTGCTCGCCTTTCTTTACTCTGCGGCCAAGCTGGTTCCACGCATACATCCCGGCAACGCGGGTCGCATCGGGCTTCTGGCGTGCGATTTCGAGGATGTTGCCGAAGCTGTAGTTATGGAAGCGGCTCATGGCCGTTAGATAAGCCGTGAGCGCTTCACTCTTTCCCGCCTCAAGCTGCTGGATGAGGAAGTCCACATTCTGCTTGATAAGTTGCTGTGCGGCAGTTTTTTCCTTACTGCCACGGTTGCCGTTGCTGCTGCGGTTGTTGTTGCTTGGATATTCCATTGAAAAACCTCCTGAGTGCCCGTCTGGGGCGTTTTTTTCTTTCACCCAGGAGCGAAGCGAAGGAAAAAACGATCCCAGACGGCACGCAGGGTGAACGACCAAGAGGCGGATGTAGGGTCGAGCGGCGGGCGCGGCCAAGTGCCAAACATGCACTACCGTTTGGCGCGCGGACGTGCTGTCCCGAAGACCTGGCCCGCAGCGGCCAAGCGAAGGGCACATTGCGCTGCGCGGGAGTGGGGAAAAGGCGCGCGCAGCGCATCTTCAAAGTTTTGGGGATGTGCTTGTATCGGGTTGTTTCGTGTTTTTTATTGCGTTGCGGGGCGCCGCTACGTCTTGCGCGTTCAACATGCCCATGCTGATCGTGGATACTTGTGATCAGCATGGGCATCGTCGAGGCTTAGTTTGCAGGCTTTCAATTGCTCACCGTCACCGTGACCGCATTCGAGGTGGAAGCGGCGAACGGTCCCTGCTGCTCGAAGGAAGCGACGATGCTGTCCGCCCCCACCGGAAGATCGTCGGTGGTCAGCGTCGCCACGCCGTCGTCGAGCCAGGCGAAGCCGATCCATTTATTGTTCGCGGTAAACCTCACCAGACCGTAAGCTCTTCCGTCCGTGGCAGTGACCGTGGCCCGCAGCGATACTCTGCCGCCTTTCGCCACCTGCCGCGGATAGGCCGTCAGTACGGTTCTGGTTTCGCCCCTCGTGACAGTGACGGTGATCGGAGCGGAAGTAGATGCGAGAGAGTCGGCATCGCCGCTGTAGGAAGCGGTGACATGGACGACGCTGGGTGCTTCCGCGGGCACATGAATCGTCAGGACCGCCGCGCCATCACGGAGTTGGGCCGTGCCGAAATCGACTCCGTAGGCGATGAACTTGACTGTCCCGGTTGGGATGCCGCTGCCGGAGTTGTCATGCACCCTGGCGGTAAGAGTGATCGAAGCTCCCACGGCGACCGTATAGGTGGAGGCCGTCAAGGTCGTTGTGGTCGCGGTTTTGCTCCTGGTTACGATGATGGTGATTGGGGAAGAAGTAGACGCCAGGGACTTGGCATCCCCCGCGTAGGAAGCGGTGATGCTGACCTGGCCGTTGCTGGGCGCGCCTGTGGGCACATTGGGAATCGTCAGCGTTGCCACGCCAGCGGTCAGTTGGATCGTGCTGACATTGATCCCATTGGCGATGAAGGTGACCGTCCCGGTTGGCACGTTGTTCCCGGAGGTGTCCTT
>Ga0208717_1000337_pt1 | contig 16677 bp, 12 predicted proteins | sample NGESurF53shallow_FD_184489 | JGI IMG/M metagenome (GOLD analysis project Ga0208717, IMG submission 184489) | Arctic peat soil microbial communities from Barrow, Alaska - NGEE Surface sample F53-3 shallow (SPAdes) | ecosystem: Environmental > Terrestrial > Soil > Wetlands > Peat ... | reverse complement strand
CCGACAGGCACGAGCAGGAACGACACCGCAACCATCAGGTAGGAGTAGCCGACGATCTTGCGCGTGACGGTCTTCGCATCGGCAACGACCGGAAGCATCGGCACGCCAGCCGCGGCGTAGTCGTCGCGGAATTTCATCGCCAGCGCCCAGAAATGCGGGGGCGTCCAGGCGAAGATCACCGCGAACAGGACGACGGCGGGCCAGCCGACTCCCCCGGTGACGGCCGACCACCCGATCAAGACCGGGAAGCAACCTGCCGCGCCGCCGATGACGATGTTCGACGGGGTCCGACGCTTCAAGCCGAGGGTGTAGACGAAGACGTAGAACAGGATCGCTGCGTCGGCCAGCAGCGCAGATGGCCAGTTCACGGTAAAGCCAAGAACCAAGGTCGCAACGACGCCGAGCGCGATGCCGAATCGCAATGCTTCGGCGGGCCGCACGAGAGCACGAGCGAGGGGACGGCGGGACGTGCGCCGCATCACTTTGTCGATGTCGCGATCGACGAAGCAGTTGATCGTGTTTGCGCTGCCCGCGGCGAAGGTGCCGCCTACCAGAGTGGCGACGATCAGCCACCACGAGGGCAGGCCGCGGCGAGCCAGGATCATCGCCGGCACAGTGGTCACGAGGAGCAACTCGATGATGCGAGGCTTGGTCAAAGCGACATAAGCCCTGACCATTTGGCGAGCCGGCCGGCGTCCGGTCCCAGCTCCCGGCAGGGTCTGCGCCAGTACGGTCACGAGACCACCTCTACCGACGCGCAGTGCACAACGTCCATCCTACTGAGCACCCACCCGCACGCTTGGTCCTGGGCTGTACGGGGCAGACCGATGCAGCTCTACCGGACGGCAGCAGCATCGGTAGGGTGACAGTCAAATCCCGTCAAGAGGAGCAGTGACGACGCCCATGGCGAATCACCAGGCGGGCGGCGGTTCCGGCGCCGTCGAATGGTCGGACATCGACGCGAAAACCGTTGATGTCATCCGGGCGTTAGCGATGGACGCCGTCGAAGCCGCGGGGTCAGGACACCCCGGCACGGCGATGAGTCTCGCGCCGGCAGCCTTCCTGCTGTTCCAGCGCTTGTTGCGCCACGATCCGACCGAGCCAGGCTGGCTCGGGCGCGATCGTTTCGTGCTGTCGTGCGGCCACTCGAGCCTCACGTTGTACATCCAGCTCTATCTGTCTGGCTACGGCTTGACCCTCGAAGACATCAGCTTGCTGCGCACGTGGGGCAGCCTCACCCCAGGCCACCCCGAGCACGGTCACACCCTCGGTGTCGAGACGACGACTGGTCCGCTCGGTCAAGGCGTCGGCAACGCCGTCGGCATGGCGATGGCAGCACGGCGCGAACGCGGGCTCTTTGATCCCGACGCCGCTCCTGGTGAGAGCCCATTCGACCACCACATCTACTGCTTCGCATCAGACGGCGACCTCGAGGAAGGCGTGAGCGGCGAAGCGTCGAGCATTGCCGGCACCCAGCGACTCGGCAACCTGACACTGCTTTGGGACGATAACCACATCTCGATCGAGGACGACACGAACATCGCCTTCACCGAGGACACGGTTGCCCGCTACGCCGCTTACGGCTGGCACGTGCAGCTCGTCAAGTGGCTTGACGACGACGGCTCGTACGTCGAGAACGTTGGCGCGTTGAATGATGCGTTCCTCGCCGCCCAGCAGGTGACGGATCGGCCATCGTTCATCGCGCTACGCACAATCATCGGCTGGCCATCGCCGAACAAGCAGAACACCGGCAAGGCCCACGGTTCCGCACTTGGTGCGGAGGAGGTCGCGCTCACCAAGGTCGTCATGGGTATGGATCCGGAGAAGAAGTTCGATGTTCCTTCAGATGTCCTTGACCACGCTCGCGACGTCATCGCCCGCGGGCAGGCGCTGCGAGCGAAGTGGCAGGAAAGCTATGACGCATGGGCGGCCGCCAACCCCGACGCCCTCGCGCTTCTCGAGCGGATGTCGCGACGCCGGTTGCCCGACGGCTGGGAGGCTGCGCTGCCGGTGTTCGAACCGAACGCGAAAGGCATCGCAACGCGCGCCGCCTCGGGCAAGATCCTCAGTGCCATCGCGCCGATTCTGCCCGAGCTCTGGGGCGGTTCTGCCGACCTTGCGGAGAGCAACAACACGACTCCCGAGGGCCAACCGTCGTTCCTGCCCGAGGATCGCCAGTCGAAGGCTTTCCCGGGCGGCCCTTATGGCCGGGTGCTCCATTTCGGCATTCGCGAGCACGCGATGGGCGCGATCCTGAACGGCATCGCTTTGCACGGTGGTACGCGCCCCTACGGTGGCACATTCCTCACGTTCAGCGACTACATGCGAGGTGCGGTCCGCCTCGCCGCCATCATGAAGTTGCCAGTCACCTACGTCTGGACGCACGACTCGATCGGGCTTGGCGAAGACGGGCCCACGCACCAGCCGATTGAACAGCTCGCTGCGCTGCGGGCCATTCCCGGCCTGGATGTGGTTCGGCCGGCCGATGCCAACGAGACTGCGGTCGCGTGGCGCACGATCCTGGAGAACGTCGACCGCCCTGCGGGCCTCGTATTGAGCCGGCAGAATCTGCCCATTGTCGATCGCACCGTCTTGGCATCAGCCGAGGGAGTAGCGAAGGGCGCCTACATCCTCGCCGACGCAAGCTCCGGCAAGCCTGAGGCGATCCTGATCGCCACCGGTAGTGAGGTGTCGATCGCGATCGCGGCGCGCGAGCTACTCGAGGCACAAGGGATGCCGACCAGGGTGGTGTCGATGCCCTGCCAGGAATGGTTCCTCGAGCAGGACCTCGCTTACCAACAACTCGTCTTGCCACCTGACGTCAAGGTTCGAGCGTCCATCGAGGCGGCAGTCACGATGGGTTGGCGTGACTTCGTCGGCGACCATGGGGAAGCGCTCGGCCTCAATCACTACGGCGCGAGCGCCCCAGGCCCAATCCTCTTCGAGCAGTTCGGCCTGACCCCCGACCGGCTAGTGGCTGCCGTGCATTCGAGCCTGTCGAAGGTCGGCGGCACCAAGGGCGCCACCACAGGCAACTAGCCACCCACAGCAGCTAAGCGGCATGTCGAAACGCAAGCAACACATTGCTCAACTAACAGAGCTCAACCAAATGCAAGCATGGGAGCAACTCATGGCATCCGATACCGATCCGCTCGGCCAACTCAGTGCTGCCGGCGTCGCCGTCTGGCTCGACGATCTCAGTCGGGAGCGACTGCGCACTGGCAATCTCGGCGACCTGATCCGCGACCGGCACGTCGTCGGCATCACAACCAATCCGACGATCTTTCAGAAGGCGATCAGTGGCGCCGATGCGTACGTCACCCAACTCCACGATCTTGCGACCCGGGGGGTCGACGTCGGGGAAGCCCTTCGGCTGATCACGACGTTCGATGTGCGATGGGGTTGCGACGTGCTGCGGCCGGCCTACGACGCCAGCAACACAGTTGACGGCCGGGTGTCGATCGAAGTTGACCCGCGAATCTCCGGCGATGCAACGAAAACGATCGCCGAGGCCCGTTCGCTGTGGTGGATGGTCGACCGCCCGAATCTGTTCATCAAGATTCCGGCCACGGTGGCTAGCCTGCCCGCGATCAGCCAGGCATTGGCCGAGGGCATCAGCGTCAACGTCACGCTGATCTTTTCTCTCGATCGCTACGAGAAGGTCATCGATGCATTCTTCGACGGTCTCGAGCGAGCGCGGGCTGCCGGACTCGACCTCGCAGCGATCGGCTCGGTCGCGTCGTTCTTCGTTTCCCGGGTCGATACCGAGATCGACAAGCGGCTCGACAAGATCGGCACCGCCGACGCCAGCGCACTGAAAGGTAAGGCCGCTGTCGCGAATGCGCGACTCGCCTACAAGCTGTACGAAGAAAGATTCGCTTCGGAGCGTTGGGCCTCGCTCGCGGCGTCCGGCGCCAAGGTACAGCGGCCGCTCTGGGCATCGACGGGCGTCAAGGATCCCGCGTACGAAGACACGATGTACGTCGTCGACCTTGTCGCCGACCACACCGTCAACACAATGCCCGAGCCAACCTTGCAGGCAGTGCACGACCACGGCGTCATCGAGGGCGACACCATCCGCGGTCACTATGTCGAGGCACAAGGCGTGCTCGACAAACTCGCTGCCGTCGGCATCGACTATGACGACGTCGTGCGCACTCTTGAAGAAGACGGTGTCGAGAAGTTCGAGGTTTCATGGACCGACCTCATCGCCGCCGTTCATAAAGCACTCGACGAGAAGGCAGGAAGTTGAGCGGCATGAAGGAACCTTCCCTCACCACAGAGTCCGGCGGCGTCACGGTAACGATCGATGGCACCGATCTCGTCATGGCTGCCCGCAATGCGACGACTACGTTGATCGATGCAGGCGTACCCAAGAGCCTGGTCAACAAGGACCCGAACCTGTGGGGCCCCGACGCCGCGGCGCTCGCAGCGACCCGGCTTGGCTGGCTCGACTTGCCGAGCAGTTCGCGGCAGTACATCCCTGAACTGCGTGACCTGCACGCCGACTTGTTAGCGGCCGGAATCGACCACGTCGTCCTTGCAGGCATGGGCGGCTCATCGCTGGCGCCAGAAGTCATCGCGGCCACCGCCGGCGTCCGGCTCACAGTTCTCGACACCACCGACGCCGGGCAAGTAGCCACGGCCATCGCGGATCGTCTCGAGAACACCGTCTTCGTCGTCTCGAGCAAGAGTGGCGGGACTCTCGAGACCGATAGTCACCGGCGGGTCTATGAACAAGCGTTTCGCGACGCGGGCATCGATCCCGTGCAGCGCATCGTCATCGTCACCGACCCGGGCTCACCGCTAGAACAGGCGTCGCGCGCAGCCGGCTACCGAGTGTTTCTTGCCGACCCGAATGTCGGCGGCCGCTACAGCGCGTTGTCGGCCTTCGGTCTCGTACCGACGGCGCTCGCCGGCGTCGACGTTGCGGGCCTGCTTGACGACGCCGCCGGATTGTTGCCCGCTCTCGGAGGCGATGACGACAACCCAGGGCTCACGCTTGGTGCCGTGCTGGGTGAGGCCGGCCGCGCGGGCCGCGACAAGGTTGTCATCGCCGACTTCGGATCGCGGCATCCAGGCTTCGGTGACTGGGCAGAACAGCTGATCGCCGAGTCAACCGGCAAGCGAGACACTGGCCTGCTTCCTGTTGTCGTCGAGTCGGTAGAGGCACCGGGCTTCGGCGAGGGTCCTGACCGACATCTCGTGACACTTGGCCAACATCTGCACATCGACGGCACGACGGTCTCGGGATCACTCGGTGCGCAGTTCATGGTGTGGGAGTACGCCACGGCGGTGGCCGGACGCGTGCTCGGCATCGATCCGTTCGATCAGCCGAACGTGCAGGAGTCTAAGGACAACACCGGCAAGATTCTCGACGAAGCTGGCAACGGACCGTTGCCCGAAGGCAGGCCGATATTCACCGACGGCGCCGTCGAAGTCCACACCGACGACCCGATCCTGCTCGGCGGCGCCCAAGACCTCACCGGGGCGTTGTCCGCGCTGCTGCGCGCCGTACCCGACCGCGGCTACGTCGCAGTCATGGCCTATCTCGATCGGCACTCCGATTCAGCTGCGGCACTTTCGCGCCGGTCTCTTGCACGACACACCGAACGGCCAGTGACATTCGGCTGGGCGCCTCGATTCCTGCACTCCACCGGCCAGTACCACAAGGGTGGCCCACAGACCGGCGCGTTCCTCCAGATCACCGGCGTCGTCGAACATGACCTCGCGATTCCTGGCCGACCGTTCGGCTTTGCGAGACTGCAGATGGCGCAGGCGTTGGGTGACTTGCGCGCGCTGCAGCAACGCGGGCGGCCAGCGATTCGCCTTCATCTGCTCGATCGCACCGTCGGGCTTCAAGAACTGCTCAACGCCGCAGGCTTGGCTCGATGAGCCCGGTCGGTCGTGAGGCGGTGAACCCGCTGCGTGACCCGCGCGACAGGCGGCTGCCGAGGGTAGCTGGGCCGTGCGGAGTCGTACTGTTCGGCGTCACGGGCGACCTGGCCCGCAAAAAGCTGATGCCGGCCATCTACGACCTCGCGAACCGAGGTTTACTGCCGCCCGGGTTCGCGCTCGTCGGGTTCGCCCGCCGCGACTGGGCCGACGAAGACTTCGCGCAGGTCGTGCACGACGCCGTGAAGCAATATGCGCGCACGCCGTTTCGCGAGGAAGTGTGGACCCAACTATCCGAGGGCTTTCGTTTCGTGCCCGGGGACTTCGACGACAACGATGCTTTCGACGCACTTGCTCAGACCATCAACGACCTCGACCGAGTGCGAGGCACCGGCGGCAACCATGCGTTCTACCTGTCGATACCGCCGGGGCTCTTCCCCGTGGTCATCGCGCAGCTGAAGCGATCGGGACTGTCAGCGAAGAATGGCGACCAGTGGCGTCGCGTCGTTGTCGAAAAGCCGTTCGGTCACGACCTGCAGAGCGCGCGACAACTGAGTAACACCCTCAGCGACGTCTTCCCGCCCGATTCGGTCTTTCGTATCGACCACTACCTCGGCAAGGAGACAGTGCAGAACATCCTTGCGCTGCGCTTTGCCAACACCATGTTCGAGCCCATCTGGAATCGCTCATATGTCGACCATGTGCAGATCACGATGGCCGAAGACATCGGCATCGGCGGTCGTGCGGGCTACTACGACGGCATTGGCGCTGCGCGCGATGTGATCCAGAACCACCTGTTGCAGTTGCTCGCTTTGATTGCCATGGAAGAGCCCGTCAGCTTCGAAGCGCAATCGCTGCGGTTGGAGAAGACGAAGGTATTGTCGGCTGTCCGCATCCCCGATGATCTCGCGGCCTACACCGCACGCGGTCAATACGCGAGCGGCTGGCAGGGCGGCCAGAAGGTGCTTGGCTACCTCGACGAGGACGGCATCCCCAAGTCGTCGAAAACCGAGACGTTCGCCGCCATCAAGCTCGAGGTCGACACTCGTAGGTGGGCGGGGGTGCCGTTCTACCTGCGCGCCGGGAAGCGCCTCGGACGACGGGTGACCGAGGTCGCGCTGGAGTTCCAACGCGCTCCACACCTGCCATTCGCGGCGACTGCAACCGAAGAGCTCGGCCAGAACGCACTCGTCATCCGGATCCAACCCGATGAAGGCGTCACCATGCGATTCGGCTCGAAGGTGCCAGGCACTGCTATGGAAGTACGCGACGTGAACATGGACTTCGCGTACGGCGAGTCATTCACCGAATCGAGTCCCGAGGCCTACGAGCGGCTGATTCTCGACGTCCTGCTTGGAGATCCCCCGCTCTTCCCTCGGCACGAAGAAGTTGAGCTGTCGTGGGAAATTCTCGATCCCATCGAGGATTTCTGGGAGAAGCTTGGCCAGCCCGAGCAGTATCGATCGGGTGGCTGGGGCCCGGACTCGTCGATCCAGATGCTCGCGCGCGACAGACGCGTTTGGAGGCGGCCATGAACCGCGATCTCCACGACACGAATTCCTCGGCGGTTCTGACCGCTCTGAGCGAGACGCGGCGAGGCTCTGGCAGTGTCGCGCTGGGCATGGTGCTGACGCTCGTCATCGACGCGACTGAGAGCGAACACTACGACGCACTCAAGGCCGCGAATGCGGCCGCGCGCGAACACCCGTGCCGGATCGTGTGTGTAATTCGCCGGCCAGGCAAGTCTGCACCGCGCCTCGATGCAGAAATCCGGGTCGGCGGCGACAACATGCTTGGCGAGGTTCTCATCCTGCGGCTGTACGGGCTGTTGCGTGAGCAGGCTGATTCGATCGTGCTTCCGATGCTGCTGCCGGACGCTCCAGTGCTCGTGTGGTGGCCCGGCGACGGTCCTGCAGTTCCGTCACTCGACCCGCTCGGCTTGCTCGCCCAACGGCGGGTCACCGACGCCGCGTCGTCGACAAAGCCGACCGAATCCCTGCGAGCGCGCGCCCTCGACCACTCACCAGGCGATACCGATTTCGCGTGGACGCGGATCACTCCATGGCGCACTCTGCTGGCTGCGGCCCTTGACCAGCCGTTCGACGAGATCACCACCGGCGAGGTCGACGCAGCACGCAACAATGCAAGCGCCGAACTGCTAGCGGCGTGGCTCGAAGACCGCCTCGATATCGAAGTCACCCGCCGTACCACCAGGGGCCCAGGTATCACCGGCGTTCGGCTGATGACCAAACGCGGTGAGATCACCATTACGCGTCCCGACGGCCGGCTCGCGAGCTTGGTGCGTACTGGCCAGCCCGACCGTGCGGTGCCATTGCCGAGGCGTGCGACCGACGAGCTGCTCGCCGAAGAGTTGCGCCGGCTCGACCCCGACGATGTCTACAACGAGACGATCAAACGCCTGTTCGGCAACACCACCGCAAGCGGCCGCCTGGCCGGTGGTGACGCGCAAGCTCAACAACTCACGCGGCGCCCGGCGCCTGCGCGCAAGTCCGCGGCGGCGCGAGCATCCGACGTTGCCGATACGCCGTCACGGGGCAAGAAAGTCCCTGCGCTCAAGCGGGCCGCCAAGCAAGCCGCCGCCCAGCAGGCTCCATTGCCCAAGGCCACCGGCAAGCGGGCCACCCCGAAGGGGCCGTTGCCCCGCGCGAAGACCGCCGCTGAGAAAGCCGCGCTCGCGAAAAGCAGCGCCGCCGCAGCGAGGCGAACCCCCGCACGAAAGGCGCCGGCGAAGAAGGTCGCTCCTGCCAAGAAGGCGGCGCGCACCAGAGCGTGAGTCGCACGTGAGCATTGCCGAGGTCGTCGTCCATCGTGATGCCACCCTGTTGGCACGCGCGGTCGCGGCTCGGCTTGTGACGCGGATCGTTGACGCGCAGTCGGCGCAGGGCCACGCCCACATGGTGCTGACTGGCGGTGGCGTCGGAACGGCTGTGTTGGCTGAGCTCGCTGCGTCTCCTGCACGGGACGCGATCGATTGGGCGCACGTGCACGTGTGGTGGGGCGACGAGCGGTTCGTGCCAGCGGGTCACCCAGACCGCAATGACGTCGGGGCGCGAGCCGCGCTGCTCGACGTGGTCCGGATCCCTGCCGCCCACGTACACGCGATGGCGAGCAGTGACGGTCCTGACGGCGACGATCCGGAGGCTGCGGCAATGCGTTACGCCGAGGAACTTGCGGCGGCGACGCATCCCGAGGATCACGGTGCGGTGCCAGCTTTCGACGTTCTGATGCTCGGCGTTGGTGAGGACGGACACGTAGCGTCGTTGTTCCCCGGAATGCCGGCGTTGTTCGACGAGCGGGCAGTGGTCGGGGTCCGCGGTGCCCCGAAACCGCCGCCCACCCGCCTGTCGCTCACGTTCTCTTCGATCGCGTCCGCACACGAGGTCTGGCTCATCACCGCGGGTGCCGGCAAAGCGGCTGCCGTGAACCTGGCGATCAGCGGTGCGGGGCCGGTCGAGATTCCTGCCGCGGGTGCGCACGGACGCCAGCGGACGCTCTGGCTGCTCGATGAGGCGGCCGCGAGCCGATTGCCGCGCAGCATGTCGCGGATCGCGTCACCCTGAACGCCCGCCACCCGGCGTCCGCCTCATGCCTGCTGTCGCACGATCACGCGCAGCCGGTACGAGAACGCGGCAGTTGCAAGGGTGAGGACCCAGTCGACCGCAACCGCGGCTAGCGTTGCGTGCTGCCAACTCCTGGTGCCGGGGTGCGAACCGTCTACGTCGCGCGCAAGCTAGCACGCTAGATGCGCGGGTAAACCTTCGACGTGCGCAATCGCTCAAGTGCTTCGGCAAGGATCGCCTCGCCGTCGGCGTCGTTGCGACGCTCGCGGACATACGCGAGATGGGTCTTGTAGGGCTCGGTGCGCGGAGCGGTCGGCGGCAAGTCGCGATCTGGGCCAGCCGGCAATCCACAACGGGGACAATCCCACGACTCAGGGATAACGGCGTCAGAGGCAAACGAGGGACGCGTCTCGTGCCCGTTGGCGCACCAGAAGGAGATGCGGCGCCGGGGAGCGGATTCGCCTCGCTCGGCCTCACCCATCGGTCCAGCGCCTACTCGGCTCCCGCGTATCGCGTTGCCACCAGCCACAACGATCTCCTTGATATTCGATGACTAACAAATGTCTTCGGCAAACAGCCGGTTGCCAAGAAGCAAAGACTCTCTCCTGCGCACGATTCTACGGCCATCGCCTGGTCCCGAACCCCCGGCCGGCAAGGTTTGGCCGTTACCCCTTGAACAGCAGCAAGAGCCCGACGATTGAGGCGAACCAGATGAATGCCGTGATCAGCGTGAATCGGTCAAGGTTGCGCTCGACGACTGATGATCCAGCGAAGCTCGACGTGAATCCGCCGCCGAACATGTCGGACAGCCCGCCGCCCTTGCCGCGGTGCAACAGAATCAGGACGATGAGCAACAGACTCGTCAACGAGACGATGATCTCCAATGCGCCGATCACGTGCGACTCCTGCCTACCGTCGAGAACTCCCCGGAAAGCTTACCCCGCCCTACAGAACATCCACGACTTCGGCGTAATGGCAGGCGACCGGGTGCCCGTGCCCACGGTCAGTAAGCGCCGGCAGATCCTCGATGCAACGTTGCTGCTGGTCCTTGCGCAACTCGTTCGCAAACTTCGGGCAACGAGTGCGGAACCGGCAGCCGCTCGGCGGGTCGACCGGGCTCGGAACATCGCCGGTGATGATCACCCGCTGCCGTGCCCGCTCCTTGCGCGGGTCGGGAATCGGGATGGCCGAGATGAGCGCCTGGGTGTAGGGATGTGCGGGCGAACTGAAAAGGTCGTTGGTTTTCGCGATTTCGACGATTCGTCCGAGGTACATGACCGCGATGCGATCGGAAATGTGGCGGACCACAGACAGGTCGTGGGCGACGAACAAGTACGCGAGGCCGAGTCGCTCTTGGATCTCCTCGAGAAGGTTCACCACGCCGGCCTGGATCGACACGTCGAGCGCCGACACCGGCTCGTCGAGCACCAGCAATCGCGGTTCGAGTGCGAGCGCCCGCGCGATGCCGATGCGCTGCCGCTGGCCGCCGGAGAACTCGTGCGGGTAACGGTTGCCGTGCTCGGCACTCAACCCGACTGTCTGCAATAGCTCAGTGACTCGCTTGCGGCCGCCTGCGCCGTACAGGCCATGGATTTTCAGCGGTTCGGCCACGATCTCGTGCACCGACATTCGCGGATCCAGCGATGCGTATGGGTCCTGGAACACGATCTGCATTTCGCGACGCAGGCGACGCATCTCGCGAGTGGACGCTTTGGTCAGGTCGGTCGAGTTGAAGAAAACGCTGCCGGACGTCGCAGGCTGCAAGTTCAGGACAGCACGGCTTGTCGTGGTTTTACCGCAGCCCGACTCGCCGACCAGGCCGAGCGTCTCGCCCGGATAGATGTCGAACGAGACATCGCACACCGCATGCACGTAACCGATGACTCGCCGAATCAGGCCGCGACTGCGTACTGGAAAGTGCTTGACCAAGTTGTGCACTGAGAGCACTGGCGCGGCGCCGGGTGCCGGAGCCGGGGTGCTCTGCACGTCAGCCACGGTCATGACGGATCTCCGGGCGCCAACGGAACAGCGGCCGAAATGTCAGCTGGAAGCGCGTCGTCTTTGGTGGTCGTTTTGAACAAGTCACCAGGTTCCATGCCTTCAAGGCGGTCACTGAAGTGACACGCGGCGACGTGGTCGGGTGAGGTCGTCGGCGCAAGCGCGGGCTCTACCGTTCGGCAGATGTCCTCGACCATCGGGCACCGTGGCGCGAACGGGCAGCCCGCTGGCATGTTGATCAGAGATGGCGGGACCCCGGTGATCGGTGTCAAGCGCGCCTGGGCTGCTCGATCCAGGCGCGGCAAGCTGCCGAGTAGGCCCAAGGTGTACGGCATCCGCGGCGCGTAGAAGATCTCCTCGACAGTGCCGACCTCCACAGCGCGACCTGCGTACATCACGAGCACCCGGTCTGCCTGGCCTGCGACGACGCCGAGATCGTGGGTGATCAGGATCATGGCCGCGCCGGTCTCTTCACGCGCTGTCTTCAAGGTCTCGAGCACCTGCGCTTGCACGGTGACGTCGAGCGCCGTCGTAGGCTCGTCGGCGATGATGACCTCGGGCCCGTTCGCCATCGCAATCGCGATCACCGCGCGCTGCCGCATTCCGCCCGAGAACTCGTGCGGGTAGCTGTTCGCACGTTCCTCCGCGTTCGGAATGCCGACGATTTTCAACAACGCCACTGCGCGAGCGTGCGCAACTTCCTTGCTGACCTTCTGGTGCGCGGTGACAGCCTCGGCAATCTGCCAACCAACCGTATACACCGGGTTCAGGCTGGTCATCGGGTCCTGGAAGATCATGGCGAGTTGCTGCCCGCGGTAGCACGCAAGCTGGCGTTCCGAGAGGCCGAGCAACTCATCATTGCCGAGCCGCACAGAGCCGGTGATGTGCGCGGTCCTGGGCAACAAACCCATGACCGCAAGCGACGTCACCGACTTGCCCGATCCCGACTCCCCGACGATCCCGAGCACTTCACCGCGATGCAATTCGTAGCTGACACCGCGAACGGCATGAACCGTGCCGTCCTCGGTGTTGAAGCTGACAGAAACGTCGTCTACTGCAAGTACCGTGTTGGGTGAGGCCGCGGTTGCAAGGGCGGTTGCGCCGCCGGTGGTGTACTGGCTCACGTACGGCCCTTCGATGCTGTCGGGTCGAGTGCGTCGCGCAGTCCGTCACCGATGAAGTTGGCGGTCAGCGCGATCATGATGATGAACAGGCCAGGGAAGTAGAACAACCACGGCCTCGTCTCAACTGCGGTCTGGGCTTGGCTGACCAGCAGACCAAGCGAGGTGTCGGGTGCTGCCACGCCGAACCCGACAAACGACAATGCGGTCTCGGCCAGGATCGAGGTCGCCACCAGAATCGTGAAGATGACGATGACGACGCTGATGACGTTCGGCACGACGTGCCGAAACACCACCCGGGTTTTGGACGCGCCAAGCGCATGCGCGGCCTCGATGTATTCCTTCTCTCGAATCGCCAGAGCGTTGCCGCGCACCACCCGGCCGACGTAGGGCCACGTCAGAGCGGCAAGCACCATCGAGATCCAGAACCAGCCGTTCGCCTTAGGTCCGATGTTGTGCGTAAGCACGGCGGCAATGGCGATGATTGGGAACGTCAGAAACAGGTCGACGACGCGCATCATGATCGAGTCGACGACGCCACCCGCGTAGCCGGAGATCGCACCGTAGATGGTACCGACGATCGTCGAGCTCACCGAAACGAACGTCGCAATTTCAAGGGATCGTTGGGTGCCGCGCAACACCTCGGAGAACGTGTCGAAGCCCGTCGAATCGGTACCGAACGGGTGCTTCCATCCCGGCTTGGCGCTGAGGTCGTTGGTCCAAACGTTGTACTTGTAATGCCACATAGCGCCACCGACGAACGCCAGCAACACAACCATGATCAGAACGACAAGGCTGATCATCGCCATCTTGTGCTTGCGGAAGCGTCGGGCCGCCATCCGCCACGGACTGCGCGCCTCGACCGAACCGACGGGCTCGCGCGGATCGATCGTGTCTGGCGCGCTCCGGGGTGCCGCTCCGTCGCCTTGCCTCGACGTCTCGGGCTCGACGAGATGCGTCCCGGTGCCTCTGGATGACCTACTCATAGCGAATCCTCGGATCGAGTACGCCGTACAGGATGTCGGCAATCAGATTGAACACAATGATGGCGGCTCCGGAGACCAGTAGCCATGCCAGGACCACGTACGGATCGTTCAGGTTGAGTCCGTCGGCCAGCAAGAAGTCGCCCATCCCCCGCCATTGGTAGATGTACTCCGTGATGATGGCCCCACCGAGAATTGCGCCGATGTCGAGCGCTGTGACCGTGACGAAAGGTATTAGCGCGGTACGCAATGCATGCCGGATCAGAACCCGCGTCGGCGAAATGCCTTTCGCTCTCGCGAGCCTTATGTAGTCGCTGCTGAGTGCCTCGATCATCGAGGCCCTGTTGAACCGGCTCCAGGACGCGTAGGAGATAAGCGCAAGGGTGATAGTCGGCAAGATCAGGTGGTTGAAGTCGTCGAAGAGGTGTGCGCCGAGGCCGGGCGAGATGGTGGGCGAGTTCTCGCCCAACGTCTTAAACTTCGTACCAAAGTGCTTGTTCGACCAGATCGCACCCTCCTTCAGCAGGATGGCGAACCAGAACGTCGGCATGGCAAGAAACAAGAAGCCGGTGAAGGTGAACGAGTAGTCGGTCTTGGTGTACTGCTTCGTCGCGCTGATGACGCCGACGATGATGGCGATCACCGCAGCGAGCACCATGGCGAAAAAGACCAGACGCAGCGTCACGAGCGCACGGTGGCCGATTTCGGTCCCGATGTCGAGCGTTCCACCGCCGGCGACCGATGGCCCGAAGTTCCCGTGGACAACTCCGGTGATCCAGTGCCAGTAGCGCTCGAGCAGAGGCTGGTCGAGGCGGAGGCGATGCTCCGCGTTCCTAATCGTCGACTCAGGCGGCCTGGGCTGCTTGGTCTTCAGATTCGACAACGGGTCGCCGGAAAGACTCACGAGCAGGAAGACGATGAACGTGGAGACAATCAGGATCGGTATCGAGATCAATACCCGCCGAATGGCGAATGCAAGCATGGGGGCCTCGCTCCGGAGACGCCTGGGGCCAGTGGCCCATAAGTGACGGTACTCCCCGGCGTCCGACCTGCTCTACGGCTCACCAGAACAATCACCGGTCAGCCAAGGTCGGTCGAACCGCCGGGCCGAGCCGGTGTGGCCCGCTACGAGAGCGGGCCACACCGATCATCGACGCGAGCGCCTTACTGGGACTTGATCTGGCCCCAGTCCTGCGTGTTGTACGGGGGTCCGACCGAGGTCGCGTTGTCGCGGATGTTGCCCCACTTCGAGTTGTAAGCCAGGATCACTGGCTTTTGGTACAACGGGAGGGTGTAGGCGTCAGCCGAGAGTTGCTTGTCGGCGGTGTTCAGGTCGGCAAGTTCCTTCGCCGGATCGGTGGTCGTCAGCGAGTCCCCGAGTGCCGCATCGACAGCGGGGTTGCTGTAGTGACCGTAGTTTCCGCCCCAGTTACCTGGCGTGCCCTGGGCCTTGTCGGACTGGTAGAGCGCCGCATTGCTGGAGCCGAACGGCGTTGCCACCCAGGCGAACACGATGATGTCGTACTTGTGGTTCGCGTCCTTCTGGGTGAGGGTGTCGCCAAGGCTGTCAGTTGGCGAGACATTCACCGTGACACCAAGCTGCTTCGCCGCAGCGGCGAAGAGCTGGCATTCGGTCTGCCGAACGGCGTTGCCCTGCGTATAGCGCATGCTCAACGCCGGAACGGCCTTGCCCGACGGGTCAGTCAGCGTACTGCCAACCTTGTAGCCCGCAGCGGTGAGGATCTGCTTCGCGGCCGCGACGTTGCCGCTGCCGTAACCAAATGACGTCACGTTGTCCTGGTAGCCATTCTGCCCAGGCACGAACATCCGGTTGCCGAGCGGGGCGATGCCGGGGTCGGTCTGGCCGGCGGTACGGGCGATCATGCCCTTGACGTCGACGGCGGTGAAGAGCGCCTTGCGCAGCGCAACGTTCTGCAACGCCGGGGTCTGCAGGTTGAGGTCGATGTGCTCGAAAACCAGACCGAGGTCGAGCTGGTAGACGACGTTGCTCATCCCGTTGAGCTGGCTGATGAGGTCAACCTCAGGCTGCGGGTACATCGCGTCGATTTCACCGTTCTGCAACGCAGGCGGTTCCTGCGTCGCGTCGGTGATCATCCGGAACACGAGCTTGTCAAGGTACGGACCATTCTTTCCGTACCACTTCGGGTTCGGGCTGAGCGTGACGCTTTGGTCCTTCTGGAAATTCGAGATCACGAACGGACCGCCGGAAACGGTGGGCGGCGTGGTAGCGAACCCAGTGTCCCAGCTCTTCTCGAGGTTGACCGGGTCGAGTCCCTGCGGGCTCGCCGTGTGATACGGGATGAGGCTGCCAAACATCGACTTCCAGTCGGAGAACGGGGTCTTCATGACCACCGTGACGGTCTGGCCGTTGTTCGAGCCGGTGATCGACGCGATTTGGGAATATCCCGTCGTCGATGCGATGTCGCACTTCGGGCAGTCGGTGCCGTCCTCCGCCTTCCAGGCGTAGATGAAGTCGTCGGCAGTGATGGGCGTGCCGTCAGACCACACGGCCTTCGGGTTGATCACGTACACGATTGTTTGCGGCGAGGAACTCGTCACGGTCGCGCTCGTGAGCAAGTCGGCATTCAACTTCGGTCCCAAGTCGGGAAGCACGTTGAACGCGGCCGGCCAGATCGAGTTCATGACCTCGGCGGTCTCGAAGGTGTTACCAGCGGAGGTGAGCACGTTCCAGTTGTCGATCGTCTTCTCAAGCGCGTAGGTCAGTGTGCCGCCCTTGGTCACACTCGCGGTGTTGATCGTGTCCGGGTTACCGGTGAGACGGTTACCCGTCTTCGTCTCGTCTGCAGCACTCGGGGACGTCGCTGCGCTGCTGGCCCCAGCCGGTGCGCTGGCACTGCCGCTGGGCGCAGGAGCGGAACTCGTCGTGGCCCCTGCAGCAGGGCTTGAGCTCGTCGCGGCGTTGTTCTTCTTACTACTGCTACAAGCAGCGAGCGTAAGCGCGACGATGGCGGCTCCCGCCGCTATCTGAATACCTCTACGTCTGACGAGCATGTCTCTCCTTCTGGCGGCCGCCTTGTGAGTGGTCCGCGAGTAGTAACTCCCGTACGCCGGGCTTTT
>Ga0208717_1000336_pt1 | contig 16818 bp, 14 predicted proteins | sample NGESurF53shallow_FD_184489 | JGI IMG/M metagenome (GOLD analysis project Ga0208717, IMG submission 184489) | Arctic peat soil microbial communities from Barrow, Alaska - NGEE Surface sample F53-3 shallow (SPAdes) | ecosystem: Environmental > Terrestrial > Soil > Wetlands > Peat ... | reverse complement strand
TCCAGCCGGGCACGCTCCGCTGGCAGCACGTTGTGGTCGACCAGGCGGTCGCGGATGGCCATTGCCCGCCAGGCCTGGTCGATGGGCCCCGCCGCCCGCACGAACGAGCGGGTGAGCTGAGCCTGCACCCCCCGCACGGCCGCCGAGGCGAGCCCGGTGTCCGGCACCTCCGACGAGGCGATGATCACCCAGGTCCACGCCACGTCGTACATCGCAGGCCCGCGGGCCGCCCCCTCCCAGTCGATGATCACCGGCCCGGCCGAGGTAAGGATCACGTTCATCGGGTGCAGGTCCCGGTGCAGCAGAACCTGGCTGTCCAGGTCCTCGTCGCCGCACGGCGCGCGAAGTCCCGGCAGCGCGGGCGCCTGGTGGACGGTGGCGTGCAGCCGGGCAAGGAGCCTGGCCTGGCGGCGGAGCGTCCACGGGCGGCGGCCCAGGACGTCCAGCATCGTCGGACCCGTCGCCCGCTCCATGATGATGTCAGAGCCGGCTACCTCGAAGACCTCGGGCACGGGCACGCCGTGCGCCCGCGCGTGCGCCATGACCTGGGCCTCACGGTCCACGGAGGCGGCGTCCCGCCCGTCCCGGTACCGCCGCAGCACCCGCCCGCCGCCGATGTCGTACACGTCCGCGTTCCGTCCGGCCCCGAGGAGCGTCCCCGGCAATTCGGTCTCCATGACCCGAGTCTCCCATTGCGGGCCCGATCCCCATTCATGATTTACCTGCGACCGAACCAATTCCCGGCCCTCAATCGCCTATGGCCCGGCATTGTCGCAATGCCGGGCCGGAGGGCGGTTAGGCGGCGGCCGACGATGATCCGCTGTCGGCGATCTTGGCCAGCGAGTTGCGCAGCTCTCGCCAGACGTCGGCCAGGCTGGCGGCTGCGGGGTGGTCACCGCGGATCACGCTCGTCGTCGCCGACCCGCCTGCGGGCGCGCCTTCGGTCTGGCCGACGCCGGGCGTGTCGGCCGCACCCGGTCCGGCGCTCTCGTTCACGGCCGCCAGGGCGGCCTTCCCCGCCGCCACCAGCACCGGGTCGACGATGACGACGGTGAGGGTCTCGTCGGCGACCTGGAGGGACATCTGGCGGCGGCCGGCCTCCTCCGGCGGCTCGTCGCTGGTGCCGGTGACGTCCGCCGTGCGGAGCAGGTCCCGTGCCTGGTCGAGGTCGACGCCGAGGCCCGCCAGCGTTCGCGCCGCGGCCGAGTTGGGGTCGGCCAGCGCGGCCAGCAGCAGGTGGTGCGACCCGACCGGGGCGCCGCCCGCCAGCCGGGCTGCCTCCGTCAGCGTCGCGTCGGTGGCCGGGGTGGCGCCCACGTCGCCGCCGTCGCGGGGGCCGCCGAGCCGCGACCTGACCCGGCGGAGCAGCGTGCCGGTGGCCGCCGCGAGCGCGCCCTCCTCGGCGTCGCCGGGGGGAAGACGGTCGATCACGGCCGACCGGAGCGCGAGCAGGTCGGCGTGCTTGCGCATGATCTGCACCGCGACCCCCTCGTCCTCCCTGATCAGGCCCAGCAGTAGGTGCTCGGTGCCGATGTAGGTGTGATGCAGCTGCAGCGCCTCGCGCAGCGCCAGCTCAAGTACCTTCTTGGCCCGGGGGGTGAACGGGATGTGCCCGGTCTTGGCCTTCCCCTTGCCGATCCCGACCTTGGCGATGACCTCTTCGCGGACGCCGTCCCTGGACATCCCGAACTCTTCGAGGATGGCGGGCGCGACCCCGTCTTCCTGATTCGGAAGCCCATCGGGGCGACGGAACAGCGCGAGCAGGATGTGCTCGGTGCCGATGTAGTTGTGGTTGAGTTCGCGCGCCTCTTCTTGGGCCGTCACGACGGCGCGGCGCGCATATGCAGTGAATCGCTCGAACATGCGACCAGCCTGCCCGGTGCTTTTAACCTAGTCAATACCATGCTATTAATAGGGTTAAGCGGCGAGAACCAGGGGAGTGGCGATGGACTGGGAAGACCGGCTCGACGAATGGGAGACCGAGCTCGAGCTGTCGGCTCAGCTCGACGGCTCCGAGTGGGTGACGCTGGAGAAGGCGGCCGAGCAGACGGGCGTGTCCCGCGCGGCGCTGCGCACCTGGTACCGGGCCGGCCAGATCCCGTCGAGGCTGGTCGATGGGCCGCACGGCCCCCAGCGCCTGGTTCCCCTCGGGGTGGTCGCCGAACGGGCCGAGGCCTCGCCCCGGCTGCGTAAGAGCACCGAACGCCGCCTCGGCGACGAGGCCCAGCTCGAGATCCTCCGCCACCGAGTCGACCAGCTCGAGCTGCGCCTGGCCGCCCTCGAGCGCCGCCAGCCCGACCAGGGCGCCCCGTAGCCCCCGCGCACCCGAATCGCCCCCGCGCACCCGACCCCGCCTGCGCGCACCTGACCCCGCCTGGGCGCAACCCGCGCAGGCGCCGGCTAAGCAGCCTTAGATCTCGCCGAAGAGACGGTCGCCGGCGTCGCCGAGGCCGGGCACGATGTAGCCCTTGTCGTTCAGGTGGTCGTCGATCGCGCCGGTGACGACCCGGACGTTCTCGCCCGGGAAGGCGTCGTCGATCTTGGCGAGCCCCTCCGGCGCCGCCAGCAGGCAGATCGCGGTGACGGCGGTCGCGCCCCGGTCGAGGAGCATGCTGATCACCGTGACCAGGGTCCCGCCGGTGGCGAGCATCGGGTCGAGCACGAACACCTCGCGCCCGGCCAGGTCGACCGGGAGGCGGTTGGCGTAGGTGGAGGCGACCAGCGACTCCTCGTCGCGGACCATGCCGACGAAGCCGACGCTCGCCATCGGCATCAGCCGGGTCATCCCGTCGAGCATGCCGATCCCGGCCCGCAGCACCGGGACGATCAGCGGCTTGGGCTCGTCGAGCATGGCGCCGGTGGCGACCGCGACCGGGGTGGAGACCTCGACCGGGGTGACGCGAACGTCCCTGGTCGCCTCGTAGGCGAGCAGGGTGACGAGCTCGCTGGCAAGCATGCGGAAGGTGGCGTTGTCGGTGGTGGCCGCGCGGAGCAGCGTCAGCTTGTGGGTGACGAGCGGGTGGTCGGCGAGCAGCGTGCGCATGGAGCCTAAGTGTGTCAGGTGGCGCGCCCGCGTGTCAGGTGGCCCGCCCGCGCATCGCCCGTGGCCGCGGCGGTGGTGCGGGCGCTGGCCAGGTCGCGCTCGATGCGGTCGGCCGCCGCCAGCAGCGGGGACAGCAGGTCGGCGACGATGGAGTCGAGCGAACGGCGGCCCGCGTGGGTGGCGACGTTGACCGCCGCGACCACGGTGCCGTCGGAGTCCCTGATCGGCGCCGCCAGCGAGCGGAGCCCCTCCTCGAGTTCCTGGTCGATGAGCGCCCAGCCGCTCGCGCTGATCTTGCGCAGCTCCTGGCGGAGCCCGCTCGCGGTGGTGATGGTGTGGCCGGTGAGATGGTGCAGCGACGCGGTCGACAGGTACGCGTCCAGCCATGGCTCGGGCTGGGCGGCCAGCAGCACCCGGCCCATCGACGTCGCGTAGGCGGGGAAGCGGGTGCCGACGGAGATCGTGACCGTCATGATCCGCTTGGTGGGGACGCGGGCGATGTAGACGACGTCGCCGCCGTCGAGCTCGGAGACCGAGGACGACTCGTGGACCTGCTCGACGAGCTCCTCCAGGTGCGGCATGGCGACCTCGGGGAGCGTCAGGCTGGACAGGTAGGCGTAGCCGAGCTCGAGGATCTTCGGCCGGAGCTCGAAACGGCCCCCGGCCGTGCGCATGTAACCGAGATGGACCAGCGTGTGCAGGAAGCGGCGGGCGGCGGCGCGGCTGAGGCCGGTCGCCGCGGCGACCTCGGACAGGGTCAGCCGGGAGTGCTCGGCGTCGAAGGCGCGGATGACCGACAGCCCCCGCTCAAGCGACTGGACGAACTCGCCGCTGTCGCCGGTGGCGACCTCGACGGCTGCCTCGGCCGGGCTTGCGCTGGTGGCAGGGGCGTGACCGGGGCTGGGTTCGTCGAACATGATGACAATGGTAGACAGCGCGCCGTCTGTTCGCTTGCTGCACTATCGTTCGTTTTACGGACATTGGAGGGTCTCGATCACATGGCTGTCACCTCGCGCACCCAGGTCGGCATCGTCGGGGCCGGCCCGGCCGGGCTGCTCCTCTCGCACCTGCTGACGCTGGCGGGCATCGATTCTGTCCTGGTGGAGAACCGGTCGCGGGCGTACTGCGAGGCCAGGCAGCGGGCCGGCATGCTCGAGGCCGGCACCGTCGAGCTGCTCCGCTCGGCCGGGGTCGGCAAGCGGCTGGACGCCGAGGGGATCGAGCACGACGGGATCTACCTGCAGTTCGCGGGCGAGCGCCACAACCTGAACTTCCGCGAGCTGACCGGCGGGCGGACGGTGACGATCTACGCCCAGCCGGAGATCGTGAAGGACCTGATCGCGCGGCGGCTGGCGGACGGGGGAGCGGTCGAGTTCTCCGCCTCCGACGTGGCCGTGTCGGACGTCACCGAGGACCGGCCCGTGCTGTCCTACACCGACCAATCGGGCGTTGCGCACCAGGTGTCGTGCGACGTGATCGCCGGGTGCGACGGGTTTCACGGGATCTGCCGGCCGCTGATCCCGGACATTTCCGTCTACGAGCGGTCCTACCCCTTCGCCTGGCTGGGCATCCTCGCCGACGCCGCCCCCGCCACCGACGAGCTGATCTACTCCCGTCACCAAGACGGCTTCGCCCTGTACTCGATGCGCTCGCACACGGTCTCCCGCCTCTACCTGCAGGTCCCGCCGGGCGAGCCGCTCGAGAACTGGCCCGACGACCGGATCTGGGCCGAGCTCAACCGGCGGTTCAAGGTCAACGGCAGCGACTGGTCCGTCTCCGATGGCCAGATCACCGACAAGTCGGTCACCCCGATGCGCAGCTTCGTCGCCGCGCCCATGCGCCACGGCCGCCTGTTCCTGGCCGGCGACGCCGCCCACATCGTCCCGCCGACCGGCGCCAAGGGCCTCAACCTCGCCCTCAGCGACGTGGTGGTGCTGGCCAACGCGCTCCGCGCCGCCCTCGTCGACAAGACCTGGGACCAGGCCGACGCCTACTCGGACACCTGCCTGGACCGGGTCTGGCGCGCCACCCACTTCTCCTGGTGGATGACCTCGATGCTGCACGTCAATCCGGAGGCCGACGGGTTCGACCAGCAGCTGATGCTCAACCAGCTCAGGTACGTGACGTCGTCCAGGGCGGCCGCGCTCTCCCTGGCCGAGAACTACACCGGCTACAAGCCCGTCCGCTTCGAGTTGTAAGCCCGACGCGAGCCCGTCAGCCGCGGTCGTGGCGGCGGGGTCGCAGAGCGCGGGAGAGCAGGGATGACAGCGCCGCCGCGGTCCCGTTTTCGGTCAGCGCGAGCGACCCGGGCGCGGCGTCCTCGTCGAGCAGCTGCAAGGCCCGCAGCCGGTGCCGCAGCACGTGGATCTCGCCGCCGATCGCGCTGGTCAGGCTGCTGCCCGACCGGGAGGTCCAGCCCTCGGTGGCGTGCAGCTCGGTCAGCCGCCCGGCCAGCTCCTCGTACCCGACCGGGCCGTCCTGGGCGGTGATCACCAGCAGCGCCGCCTCGCGCACGGCGACCGTGAAGTCGGGGTCGGTGCCGTCGTCCGGCCCGATCAGCGCCGCCGTGCCGATGTGCCAGCGCACCGCGGCGTCGTCCGCCATCAGCCGCCCGGTCTTGGTCAGCACCAGGGTGGAGCCGATCCGGCGGACCGCGCCCATCTCGTGCTGGGCCAGGCCGCGCAGGATGTGCAGCGGGTAGACCTCGAGCTCCTGATGCCGCCTGCCCGCCGACGCGGCCGCGCCCCGGGCGGCGGGGCCGGCCGCCGGCACCCGGTTCACCCGCGGCTGCCAGCCGAACAGGCTGGCGGCGTCGCCGACGAGCGACGGCGCGATGTAGTGCCGCGCGGTCAGCCGGAGCCCCACGTCGGCCCGCGACAGCAGCCAGCGGAGCGTCGGCAGCGGCTCGCCAAGCAGCTCGGGCGGCTCGAGCAGCTTGGGCATGGTGCGCCGGGCGAGCTGGGAGCGCTCGCCGGGGTGCCCGTGGGCCCACTCGTCGATCCGCTCGGCGCTGATCCGGCTGAGCCAGCTGTCGGTCTCTGGCGTGTCCGTGGTCCTGGTCAGCCAGCGCTCGACCAGCGCCGCGCGCTTGGTCTTCCAGCCGCTGACGCCGACCTTGAGTTCCCGCGCCGCGACCGCGAGCTCGATCGCGGCCGCGCAGGCGTCGTAGGCGGCCCGCTCGTCCGTCCCCATCGCCGACGACCAGGCGAGCAGGTCGGTGTCCGGCGGTACGGCGTGCGAGGTGTTGAGGGCCTTGGCGTAGGCGTCGAGCCCCTCGTCGCGGGAGATGGTGTACGCGCCGAGGATCCGAGAGGTGTCCGGACCGGCGCAAACCTCCGCGTACCGTTCCATCCCGGCCAGGGTGAGGAGCCGGGCGAGCGCGGCCGCCACCGCGAGCTGCCGCTCGGCCGCCTGCGGCACCCCGTTCGGCAGCGCGCACCAGAGGAATTCCTGCAACCGAAGCAGCGAGATCGCCTCGAGACCGCCGCCGGCGGTGAGCGAGCGAAGCGCTGCCCGCGCGTCGTCTGCGACAGCGGGGTCCTCCCGTGCCAGGGTCTGCAGCGCCTCCGCCTCAGTCATCATGCGGTCAGTCTGCCCCACCAAAACCGCTGGCGGTAGATGCGTTGTGGATTTGGCTGGTGATGTTCGGGTTGCACGCCACACGGAGATTCCGGTCGCCGTCGTCTTTTGAGGAGATATTGAACAGACGGTTTTGGCTGCGCCCCTCGGGGCCTCGCGGGTGGCCCGGTTGCGGCATGATGGCAGGCGTGAGCGGCATCTACGACGAACCCGAGCTGTACCAACTGGCGTGCGCCTACCGGGACGTTCCGGCCGAGTCCGGCGCCCTGCTGAGCTGGCTCGATAGGCACGCGGAGACCACCGAGGGCGTGAGATCAGTCATAGAGCTCGCGTCCGGGCCGGCCGAGCACGCGCGCGAGCTCGCCCGCCGTGGCCTGCGCGCGACCGCGCTCGACCACTCCGCCGCGATGTGCGGGTACGCCGCCGCGCAGGCCAAGACGGCCGGAGTGGACCTGGACGTGGTCGAAGCGGACATGCGCGACTTCCGCATCACCGACGCCGACGGCCGCCCGGCCCGGTTCGACCTGGCGATCACGATGCTGAACTCGGCCTGCCATCTGTTCACGCTCGACGACCTGGTGAACCACCTGACCGCGGTCGCCGCCCACCTCGCCCCCGGCGGCCTTTACATCGTCGAGCTGGCGCACCCGGCCGACTTCTTCGCCGCCGAGCCGAGGACGAGCAGCGAGTGGACGATCGAGGCCGACGGCGTGCACGCGCTGGTCCGCTGGGGCGGTCGCGAGGACCGGATCGATCCGCTCACCCAGGTGACCAACGAGCACATGATGATCAAGGTGACCGCGGCCGACGGCACCGTCCGCACGGTCAGCGACGTGGTGCCGAACCGATTCTGGACCCTGACCGAGTTCACCGCCGCCGTCCGGCTCGCCAACGCCAACGGGTTCGCCAACGCCAACGCCAACGCCCGCCCGCTCGACCTGGTGGCCAGTTACGGCGACTTCGACGACACGACCGCGCTTGACGCCCCCACCGCCTGGCGGATGATCCTCATCCTCCGCAGCGCCTAGCCCCGTCCCGCGTCCCGTGCTATACAAGCGGATAGGAAACTATCCGCTTGTATAGTCCGTGCGGAGGCGCATCGACGTGCAGAACCCGGCCATCCGCGCGGAGGCGCTGACCAAGCGCTACCGGGGCGTCGCCGCCCTCGATCACCTCGATCTTGAGGTGGCGCCGGGCGAGGTGATCGGCTACCTCGGCCCGAACGGCGCGGGCAAGACCACGACCATCAAGCTGCTGCTCGGCCTGATCAGCCCGAGCGGCGGCCGGGCCGAGATCTTCGGCGCGGACTGCCAGCGTCGGCCGGCCGAGACGCACCGGCTCCTCGCCTTCGTGGCGGGCGAGGCGAACCTGTGGCCGTCCCTCACCGGCGCCGAGACCCTGCACCTGCTCGGTCGCGTGCACGGAAGCGTCGACGCCGCCTACCGGGACGAGCTGATCGCCCGGTTCGACCTCGATCCGGCCAAGAAGATACGCGCCTACTCCAAGGGGAACCGGCAGAAGGTCATCCTCATCGCCGCCCTGATGACCCGCGCCCGGCTGCTCATCCTCGACGAGCCCACCAGCGGGCTCGATCCGCTGATGGAGGAGGCGTTCCGGCTCAGCATCAGGGAGGCGCGCGACCGAGGCCAGACCGTGTTCCTCTCCTCGCACATCCTCAGCGAGGTGGAGGCGCTGTGCGACCGGGTCGGCATCCTGCGGGCGGGCAGGCTGGTGGAGACGGGGACCCTGGCCCAGCTGCGGCATCTGTCCGCGCTCACCGTGCAGGTGACGTTTGACGGGGCGGTGCCCGATCTGGCCGGTGTGCCCGGGGTGAGCTCGCTGTCGGCCGACGGGCAGGTAGTCCGCTGCCACGTGCTTGGCCCGATCGCGCCGCTGCTGACGGCGCTGGCCGGCGCGAACGTGACCGAGCTGCTGAGCCGGGAACCGTCGCTCGAGGAGCTCTTCCTCGCCCAGTACGGCGACCACCACGACGACCACCAAGACGACGCCCTCACCGAGCCCGCGTCATGACGCAGGCCCAAGCCGTCGCCGCGGCCCCGGCGTCGGTCACCCCCCGGCCGGCCCGCTCGGCCCGCACGGTCGTCGCCCGGCTGACCGCGCGCAAGGCGGTCAGGTCGGGGGTGGTCTGGGGCTACGTCTTCGGCGCGCTGATCGCGTCGTCGGCCGTCAGCTACAGCAGGATCTACAAGACCCGGGCGGCCCGCGACGCGCTGGCGGCCGCCTACGGGGCGAACAAGGCGACCAGCGCCCTGTTCGGCCCGGCCCCGCAGCTGCAGACGGTGGCCGGGTTCACCGCCTTCAAGATCGGCATGACGCTCATCCTGCTGGGCGCCGTCTGGGGGGTGCTGACCTCCACCCGGCTGCTGCGGGGGGAGGAGGACGGCGGCCGCTGGGAGCTGCTGCTGGCCGGCCAGACCACCCGCCGCCGCGCCGCCGCCCAGGCGCTGGCCGGGCTCGGCGCCGGCGCCTGCGTGCTGTGGGCGCTGACCGCGATCCTCACCGTCGGCGCCGGGCTGGACCCGAGCGTCAAGATCGCGGCCGGGCCGGGCCTCTACTTCGCGCTGGCGATGACCGTCACCGCCGTCATGTTCCTGGCCGTCGGCGCGCTCGCCAGCCAGCTGGCGCCGACCCGGCGGCAGGCCGCCTCCTATGCGGCCGCGTTTCTCGGCGCGTGCTACGCCCTGCGGATGATCGCCGACGCCGGGGTGGGACTGCACGGGCTGATCTGGGCGTCACCGCTCGGCTGGGTGGAGGAGCTGCGGCCGTTCGCCGCCCCGCAGCCGCTGGCCCTGCTGTCCATCGCGGCCTTTACCGCGGCCCTGGCCACCGCCGCCATCGCCACGGCGGGCGTCCGCGACGCCGGCGCGGGCGTCCTCGACGACCACGCGCGCAGCGCGCCCAGGCTGCGGCTGCTGTCCGGGCCGGCCGGCCTGGCGATCCGGCTGGCCCGCCCGATCGCGGCCGGCTGGTGGACCGCGATCGCGCTGTCGGCGCTGCTGTTCGGGCTGATCGCAAGGTCGGCCGGGTCGACCATCTCCGGCTCGTCGGCGCAGGGCGTGCTGGCCAAGCTGGGCGCCTCCGGGTCCGGCGCCGACGCCGTGCTCGGAGTCTGCTTCCTCGTGCTGGCGGTGCTGATCGCGTTCGCCGCCGCCGGGCAGGTGACCGCCGCGCGGGCGGAAGAAGCGTCGCAAAGGCTCGATCATCTGCTGGCCGGCCCCGTCTCGCGGACCCGCTGGCTAGGCGGCAGGCTGCTGATAGCACTGGGAGTCCTGCTGGCGGGCGGTGCGCTGGCGGGCGTCTTCGCCTGGCTCGGCGCCGCCAGCCAGCACTCCGGAGCGGCCTTGGGCACGTTGCTCGACGCTGGCCTCAACCTGATCCCGCCCGCCATCACCATCGGCGGCATCGGCGTGCTGGCATTCGGCGCGTGGCCCCGGCGCACGACGTCCGTCGTCTACGTCGTGCTCGCGTGGTCGCTGCTGGCCGACATCGTCGGCGGCTTCGGCGGCTCTGGCCCGGCCAGCCGCTGGCTGCTCGACACGTCGGTCTTCCATCAGATGGCGTCGGCCCCGGCCGCGTCACCGAACTGGGCCGCGAACGCCGTCATGGTGGCCGTCGGCGCCGCCTGCGCCGCGGCAGGGTGCATTGCCTTCAGCCGGCGGGATCTGGCCGGTGACTGATCCGATGACGACCGATCAGCAGAAAGATCAAAATCGGTCTATCGAACGGACCGTCGCTCCGCCCGGACAGTCGGCTCCCGCGTCTGCGGCGGCGGGCGACCTCACCGCCCGCGCCCGCATTCGCGATGCGGCCATCAGGCACTTCGCGGACGACGGGTACGAGCGGACCACGATCCGCGCGATCGCCGTCACCGCCGGGGTATCGGCCGGGCTGCTCCGGCACCATTTCGGCTCCAAGGAGGAGCTCCGCCGGGCGTGCGACGAGCACATCGCCGAGACCCTGCGCCGGATCAACGCGCAGTACCTGGAGGACCTGACCGGGGCGGCGGCCGACCGCCGCCTGGTGCAGCCGTTCGAGCGCTACATCGTCCGCGCCCTGGCCGAGAACTCGCCCTCGGCGGCGGCGATCTTCGACGAGATGGTGACGATGACCGAGCACTGGCTCGAGCGGGCCGACCGGGCCCGCCCCGGGCGGCCTGCGGTGGATCGCAGGATCCGGGCGGCGCTGGTCAGCGCCATGGCATCCGGCATCCCGCTGCTGCACGAGCAGCTGTCGCGGACGGTCGGGGCCGACATCTTCGGGGCCGAGGGCGGCCGTCTGGTCGCCCTCGGCCTGCTCGACATCTACTCCCACCCGCTCATCAGCGCCGAGGACGCCGCCGCGGGGGAGGCGGGATTGGACTGACCGGGCGGGGCCAGGGTCCGTTCGACAAACTGACTTTGATCTTCCCGCGAAAACCGGAAAAACAGCGACGCCTCCCCGCGCAGCCACACGGGACTGCGCGGAGGAGGCGTCCCCGGAAAACGGCCTACTCGACCGGGATCTCCTTGTTGATCAGGGAGAGGTCGATGCCCTGGCGGCGGCGGACGAAGCGGGCGACCAGGTAGACGACGAGCGCGAGCACGTACATTGCGCCCATGTAGATCAGCGAGTTGTTGTTGTTGACGCCGTAGGCGGCCTTGGTCAGCCACTCGTAGAGGCAGTATCCGATGAGCCCGATCGTGATCAGGCCCGCCGCCGGGATGACCGGCACGCCGAGCAGCTTGAGCCGGGAGGCGGGGGAGGCGGCCCAGAGGTCGGGCTTGCGCCACGGCAGGATCACCACCGCGATGGCGCTGAACAGGTACGTCACCGCGATCACGAGGGTCGCGTCGAGCGTGTAGGTGTGGAAGTTGGAGTTGTAGGAGTACAGCGCGCCGAGCCCGACCGCCGGCAGCAGCATGAGCACCAGCGACCAGACCGGCACCCGGCGCTTCTCGGACACCTGGGCCGCGCCGTCCGGCAGGATCCGGTCGAACGCGGCCGCGAAGATGACCCGGGTCGACGACAGGAACAGCGTCCCCACCCAGGCGAAGAACCACAGGCTCATCAGCAGGATCAGCACGACCGAGACCACGTTGTTGTGCACCAGCCAGCTGGCGAGCAGCACCGGGTACGGGAAGATCGGCAGCGCGTGCGCGGACGGGAGCCCGTAGGCGGAGTCGATCCACAGCGCGTTGGCGCTCTGGTAGAAGTTGAACCCGAACTCCTTGGCGAACACCAGCAGCAGCACGACCGAGAGCAGCACGGTCGTCCACAGGCCGAGGAACATGCCGCTGAACACTCGCTTGAAGTCGCTCGCGCCGCGGATCTCGCCGTACAGCGTGGTGCCCCAGTTCGGCCACAGCAGGTAGAACATCAGCATCGGCACCAGCAGCATCGACTGGCCGAACGCCCCGGCCACGCCGAACGGCGCCGGGGTGTACCCGATGGTCTTGGAGCCCGCGTCGGCCAGCGTGCCCGCGTAGGAGTTCTTCATGCCGAAGAGCTTCGCCGTCTCGGAGTTGTAGGCCGAGATGAAGTCATTGCGGTTGTAGGCCAGCAGCAGGATCACGACGATCGCGACGCCGAGCAGGCCGCCGTAGAAGCACCACTTCTGCACCTTGGCGTAGCCCGACATGCCGAGCGAGACGAGCAGGCCGGCCAGCCCGATCGTGATCAGCGTGACCACGAACGTCCCGGTGTGGGTGCCGAACCAGGCCGCCCCCGAGGGGTCGTTGAACGACACCCACAGCGGCTGGAAGAACTCCTCCGACAGCACCGAGCCGTAGATCGGCGCCCACAGCCAGAGGATGAACCACCAGCCGGTGGCGGCCATCACGAAGCCGATCCCGCTGCCGAGGATGCGCGACTGCCAGACGTAGTCGCCGCCCGCGCGGGGGATCGTGACCACCAGCCCGCTGTAGGCGAGCACGAGGAACGACACCCAGACGGCGGAGATGAGCACCGCGGTCAGCAGCTGCCCGGCCGGGAACGCGTCCTGGTACGCGAACTCGACCAGGCCGAGGGTGATCACATTGGTGGACAGGCAGGCGTAGATCATCGAGTCGCGCACGGACCAGCCGCGCACCAGCCCGGTGGCCTTACGCAGGAATAGCGTGGGTCTCTCGTCGCCGACTTCGGTAGCCATGAAGTGCCTCCTCGGGGGACAGCTCAGCCATTCACAAGCACATATTTAACTTTTCCGTTTTTCGGGTTCATATCGATCAGGGCCGCCTGAAGAACGCCATCCCCGTACGAACTGCCCGGGTTGACGGTAAGGGTCCGGCCGAGCTTGGCCACGCCGCGGCTCTCGTGAATGTGCCCGTGCACCGACAGCATCGGCTGATACCGCAGGATCGACTCCCGCACCGCGGTCGAGCCGACGGGCTCGAGCACCGCCCCGCCGTGCTTGGGGCGCATGGTGGCGTCGAGCGCGGGCGCCTCGTCGAGGCCGGTGCCGTAGGGCGGGGCGTGGAAGTTGAAGATCGTCCGGTCCATGTTCACGCCGGGGACCTGGCCGACGATGGCGTCGATCTTGGCCGCGAGCTGGTCCTCGGGCGCCTCGCGGTGGGTGTCCCACGGGGTCGGGTTGGTCCAGCCCATCGAGACCATGGTGAACCCGCCGAGGTCGATCACCTTGCCCTCGGCGAACGTGACCGACGGCGCCGCCTCCAGGATCGGGTCGATCTCGAAGATGTCGTCGTTGCCGCCGTTGAGCACGCACGGGATCGCCCCGCCGCGCAGCTTGCCGTCGGCCATGTCCAGCCACCGGTCGAGCGAGCGGGTCATCTCGGAGTTGAACCGCTCGTTGACCGCGCCCTCGCCGCCGGAGCTGAGCGCGTCGAGCTCGTCCCTGGTCACGATCGCCGGGTAGGAGCCCCGGTCGCGCAGCTGCCGCTCCGCCTTGAGCAGCTCCTCCCTGGTCTCCAGGCGGCGTCGCTCGCCCCGGATCGTGACCTCCCAGTAGCCGGGGTAGGCGACGATCGGGACCATCACCTTGCCGGTGACGTCGCCCCCGAGCACCACCAGATCGGCCTTGTAGAACGCGGCGGCGTTGAGGAACTTCCGCCAGCAGATCTCTGACCCGTGGATGTCGGTTGCGAAGAACATCTTCATGGGGGGTGCCGCTTTCCTAAGGGGGAGGCAGGGCTCAGTGCGCTACCTCTTCAGGCAGTTCGTACCAGCGGACGCGGTCGCCGACGTTAGCGCGCAGCTTCCACTTCATCGACTTGGGCGCGGACGCGGCGGCGTCGAGCAGCCGCGTCGCCTGGGTGAGGGGGTCGAAGCGCGGGTCGGGCGGCACCAGGCCGGGGCTCTCGGCCAGCAGCGCGGGCAGCTTCTCGAGGCTGCCGGTGCACGTTCGCCACCAGCCCCAGTCGGCCCCGACCACCTCCTGGAAGCGGGCGACGTCGATGAACGGCCCCGACGAGCTGTCGCCGACCGGCAGGCCCGCCAGCAGGTGGGTCATGTCGTGCACGTCCTTGGCGTTGAGCTCGAAGATCTGCAGCTTGGACAGCAGCAGGTCGGCCGGGTCGAGGGTCAGCGAGGAGTTGCCGAGCGAGGACCGGAAGTCGAGCGTGTGGCACATGACGAGCCGGTCGACCATGACGTCGATCGGCCGCCCGGACGGCGCGATGAAGTACATCTGCCGGTCCCCGTTGAGGTTGTTGAACATCTTGTCGGGGACGCAGCCGCTCTTCTCCAGGTAGGCCGCGATGTCCCGGCGGCGCTTGCCCGCGCAGGCCAGGTCCATGTCCTGGCCGGCCCGGAGCCGGGGCGGGAAGTCCGGGCAGAGCACGCGGACCCCGAGGCCGCCGAGCAGGCGCAGCTTCAGGCCGGCCGCCACCGCGCCCTGCACGAGCATGACTGCCTCGGGCAGCGGGTCATCTTCTGGCGAAGACATGCAGGCCAACTCCTGGTAAGCCGTCGTCGATTAGTACCGATGATGGTGAGATGCCCCGCAAACTGTCCAGACATTCACCGCTATAGACCAGATTGGTTCCATCATGTGGGCGCGTTGGCCAGCCGGCCTGAGCCGGCCCGGCCTATCCCGCCTCGCCATCCGAATTGTGGCGGTAAAAGGCGATTCGCTGAGGCGGAAGCGGCGTGTTGCCCGCGATCAGGTCGGCCGCCTTTTCCGCCATCATCATCACCGGGGCGTAGATATTGCCGTTGGTCACAGAGGGCATGACCGACGCGTCCACCACGCGCACCCCGGAAACGCCGTGCACCCGCAGCGACTCCGGGTCGGTGACCGCGAGCGGCCCGGTGCCCATCGCGCAGGTGCAGGACGGGTGCAGCGCGGTCTCCGCGTCGCGGGCGACCCACTCGAGCACCGACGACTCGGACGAGACGGACGGCCCGGGGGAGAGCTCGCCCGCGTTGAACTCGTCGAACGCGGGCTGGTTGAGTATCCGGCGCGCGATCGCGATCGCCTCGGCCCACTCCTGCCGGTCGGTCGGCGTGGACAGGTAGTTGAACCGCAGCGCCGGGTGCTGGAACGGGTCGGTCGACTTGATCTTGACCGAGCCGCGCGAGTCCGAGTACATCGGCCCGATGTGCACCTGGTAGCCGTGCCCGCCGGCCGGCGCCGACCCGTCGTAGCGGATCGCGATCGGCAGGAAGTGGAACATCAGGTTGGGGTAAGGCACCGAGTCGTTCGACCGGACGAACCCGCCCGCCTCGAAGTGGTTGGTGGCGCCGGGACCCGACCGCGCCAGCGCCCACTGCAGCGCCACCCCGGGCCGGTTCCGCCACTTCAGCGCGGGCGCGACCGAGACCGGCTGCTTCGACCCGTACTGGATGTAGACCTCGAGGTGGTCCTGCAGGTTCTCGCCCACACCGGGCAGGTCCGCCACCACGTCGATGCCGAGCCCGGCCAGCTCGGCCGCGTTGCCCACCCCGGACAGCTGCAGCAGCTGCGGTGACCCGAACGCCCCGGCGCACACGATCACCTCGCCGCCGTACGCGCGCCGCAGCGCCGATGAGACGGAGACGACGTTGACGTTCCCCGCCCCGACCGACCCGCGGAGCACGAACTCCACCCCGGTCGCGCGCGTCCCCGAGAACAGGATCCGGGTCGTGTGCGCCATCGTGACGACCTTCAGGTTCGGCCGCGACATGGCCGGGTGCAGGTAGGCCCGCGCCGCCGACAGCCGCCGCCCGCGCGAGATGTTCCGGTCGAAGGCGGCGAACCCCTCCTGCCGGTAGCCGTTGACGTCGGCCGTGAGCCGGTACCCGGCCTGCTGCGCGGCCGAGAAGAACGCGCCGAACAGCGGGTTGGTGGCCGGCCCGCGCTCAAGCGTCAGCGGCCCGTCGTGACCGCGGAACGGCTCGTCTTCCGTCCCGGGGAGCGCCGCCAGGCAGTCCTCCATCCGCTTGAAGTACGGCAGGCAGTGCGCGTAGTCCCAGGACGACATGCCCGGGTCGGCGCCCCAGCGCTCGTAGTCGAGCGGGTTGCCGCGCTGGAAGATCATCCCGTTGATGGACGAGGAGCCGCCGAGCACCTTGCCGCGCGCGTGATAGATCCGCCGGTCGTTCAGGAACGGCTCCGGCTCGCTCTCGTACTTCCAGTCGTAGAACTGGGAGCCGATCGGGAACGTGAGCGCGGCCGGCATGTGGATGAAGGGGTCCCAGATGAAGTCGGGCCGCCCGGCCTCGAGAACGAGCACCCGGGTGGTGGCGTCGGCCGACAGCCGCGCGGCCAGCGCGCTGCCCGCCGAGCCGCCGCCGACGATGATGTAGTCGAACTGCGCTGGTGCCATGTGCCCCTCTGTCGCTTCCGGTGATCTTCCGGTAATTCCCGCGGCGGAACGTCGCTCACGCAGTCGTGGCGGCCAGCTGGTCCCTGACCTTGCCGGTCATCGGATGGTCAAAGCCCAGGTGGCGCTCGCAGTCGGTCAGGGTCCGGCGCAGGATGTTGACCGCGTCCGCCAGCCGGCCGGCCTCGGAGTACGCCACCGCCAGGTTGTACCTGGTGGTCAGCGCCTCGACGTCGCCCGGGCCGAGGGCCAGGTCGCCGTCGGCGACCGCCCGCTCGTAGGCGTCGAGGGCCTCCCGCGTCCGCCGCGCCTCCAGGTAGGCGGCGGCGAGGACCGCGCGGGAGGCGATGGTGGCGCCATGATCGGCGCCGAGCACCCGCGACCGGTCGGCCAGGACGCGCTCGTACTGGCCGATCGCGTCCTTGAGCTTCCCGC